>JAABUW010009900.1_pt1 | contig 10745 bp, 14 predicted proteins | sample 5560081 | NCBI WGS metagenome assembly JAABUW01 (sample SAMN10711882, study PRJNA513363) | rock metagenome | isolation source: Antarctica rocks | place: Antarctica: Victoria Land, Knobhead sud | reverse complement strand
CTCCTTTTCCTTCTTTTTCTGCTTTCTGGGCCTTGATTCGTAGTCCTGCTCTAAGTTCCATCCTGCTGCCCTAGCGTAGAAGTCATCTTGCTGGGTAGATTGTGCAATTAGTGTGGACGGTGGAGCTTCTTCTCTGCCAGATCTCGACGGCGAAAGCTTTCTGCGCTTGATTGCTGGGACAACAGTCATTTTCGCTGCGCTGGATGTTGTCCGAAGTCAACGAAATATCTAGAGAATTCCGAAAACGAAGCGCCAAGATTTCGCGCGGTAGCTTTCCGCTGCACAATCCCATCCGTTGGTTTTCTTTTTCACCAAGAAATTTCGAGGCTCGGGCAACCATCCTAGTGCCAGCCATGCGTCCCCTCACTGAGCCAGAGACTCAAACTCGTAGGTTATCATCTAGGTTTAATATTCTGTATCCAGTGTGGTTGTGACATCTTCCTGTTTAGAAGCGAACGTATACTTAGGAGAGAAAACTGACCTCTATATCTTCCCAAGTCTTCGCAAAGCTGGCAAACTACACCGGGTCTTCACTCAAGAATCTCATCGCGCCTCCCGACAGCACGAAGCAAGACTCCCGCATGGTGTATGATTGGGTCATTGGATACACTCCAGTAGAATGTTTATGCTTAAACTTTTACAGTTTCCGTATGCACCAATCTCGAGTTTACTATATGCCCCTATCTTTAGCAAACCTTGCGACGAGGTCTGCTTACGTGCTCGTACGTATAGACGTTTTGCTAACGATGCATAGCATCGCTCGTCCAAATTTACTCTCAGTCGGCACCTGCCTCGGAAAAGTAGGTAGTCCTCGGCTTGTATTCCCATCTTGTACTGCATACTCGGTTTGAGACATATCACGAACTGCCACTCTTTCCGCAGTTTACTTTCAGATAGAGTAGAAACGCTAACGTGGAAGGCTACATCAGTTTACAAAGGGCGGAAAATTCCGGATACATATCACAGCGTATGTAAAGTTCGAGATTGCCCAATTCCAGGCCAGATCAAGTTATAAGCTGCAAGACATTGTCCTGGAGTATTGTTGTGGACATATGTCTTAGGGGCGTAACTCTCGTCTTGATCAATAGTATGCTGACTCTGAGACCGTCCAGATTAGATATCATCGCCCCTCATGCGCGATACAAGGTCTGGATTAAAGCCAACGGAGAAATGGTTAGTCCAAAGTCATTTTCCCGCGCATGGGAACTAGTGTATTGAGTCGCAAAATGTATCCCGGCGGCGACGTTCCATGTCCATACCACAAGCCAATCTGATGATATTGCTATCCTGAAGGGGCTGGGCTGACCCATGCATATGCGGCAGCCATTCTTATACGGAGGGAACATTGTAAAGGCTCACATTGGACGCTGGTCAGAGGACTGCCCAGAGCATCAAGGAGTCATAGTGCTCAAAATGGACGATACGCCATTGGGAAGTTCGTCTTTCGCGCATATCAATTGTTTTAGGAGCAGCGCTGATGATCGAAATAGTCGGAGTCACAGCGAGGTCCACGGCTGAAGCTCGAAGATTAGATCCGGTACTGCCTCCGAATTCGACTTTTCCTTGCGATAAAGTCTAACGTTATTTCAAGACAGGTATTACGGTGTTTAGGCAAGCAGACGTGGGGGAGTATCTCAGAGAGGTGAGCCGCTGATGGGAGAGATGCGAGGTTCGGCTGCTAACATTGAACAGGAAGACACTTTATTCACTACGTAGCTTAATGAAATCTACTTGCACGGGATATGTTGTGTGAAGCTTGCTCCATCCTTACTAAATGAAGCTATACCCCTATGTTTCCATAGATCAAGAGATCGGGCAAATCACCGGAGAGATTGTCGATAGATCCGTGATTGTAGAGGAAGACCAAAGCCACAGAAGCGGATCCATCAAGAAATATGGCTAGCCAGTGGTCTGGATAGTATGGTCAATCACAGTTCAACAGAATCATAACGAGAAATCTTCGGGCAGGCTTACAATCAAAGAGACTTTTACTTTCCAGCTTTTCTGAGCCATAGAAGAGAGGAGGCCTTCTAGGAAGCATACTATCAGGAGAATGTGGCAAGTTTCAGATAACATCTCAAAACATAGCTGCTAGAGCTACCGAAGAGAAATTTTCTCAAAGAACTCACTATCAAGAAAAGCGACACTTAGATGATCACGCATGGCGACAAACTCACACGTAATCGCTTCTGGTATCCAAGCAAATCATGTGTTTGGCGCTGCATTGGAAGTTATACGGGAGATAATTTACTGGATTGTAGTAAGAATTTGCGATCAGAAAGAAGTGAACCAGGTATAGCATCGTCTTATAGCATTGCGATCCTACTCTGGTCGCTGCCTTTTGATCGAAACCCAGTCCCCTGGTAGGAAGGCTTTCATTTCTTGCTATACCAAGAGATCGGGCACATCGATGAAGAGGGTAAGCATGGCTGCGTTAATTCGAGACAAGCCCAAACGCTACCATCTCAACCAACTTTGGGCTTGTTACCCTCTCATGCGTCACCTTCCATGGTCTGCTATTCTACCAGATATTGCAGACCTCCTCTACCGTCCCATTGACACGTAGCTTATTGCCATATTGCCTCCAGAAGCTGCTCTCCCCGGGCGGCATCATTGTGTGAGCTGGGGGCAGTGGCGTTGTAGCACGAGCTTGTGATGGGGCGCCTCCGTCGAGAGGGACACCACCATCTTCCGAGGCTGTCACATATAAATCCTCATCTTCTTCATCCTCTCTGAATTCCGCTCCAATCTGTGTCGCCAGCCGTATAAGCACTTTGGCTGTCAAGAAGCTGTCAAAGCCGGCTTCGTGCATAGGTGAATCTGAAGCGTATTTCTCGTGCCCAGCTGCTAGCTCGATGATAGGGAGTGGAAGCTCAGAAAGCTCCCGATCGAGGTCTTCGAGGGACGAATTGTACGAGGATGAATTGTCATTGATCTTATCAGCAAGATATTTGGTATCAAAGACCATTGGAAATAGATAGCCAAAGATATGCTGAAAGTTTTCCACTCGTTCTGGCAATGGACCAAAGAAACAGGAGTAGAAATAGACTAGATCTAAAAAGACGTTGTGTCCCACAAGAACAGTGCGCTTCTGACGGAGCTGGCCTATTAGCTCACTGAACTGGGCGTCATATTCTTCGCGGTCAAGATCAGTCATCAAGACTGGGGGATAATTGTATCCACCTAGGGCCGCTAGGTTACCGTAAGCATGCGGAGCGCGGTAATCAGGAGGTAGCACCTTGTCGACGTGCGGACACAGGGCCTCTGCTATCCATCTGTATTGCCTCGTCAGCACTTTAAACGGAAATAAAAGACGTCGCTGCAGAGCAAGGACTCCCCCAGTGAAATGGCCGACTGGCGAAAAAGGAGGCTGTATTTCAGTATTGTTAAGCTAAGATTGGTAGAGTAAGAGGGACGGGCCCGCTCCCCCCTCCCCCAAAAGGAAGCAATAATTGAATATCCATGATGCAAGAATGGCAGAATCCTGGGGACTACTCTCTTGCAACACAAAGCTGATGAGCTACGCTGCGGAGCAAAGAATGGCCCAAGAGCTGGGATTCCTGCCGAAGAACAAAGCACAATCAAAGACCGGTAAACAAATCTTCAGAATTGTGGCTTACCTTAGCCCTATCTGGTTTGTAAGATTCTGTTCGAACCACATCTCCTTCCTTCGGATTTGGGCATCTTCGCGAATTTTATCGTACGGTATCAATTGTATAAAATCAGCCTTCGAAAGCGATACGACATCGGGAAATTCGGCACGGACGAGCTGGTGAACCAAGCGCTTTTGGAAGCCATTCAAACCCCGACTGCTGTTCGATGAGAAGTGCGTAGTTGGAGCAATATTCAAGTAACCTCCAGGCTAGGGCTATTGTTAGTCAGCGTATCATAATCGATGGAGAAGGTGAGTCATGCCATGCCCTTGCTTTTCCATACACGCACTTCGTGCCGCACTCTTTTAATGAACCCATGAGACTCGCTGTCCCCGTCCTTGATGAAAATATCCGTGATGTCGGTCTTATCCCGTCTACGAGCAGCAGCCGCTCGTGCACGGCCTTCTTCCTCCCTCGAGAAATATGGAACTCCCTCTGAGAACGGAGCATCCATGCGAAACCCGACACCGCGGAGGAAATCCACCGCTAAGTTTGTCAGCTGTGCACATATGCAGGATATCGGAATATTGGGGTTCCTACCCCCACTTTGATAGGTGAAATCGCGCTCGATGTCCAGCTTTTTGTCAGGGATTGGGTTAAGAAAGAAGTTGTATGGGTGCAGGACGTAGGCCCCTGGGCTGTGAGTATGACCCCATCATAATGCGTTTCGGAGACCTACCTCTCTGTTGATCCTCTTCAACACATGTTAACCCGAATTGGAGGATTTGGTAACGCTCAGCAGCTTTCTTGGTATCATCATATCTTTCTTGGAGAGTTTGCTTTCCACGGCCAGTCTGTCTCCCCGGTATCCCTGACAGCTCAAGATCCAAAGAGACAAAGTGAGCACGGCTGATAGCTCCCAATATCGATGGAAGAATGGCTCGAAAAGTGTTGCCGTTGACATCCATAATTGGCTTCTATGCCTGTGCAATGGAAGAAGGCGCAAACGACGTGATCCTTAAATGTCATAGATCTTCAACTGTGGGCAAAAGGTGTTTGTATTGATTGATGGTTTGCTATCAAGAAAACCGACGGCAACTTAGGGTTGTGTACTCGAAATACAGTATATACTGCGGGCTGGCTTAGTTGACATCGGTCAGAATTGATTGAACGTAGTGTAGCAAAGTGCAAAATGTTTCTAATGCAGCTTGATTGACTTAGAACGTAATAACAATGAGCTAGAGCTGGCTCAGTCCAGTCCAGTCCAGGCAAGATGTGCTCAAACTATTGTAGTAAAGTGCGTCCAATGCTTGAGTGGTGTAGTACGGTACGTACAAAGCAGCTTCAGTAGGGTAGCAAACAAACTACGTCTGAAGCATCTTTAGTGTTGTAGCAAACTGTCTCCAAAGCAACGTGAATGGTGTAGCAAAGCGTATTTGATACAGCTTCAGTGATGCAGTCAACTGTACCTAAAGCAGCTTTAGCAGAGTATCCGAGGTATGAACATCATACTACACAGTGTGCAAGATCAACGGGACTTGGATCCCACCGCCACTTTACCGATAGCTAGCCTGACCTCTGCTGTCACTGGTGCTCTAAATCGGAAGTCAAAGGCTGACGACAGGAAGTGTACTTTCAAAAAAAGGATGCAGGGATCAGCTAAAGTAGTTCTAGGCCTAATCTAATCTAATCTGATACAATCTAATCTGATACAATCTAATCTGATGGGGTTGTGCAGTCTTGAGGCTCTCATCAATACAACCCTTCAGCGTCTTCCCTGATGATCTGTATACCTAGTTGCTAATAGCTTTTCTCGAAGTCAAGCTCGAAGTCAGTCTTGGGTTTTTTACAATGGTTGGATCCTCTACGGCACTGCTCGAGCCTGCTGAAGAAGCCTTTTCGTCTCCACGTCTTCTGAGCTCATCACTGGGCTCACTACCATCTCCACGTAAAGCTAAGTCGGAAGTCTCAAAGGTCTACAAGCACTCGTCAGAACTGTTTCTTACCCGGAGACTACCAGAGGCTTTTTCCGCGATTGAGCCGCTCATCACTGTTCCTCCGCCTTCAGGAGAGGCCACTGAAGATGAAAACATGCTTCGAAAAGCGCCCATTGCTGGTGCAAGTCGGAGGGATAGAATCAAAGTCTGGGTCCTCTATCTTACAATGCTCAATGCTATTGCCGACTTAGATGCTGAGGACGGCAAGGTAGCTTTCGGAAACAAAGCATGGAGAGATGTTGTTGCAAAGGCTCAGAATAGCACAATATGGGACGAGGTGGTCAGTATTGGGTACGGTGGTGTTGATGGAAACGTTGATGCAGATGTGGTCATCAGCCTAGCGACGTTACTGCTGGCACAGTCTACAACACAGGCTGCCAACCAGCAACACCTTGAATCATATCTTGCAGCAGCCAACAATCCAGATTTGGATTTGGTAGGACGCTTGAAAGACTCGCAGTCTCTCAATGGCCACACCAACGGCGCGGCATATAATAGCAATGGAACGGACACGCCACGAGATCTAATTGCTCGTATGAAGATCATAGAGCTTTACACCCTTCACGTACTACCTCGCAATGGAGAATGGGACTATGCGAGAGATTTCATCAGTATGAGCGAAGTGCTCGATGAAGATATGAAGGATTCGTTCCTACAGGATCTGCGGAGCCTAGAGGACGAGGAGTCAAGGGGTGAAGAGGATTTTGAAGATGCGTTACCGCAACAGGAAGACTTGGTAGAGCAAGAACCACGACCAGCGAAGGAAACAGAGAGGGGTAGCCTCGAAACAGTGCGACAAGCACCATCTATAAGCCACCATCGATCAAACAGCGAGACGGACTACGGCATCGACTATGCCCAATTTGCACCAAATGTGCAAAACCTGAAGCCACCACCTCTGCAACCGATAGCCGAGCCCGTCAAAACTTCACAATCCAAGTCTTCGCGCTCACCACCAAAGGCACCTCACAAAGCTTCAAACTCGAGAATTTATGATCGCAGTATTGCAGTGATGATCGCTCTACAACAAATGGTCTCACACATGACCGCACAGATGTCGCAAAACCCAATGGGCCTGTTGCGGTTCGTGCTCTTTCTCATGGGTATTGTTGTGGCATTGAGCCGGCAGAATGTCAAGGACAGACTGGGAGGAATGACAGGGGCAGGGTGGGATAAGCTTAGGAGAACGATTGGTATGGGTGTGAAGGTCAGCTACATATAAGAGCAAGGAAGACCCGAGATTTCTGGTGAAACCCGTTCTAGTGTACATATTGAGCATCAGCATGAAAGATACCCAAGCGTCAATCAATGCTTTAAGTCGTTGACGTCCGCTATCTACTTGATTCCTCGCACCCTTGGTTCTCAGGACATGGATGTAGGCCGCTGGTGTTGGCTGGGAAGCTTCACCAACTATTGAGGCCATCGTGCCCGTTTGAAGATGCTGTGTTGGACAAGGCCGAGCCAGACACAAATGCGGATTGAGAGAGTGGAGGTCTCGATGCTGTCAGCATGGAACTACAGGGCCTGGATCCACTCGGTATAACACACATGCTCGGTTTCCTTTCTCAACATCCATCATACGTGTGCTTGGATATTGGGGCTTGATGCACTTTTGTGGAACCATGCCCACGCGTTTCTTTGGTCACTGGGTCACGTCCCGCCTCCAGCCTCTCAGTGATTTCTAAAATTCTTCTTCTGGTAGAATAGATCCGTCCTCGAACTACCCAGATTGATGATCTTCGGACAACCATCTCTGTCCTTCTCCAGGCGCGTGCATTCGAAGCAGTAGAAAGCGTCTGAGATACCCTCACCACCACAGACCACGCATTTGTTCTGGTAGTTGCCAAAGGAGCATTCGTCACAGATACGGACGAGGGTCGTAGGGCGGACGTAGCTATCGCACACGGGACATTTGCCGTCGCATTTGTCGCAGAGGCGACCGATGGCTATGCCGGGTTGTTTGCGGCACATTACTAGGTCCCTGAATGAGGCGGTGTTAGCACAATTGTCTTGAGGTGTAGGGACGAGGGGACTTACGGATGATGACGAGACATGGTGAATCAAGAAAGTATCAAGATGTGTAGAAGGAATTACGGAGACGGCGATGGTAGGTCTTGAAACTTGAGTGTTGAGCTTTGAAATGCCCAGATTAGTCAGCCACATCAATTTATTTTACCGTTAGTCCGATCCCAAGATCCATCGTGTCACGATTGGGTTCCAACACTAACATTTGCGACTATTTTATGAAGGAGCCCAGCATGGGGGAAGAACCACTGTATGTGAAACATGGGCGTCCATCGAAAGACGTGCTAAAGGAATCCTTCAGAGCCGTAGCCTCGGCGGTCATACTACCAGAAGACACGACGGAGCGGCCTTTGTCAACATCCCCAACATTGAAACGTCGCCAATCTTCCTTCTCGGACGAGCGCAGCAAAAGGCTTAGACTCGATAATGGCCAATCCAACGACAGCAGAAACTCCCCAGCCTCACCCCTAGATAGAGCATCGGATCGTCGCAAGAGCGGACAGTTGGAGGAGCGCAAACGTGGGCAAAGACTGTTTGGCGCTCTGCTCGGCACATTATCCCAGAGCTCATCCTCAACAGCACAAAAGCGTCGTACGGACATTGAGAAGAAGCAACAGGCCAAGCTAAAGCTACAGGCGGAAGAACAGGATGAGAAGAAGAAGCAGAAGAGGGAGGCTCTCCTGATCATCAGGCGGAGAGAGCAGGTGAAATACGATAAGCAATCGGTATGGTCAATATTGGTGCTTGCTGATCCAAGGCCACGGTTCCGAATGCTGATGTAGTCTCAGATGCAAATACGGCATTCGAATATGCTAGCTCAGGCGCACTTTTTGCGAACGACGACTGAGCCCAAACTCGTAGGTCTTCCTTACAAGGCTACTTCATGTGCTCCATCTAATCCTATGTCTAGTACTACAAGCCTTGGGAGCTTCTGCCGGGCGACAATGAGAAGATCAAAGCCCAAGTCAAAGAAGTCGAAGCCGTCATTGAGAAAGAGGCCGATCAATGGGACGATGACCATCCTATCGTCGAACCAGCTTCAACGCCAAAGATAAAACTAGAATCTCCTGAGACCAAGGCTGCTGCTGAGAAGCAAACGGACACGGTGGGTTCTGCTACTAACGCAGAGCAATCATTGACTCCAATAAAATCTGACGATACTAATGTGAACGTTCCTGCAATGCCTAACGAAGTTCGAAATGATACTGAGCCACCAGAAGCCTCAAAAGATCCTGGGGACGACGGAGGAGAAGAGGTTGTTGAAGGTGGAGAGGAAGATACCGTCATCTATTGATAATATATTCGCGTCGGTCTACAATGAATCGATGCACACTCAGACAGCCATTTAAGCCGCTTTCACCTTCAGAACTCGGGATGACTACATTCTTAGGCTATTACTCAATCTGGCGGAGACATTCTTGAAGTTGCAATATCTATGTCGATATACCGTGGAAGCTGTGATGTCTGTGAATCTCACTCCTTGCGAGCCTTTTGTAAGCCTCGGTTGTTTTGGGGCTAAGGCGGGGTGAGCCTCTTGGGCAACATTTGGGACTTTACCCTTGTTCTCCCACACTCTGTAACTGTCGACCTCAATTCAACAAATATATTTTTGTTCATATATGTTGAAAAGAACTAATGGACGCTATAAAGCCTTTCAATGACTCTAGAGTGAGTCATTGTTATGCTGTTCTGAACGGCACCAAGTATCGTATGAAGTCATTGTATCGTCCTTCAACTATTTCTGCTAACTCATCGACGCAGACTACCTTCTCGGAAACCCCGCTGGACAGTGTAATGCAACTGTGTTTCTGGTACTGATCATCATCCCCATATACATACTTCCATCATCACATCTCTGATTCAGAGACAAGATCCATGGATGGCCCGACCTTGCGATAGGATGGCGCTACCAGATCCCCACGTTACTCGAGTTGGGCTACCGAGTCGTCTGCCCGGACATCATGGGCTTTGGCGGCACTGAGGCCCCTCGGGCGCCGCCCGAATCCATGGCGTTGTACAGCTACAAGCGAGCTGCTGACGATATCAAGGAACTCGCTCGACAATTGGGAGCTAGCAAGGCCATCCTGGGTGGCCATGATTGGGGAGGAGCAATTGTCTACCGTGTGGCACTCTGTAGGCTATCTTTCGGACTTACTTTCCCCTAATCCTGAGCAGTATTTTGAATTATAAAACATGTCTGGGGAGTTTTTGCTGTCAAAGTTGTCACTTTACTCGAGCGTTGCTCTCCCAAGTCAATATTGCCACTTTATTCCGGCGTTGCTCTCCAAAGGGGAAATGCTGACACCGAGATCCCACAGGGTAACGCACATTTCTGTGTTTTGTAGATCGAGGCCTCCAGACATTGCCTCGACCCTTCTTTTGACACACATCTGGTTCACTTTCATCGAGTCCCGAGACATTGTATAGAGAGCATACCCTGCTTCTGGAAATGTTCTTGCTTTCTGTTGTTGTTGGATGTATATTTGTTTCGAGAGCATATCCCTCTATTGACCTCTGACATGCGCTTCAGTAATAACTGAATGCCCCAGTTAGTAATTGCTGACTCCGAACTCTGCGCAGGTATCCAGAATTCGTGACCCACGTCTTTTCGATCTGTACACCCTATTGGTCGCCATCAAGTACCTACATCCCGATCGAAGAGATTGTCGAAACCAAGTGGCCAAATTTTCGCTATCAGATACATCTCGCAAGCGGCGAGGTAGAGGAGCACATACAGACGAAAGACGAAATCAAACAATTCCTCAATGCATGCTATGGTGGTAGGGGCCCAAATGGGGAGTCTGGCTTTGAGATGACAAGTGGTACGAATTTTGAGAATCTAGACAAATTGGGGAAGACGAAATTGCTTAATGCTGAGACGCTTGAGTATTATGCTGAACAGTATTCGAGGAATGGAATGCATGGCACATGTGAGTTTCAGCTTTGTGTAGGTTGGGATGCTTTCTCCTGAAACGTGGCAGTGTCCTGGTATCGCACCCGAAAGCAGAACTTTCAGGATGAGCTCCAGTAAGCCACGCGGTTCCGCAGGCATTTGGCCTTCCTTCCTTCCCAAAACTCACCTGTCACAGATTAAAGCGGAGAACGATTGATGTTCCATGCCTGTTCGTTC
>JAABUW010009899.1_pt1 | contig 10746 bp, 7 predicted proteins | sample 5560081 | NCBI WGS metagenome assembly JAABUW01 (sample SAMN10711882, study PRJNA513363) | rock metagenome | isolation source: Antarctica rocks | place: Antarctica: Victoria Land, Knobhead sud | reverse complement strand
CACCAGCAGCGCCAGGCCACGGGTGGGCCAGGGCCGGACCTGCGCTCTGCCTTCACCGAGCGGCGGGCCGAGCACGATGTTACGGCGGCGGCCGACACGGTGGGGCGGGCTGCGGCGCAGGCTGCGGAGGCGACCCAGCTTTTGTCCGGTCCGCGGGCGCGGGATGCCCGCAAGGAGCTGCAGGCGGCCCGCCGCTCTATGCGTCCAGCAGCAGCCAGGCCGAAGAAGGGAAGGAAGCAGCCGGTGATAACGCCCACGGAGGCCCAGGCTGAGTTTGCCGACGCGCTGCACCGCGCCGGATTGCGCCCGAAAGGTGCGCCCATCATGGACGGGCAGAAGCATCGAGTGCCGGTTGAGGGCGACCGCAAGGGCCGCCTGTCCGGAACCTACATTGGGCATTTGGACGGCTACCCGGCAGGCTACATCCACAACTTCAAGACCGGCGACGAGACGAGGTGGAGGGCGTCACGCCCGTCCAAGGAGACGACGCCGGAGGAACGGGAACGTGCCAAGGCGCAGATGGCCGCCGACCGTGCCGCCAGGGATGCGGAACGCAGCCACCGCGAGGCGGTCACGTCGCACAAGGCCCGCGCAATTTGGAACCGTGCCAAGCCTGCCCAGGCGCACCCCTACCTGACGCGCAAAGGCGTGACAGCACACGGCTTGCGGCAGGACCGGCGGGGCAACCTGCTGGTACCCATGCGCGACGTTGAGGGGCGGCTATGGGGCGTGCAGACGATCACGGCGGACGGCGGCAAGCTGTATATGGCAGGCGGCAAGAAGCAGGGCACGCACGCCCTGCTAGGCGAGCTGCGGCCGGGCCAGCTCTTGGTGATAGCAGAGGGGTTCGCGACCGCGGCGACGATGCGGGAAGTGACTGACGTGGCCGTCGCCGTCGCGTTCGACAGCGGCAACCTGGCGGAGGTGGCCCGAGCATACCGTGCGCGCGACCCGGCCCTGCCTATCGTGATCGCGGCCGACAACGACCATCACTTGCCCCGCAAAGAGGTGCCGCTGCCCAACGTGGGAGAGGTCAAGGCCATTGCGGCGGCGCAGGAGGTCGGCGGCGTGGTTCTGCAGCCTGCTTTCGCCGCCACCGATGCCGGGACGGATTGGAACGACTATGCGGCGCAGCATGGCAAGGATGCGGTCCGGGTGTTGGTGCAAGCCGCGTTGCAAAAACAGGGCATTGAGCTGCCGGCCGAGATGGCGAAGCCGGCCCAAGCTACGGCCACCGTTACCCAGGCCATGCGCGACGCAGCGCGGCAGAGTGCCAGCCAGACGGCGCAAACCCCAAACCAGGCTGCCCGTGAGGCTGCGCGCCGCGCCCAGCAGCGTCCGACAGGCCCGAGGCTATGATGCAGCAACCCTATGCTGGAGAGCACGACCTTGACGCCATCTGACACCCAGGCAACGCCAACCCTCCGCCAGCAGATCGACAGCTTGCCCACCCACATTGTGGGTATCTGGCGCAGCCGCTACGCCAATGAGGGAACGGACCTTGAGGCCCGCGCCATCATCGGTCGAGAGGCCACATCCATTCGCACCGAAGGCAAAGAAGCGGACGCGCTGGCAGTTTGGATGCGCCTTGCCGATGCAGCGGGCCGGATGCGGGAGCCGCCACCCGCGCTGGTTGCCGCCGCCGCTCTTGCAGGGCTGGCAGGCGGCATACGCACGCAGGGGTTTGAGTTACCTATCAGGCAGGAGGAAAGCTAGGGTCGCCGTTCAAAGGGTATTACATTGTCTTTCTGATTTTCTAGATCGTTAATTACTTGTTTCAGCAAATTAGCAGCCGCGTTCAGCACAGCGGCTTTTTCCTCGAACGTTAGACCGTCCGTTGAAACAACTGCGCTGTGGACAATCGCATTAGCTGCCTTGGCTATGTCGTCTGCCGAAATTGGAGATCTGGGCATGGTGTTCCTCCAATCCGTTATGGGCCGGGAACACACAACGGCATCACCTTCCATGTTGTCACGCAAGCATGGCCTGTCCATTATGATCACCTTTGCGGGCCAGCAGGCCCCTTAAACCCGGGCATCTTCCAACGCCGGCACGTTATCACTGGTGTCCACGGTGTCCACATCCACCTGCGCACCGTCACCGCAACTGTCTGCGGCGTGCGTCACCGGCCAATAGACCTTGCGGTCATCCTCCGCTGCCGGTGAAGGTGCCCGCCGCGTGCAGTAACCGCTGGCCGCCCACCATTCAACCGGCAAGCCCTTGCGATAGTCCGGCCTGACCGGCTGGCCGTCCGGCTGGTGCCAGTGGAGGCAGGCTTGGCACGCGACCACACCAGGCCCGGTGCCGTCACTCAGGGCCACGCCATCGCCGCAACGGTCAGCCAGCTTCACCTTGGGCCAGTGCACTAGGTCAAATTCGTCCTGCCCCGGAGCGGGCGCGTGCCGGCGGCAGAACCCGCCCGGCGGGTAATAGACGCACAGGTTGCAGCATGGGGCGAGGAGCGGCTTGTCCGTCATAGCCTGGCCCGTGATGGGCGAGCCGCTTGGGCCTGCCGCTGGCCGGCGCTTGATGTCGATGCCGGCGCAGCCCTGGCCGTCCCGCGGGCGGCGTCACGCATCGCTTGCGTGATGACCACCACGGGGACGGGCTTGGGACGGCTAATCGGCGCGGCAGCCGACATCCGTGTGACAGGCTGCGCGGCCTGCCTGCCCACCTGATTGACAGCACGCGCCTGCGCGAGCTGCTGACGCGCAGCGCCGAGCAGGCTTTCCCTACCCGACCCCGTTCCCATGTTCGCGGCAGCCTGCCGATACGAGGCGACGTTCGACAGCGCCTGCGCGCCCTTCGCAGCAGGCGATAGCCCCTGCCGATCCTGTGCCATGCGCCCCAGCGCCTCCTGCCGGGCACTTGGCACCTGGTCGCCCAGCGCGACCGAGCTGCGGATGCCGGCGACACGTTCGGCCTGGTCGGCGGTGCGGAAGGGACGGCTCCATGCCGGACTGCCAGCGTCACCTCCCAGGCGCGACACCTCAAGGGCATAATGGTGCCCGCGGTCGGATGTGCCGAAGCTGGTGCGGGTTTCCGTGGCACCATCCAGGCTCGCCTGCCACTCTGCCTGCCGGGTCTGGGTGACAGAATTGCTCTCACTCATTGAGGTTCTCCGTGCGAGGTAAGGCGCGGCTACTCGGCGGCGGTGCGGTAGCGATCAGCCGCGACCGCGGCGATCATCTCAGGCCGCCTGAAATACACGGCACGTCCGGCCCGGAGCGGCCTTGCCCCACGTCGGAAGATGATGGCCTCGTCGGCGCGCATCCTGGTCCGCACTTCATCGGGCTTGATGAGGTCGCGCGCCTGTTCGGACAGGTTCTCGTTGCGCCCGCGGTTGGTGGCTATCGCCAGCCGGCCCGTGCTGCTGTTGGACTGTCCTTGGGTGCGGGCGAGCACGGTGTACTTTCCGGCCGTCTTGGAGATTTCGTCTGCAGTCGCGTCATCGTCCACCGCGGCGAACATCCGCCATGAGGCTGAGTTGAACCACGAGGATTTCCCGTCCTTGCCCCATGTGTCCACGAGTTGCCCGAGCGCTTGCCACAGACAGACGAGGGTGATGCCGTACTTCCGGCCGGCGTCCCGGGCATCTTCCAGCACCTTGAGACGTCCCAACAGGTTGACCTCATCAAGCAGGAACAGCACCCGACCCTGCACCGCCCCGTCCGCCCGGTAGACCGCATTGAGCAGCGACCCGACGATGACGCGGGCGACTTCCGGCGTGGCTCGCAAAGCCTCCATCGGCACCTGCACGAACACGGTCAGGCCACCCTGCGCCAACTCAGCCGACCGGAAGGAGCCACCCGATAGCATGTCGGCATATGCCTTGATCGACAGCCATTGCGTGTCGGCGTTGGCGTTGCTGTAGATGCCCGAGAAGGTTTCGTGGAACACGTCCACCAGCGTTCCGGCCAGGTCCCGGGCAAGCGGGCTTTCGGAACCTGCCTGGATGTCTGCCAGCAAACCCTTCATCTTCTTTTCAGGCGTGCGGACCCGTGCCCGGAACTCGCGCAGCGTCTTTCGCTCCGCCGGCACGGTGCTGTCCCAGAGCAGGTCCGCCAGCAAGCACGTCAGCAGCTCCTTGCCGCGCACCTTGAAGATCGAGTTTTCACCGGACTGGTTGGGAGGCGTCTCTCCAGCTACGCGCTCAATGACCGCCTGCACATGGGTTTCGGCCAGCAGATCGGCGGGATCAATCCAATCCAGCACGTTGAAGCCGTCCAGGCCGGGGCCGACCATGGCGACCTTGTGCCCCATGTCTCGCCGCATCTCAGCCGTCATCGGGCCAACCTGGCACGACGGGTCGAGCACGACGGCAGAGCCGGTCCAAGTAGTCAGCGTGGGAATGGTTACGCTGGTGGTCTTGAATGACCCCGACCCAGCGAACACCAGGCCGTGCGTGGCGTCATCGGTGCATGGGTCAATCAGCAGCGGAGCGGTGCCACCTTGCCCCCAAGTGCGGCGATCCCTCGGGTTGAAGCGCACCCCGGCCACGCGGTCCTGATCCACGCGGTAAGCTTCGCCCACCACGACGCCGCCATAGGCCGGATGCGGGCCAGGGAACAGCTTGCGTGCGTCGTTCATGCTCAGCCAGTCGGCGGCACCATGGGCATCGGACAGGGCGCGACGCGGCGCAGGCGGGGCCTCTCCGGGCCGAGCAGCGCGCAACCTCCGGCTTCCCCGCAGGCGCAGCAGCCCGGCGAAGGGAGCCGATGCCACCGCTGCCGAGGCGATGAGGCATCCGGCTTCTGACCAAGAGCGCCCGAACCACCTGGCGTATGTCCACCACTGCCATGGGCGTGCCCAGGACGGAATGGCGGGAGACGACAGCAACCCGCCCATCCACAAGAAGGCGACCGAGGCCAGCGTCAGCCACAGCGCCGCCGCAAGCACGACCCATGCGAGCCGTCCTGCAGCGACAACGAACCAGGGAGCGGGCATCAGATGGTCCGCACCAGGTCGGCGAAGCCCTCGCCGCGGCGGGCGGCTTCTGGCGCGAACCACACCTCGCCTATGGACCGGGCGCCGCCGTCGTTTTCTACCGGGATGATAAAGTCGATGGCGCTGGCCAGCATGGCAACCACCGTATCGTCTTGCATGGACTGGCCGGCAGGGCTGGACTTGAACAGGTTGAACAGGCGGCGCGCGGCCTCTGCCGGGTTGCGCCCGTGGATGGTGGACATGCTGCCGGGATGCCCCGCCATCACTTCGTCCACGAACACGGACGCCGCTTCCGGGTCGCGCATTTCGCCCAGCATGACGCGGTGCGGGCGTTCCCGCAGCGTGGCCTTCATCAGCTTGGCCGGGCTGATGTTTCCGCCGCCGGCCGAGTAGAAGTGCCGGATGTGGTTCGGCTGGCGTAGCATCAGCTCAGCCGCGTCCTCGATGGTGATGATGCGTTCTTGCATCGGGATCGCACCGGCCAGCATCTTGGACATGCGCGACTTGCCGGCGCCGGTTGGGCCGCAGAACAGCCCGGTCTGACGGGTTTCCGCCAGCCCCAGCAGGAAGCCGGTCAAGTCGCCGGCATCGTATAGGTCGAGCAGCGTTGCGTGCTGCGCCTCCCGGCGTTCGTGCCGCTTGCTCCACTTGTTCCAGCGGCTGGTGTCGAATAGCCGCAGCACGTCATCAACGCTGTCGAGGCGTTCGTCGCCGCGGCGGAAGGTCAGCGCCATCGTGCCCGGCGCTACGGCGGGCGGCATGACGGATTGCAAGCGCAGCCCGCCGGGCAAATCGGCCGACAAGATCGGGTCGCGCGCTGTGATACGCTGGCCGGTTTGCGCCGCCGCCATCACCGACAGTCCATGCAGGCGCGTATAGGTCATCGCAGGCAGCTCGGTGCGGTGCCACGCGCCACCCTTGAGCCACCAGCCCACGCCGGGTTCTTGGATGGCCAAGTCCTCCGTTTCCGGATCGGACAGGATGTATTGGATGGGCCGTAGCGCGGTTATGAGGCCCTGGGTCACAGCAGGGGGCACGCCATTGGGTCAATCTGCATGGCCTGCCGGCAGACGCTAGTGAAGTCCAGATCCTGCCCAACCGTCACGGTCATCGGCAGGGCTTGGTCGCGCGTGAGCACGGGTGGGCGATTCAGCGTTGCTGCCTGTTCCTGTGATGCCAGCCCCTGCGCCTGGCTGCCGAAATTGAGCGTGGTTCCGTTGTTGCCGGACAGCGCGCGGGACAGGGCCGACGATGCGAGGTTCTGACCCGTGCCTATGGCTGCATCCATTAGGGCGAACAGCGCGACGGACCCGGCCCGGTCCCAGAAAAACGTCTGGAGGTCGCCGTCGAGGCCCGCCCGCCCCATGGCATCGGCACCCGGCGCGGCCAGGGCGATGTTGAACCGGGGCGTTTTGATCTGGGTATAGAGCACCCCAAGGCGCTGCTCCCCCCGCGCAATGCCCGTGCGTATCTGCCCGAAGATGCGTGTGCCAGGTGGCAGCAACCCGCGCCGCTGGTCGGAGCTGCGATACCACTCAGGCACTCGGCAAGACGTGAAGCCCGGCCTGCCGCTGTTCTGGGCATCAATCGGCAAGCACGGGATGACCTCGCCGGCCTCAATTAAGAACTGTCTGTTGCGAACCAGCGTAGCTCGCATGGTGGGCAGCGTCGTGGCGCCGGTCAGGTGCTGGGCCAGGCGGTCGTTGGAGTCCGCGCCGATCCCTTCCGGCCCGCCGCCTGCCGCTTCGCCTTGCAGCGCCGGCCTTGCAGCCGCGGCAACGGGTTGCGCGGCGGTCGCATACAGCGCCATCTCGGTGGGGGTGACGCGACGGCGCACAGGCGGCGGCGACCCGCCGGACGTGCCGCCGCTGGTGCCCGTGGTTGGGTTTTTGAGGTAGTCCACCGTGGCGGGAGCCTCATACTCGGTGATGCGCGAAAGCGGGCGCGGTTCCTGGTTTGCCAACTGCGCCGCCTCCTTCTTTCCCATGCCCGGCAGCACGACGGCGGCGATCACCCCGGCCACCACGGCACCGCCCAGCAGCATCTTGGTGGTGCCCTTCATCCCGTCCCAGCCGCCGGGCGCAGCATCTGCGGCAGCGGCAGGCGCGGCATCAGAGGCGAATAGGTTTCTCATCGCCGTGCGCCCATCAGGCTGGCGTTGGCGACCGTGGATGCAGCCTTTCCGTCTGGGTCAGCGCCGACGTTGAACAGGCAGCCCGCCGCATCCCCGTCGCGCACGAACCACTTGGCTTCCGTGCGTGAGATGCGAAGGATCGTCCCGCCCGCGTCCGGCTCCGTCGCATAGGCGGCGATGCCCTCATGCCCGTCCGGCAAGCGCCGGTAGATGTTGGGCACGCGCCGGTTGCCGTTGAACCGCAGGAACGTGGTGCGGCCGTCATCCCAGGCTTCATCAGGGCGCACCGCCTCGCTGCCGCGGTAGCCGTATTGCCAATTCGACGCGACGGAAGGGGCGGCAGGAGCTGGCGGGCGCAGGGCCTGGCGTTCCCGCCATGCTGCCGCCCGCACCGCATATGCCTTGCGCTGCTCTGCCAGGCGCCCGGCCTTGTCCCGGTCGGGATAGGTGAAGGTCACATCCCAGGCCGCAGCGGCTGCGGTCATCTTGGGGTCGCCGGCCTTGGTCAGCAGCTCGAAGGCGTAAGGCACCATCTCGCACTTGCCGGTGTCCGGCGCGCACCGCTCCGTCTGGATGAACAACGGCTGCGGATCGAGGGCGCGCAGCGGCTTGAGATAGACGAAATTGCCCATCACGTCCCGGCAGAGGTTGGGATCGCACGACGCCGGGCCGCGCTGCGCCGGGGCTGCTGGCAATCCCATCGTGGCGTTCACCGTCATGCCGCTGGCTGCCGGCGCTTCATCGTCTGGTGACAGCGTGGCCTGATCGGACACCACGATGCGGACCACCTTTTCGTCCGCGCCAAGTTGAATGCGGAGCGACGCGCCGGGGGCTGCGTAGAGCTGCACCGGGTTGTTGCGGTTGTAGGGGATGACGCGCATCCGGTGATCGAGGCCGCTTGCGGCGGGCGGATCAATCGCGGCAAAGGCGGGGATAGGAGCCAGCAGCAACGTGGCGAAAAGGGCTGTCTTTGAACGATCAGCGATCATGTGAGCAGCTCCACCCGGCCATTTCGGTGTGACCAGAAAAAGAATGTCCGACCTTCCAACGTGATCCGCTTCGGCCCGCGGCGCTTCTGCACCTGCCAAGTGGGCCCTGACCCAACACTTGTGTCACCAGCCGCCACTTCGGGTCAGTAGAGGTCGAGCCTGGTCCGCATGTCGAGGTCGAAGCGGCCGTACGGGTTCACGTGCCCCCAGAACAGGGGCGTCAGCGCGTGTAGGTCGCGCGGGGTGAGGCGGCCTTTCCAGGCGGGCCGTGCCAGGACCTGCTGGACCATGAGGGTGTTCACGTAGACCATGCAGTTCTGCAGCAGGTGCAGGCTGAGCATGCTCAGCTCTTGGTCCTCGCGGCGGTTGCTGGAGAACTCGCCGCGGCGGGCAAAGAAGATGAAGTCGTTGGCGCTGTTCCAGTGCTCGACCACGTTCAACCCGTCGTTGACCTCGCGCCGGAGCGCCTGGTCATGCAGGTAGCGGCACAGGAACACGGTTTTTACGGCTTTCCCCAGTTCCGCCAGGGCCTTGTAGGTTGGGTGCTGGACGTTCTCCCGGGTGAACCGGCGCAGGATGGCTTCCGCCTCGGCGGTGCCCAGGCGCAGCGCGGTCGCATACTTGACCATCTCGTCGTATTGCCGGCGGATCAGCTCCCAGTCGATCGGCCGCGACAGCACGGGCTGCAGGTTGGGGTAGGCGTCGGGCTTGCCGGTGTCCGGCCGGTACAACCGCTGCGAATGGATCGCCTTCAGCCGCGGCATGAGCTGGAAGCCGAGGAGCTTGGTGAACGCAAATGCCACGACCGACTGCCCGTGGCTGTCCACGTACTGGCGGTCCACCTCCAGCTCGGTGCAGTGGCGCATGACGCCCTCGATCATGCTGGCCACCTCGGACGACGAGGGTGACTTCAGCTGCGAGTGGATGCACAGCGACTTCCGCTCGACGTGCCAGTAGATCATCACCCCGCGCCCGCCGTAGCGGACGTGCCATTGCGTGGTCAGGTTCTGGTCCCAGGCGCCGAAGTGCTTGCTGTCCGAGGCGCAGGCGTTGGTGCCCTCGCCCCAGATCAGGGAATCACGGGCAGCAAGCGTGCCGTTGGCCACGGCGGCGATGGCTTCGCGCAGCTGGTCCACCGTGACGTAGCGCCGCCGGGCGTAGAGCAGGTCCTTGTAGGTGGCGCCGTGCTGGACGGCGTTCATGCGCTTGAGGCCGGCGTTGGTACCGAGGCCGTTTAGGCAAAGCAGCAAGCGGGGCTGCAGCACTGCGCGGTCCAGCGTCTCATAGGCCGTGGAGCTGCGGAGCCGGTTGGTGAAGCCCAGCCGCAGGTCGGCTTCCTTGACGATGTCGAGCAGGCTGGTGAGGGGCCAGGTCTCGGCGACCTCGGCCTTGAGCGCCTCGATATTGGCCGGCGACGGCCGCGGCAGCAGCGGGGTCAGGCTGATCCAACCCCCGCGCTTGCTGGTGATGCGGACGTCCGGGTTGCGCGGCAGGCCCTGGTCGAACTGGGCCAGTGCGCCGCGCATTTCCTCCTGCAGACCATTGATGAACACGCCGGCATCGAGCGGCAGGCCGAGCGCCTGGTAGTGGGCGGTGCGCTGAGCGTCGAAGTCGGCCGGCAGGTCCTCGTCCGGGTTGCGGTAGCGGTTCGCGCCTGCCACCCAAACCTCCTTGCAGCGGAGTTGTTCGCGCACGGCCTCCAGGACGCAGATTTCATAGGTGATGCGGTCGATGCGCGGGCGTCCTTGCGGGTCCTGGTCCACCACGGCGCCGCGCCACAGCGGGCGGACGATGCCGTCCAGCGGCACCTCTTCCTCGACGGGATAGTGGCGCAGCCGGGTTTCGGCATAGCGGCGGATCAGGTCGAGCGCCTGGATCACCGGCCGATGCACGTCGTTATTGGACCGGAAGTCGAGGGCGGCCAGCAAATCCAGCACGGCCCGGCGGTAATGACCGCGGTAGGAGCTGCGGATCGTGGCCCGCAAGGTGGTGCGGTAGGTGGGGCCGGTCGCCTTGCTCTCGCGCACCAGGTCGCGGAGCGTCTGCTCGCCTACCACGGGGAACATGACCTCGCGCACTGTGCCGTCAGGCTTCTCGACGGCGGCATTGGCCAGGTTGAACAGAAGGTCCTGCTTGCCGCCGACGCGTTTGAGATCGTCCAGCAGCTCCTGCTCGACCCTGCTTTCAGCGCGGGCGCCGATGTGGTGGACGGTTTCGATCAGCAGATCGACCAGGGTGTCGGTGACGGCACGGCCGCGCAGGTGGACATAGGCGGCCGCCCAGACATGGCGGGCTGCATCGGGGTGGCGGCGCAGTTCGTGGGGCGCCTCGACGGCCACGCGTTGGCGGCACGCTTCCAGGTCCTGCAGGCTCCAGTCCGTGAACAGGTCCGCGGGCAAGCCGACCCCGCGGACCGCGCCAAGCCTGGCCAACTCGTCACGCAGGCTGGCGACGCTGGCACGGCCGGGGCCGGCGCGGAGGTGAATGAGAGGAGCGTCCACGCGCCCATCCGGCATGGCCCCGTCCTCGGCATCGCCGGTCCCCTCGGGTCCGGCAGGCTGCAGCAGGGCGTCCAGGCTCACCCGCATCGTCGGCGTCAGCCGGGCATGGGCCGCGGCCGTGCGTCCGTCCTCGTAGGCCCGCACCGCCGTGCGGACGATGCGCGTGATGCGGTCG
>JAABUW010009896.1_pt1 | contig 10747 bp, 19 predicted proteins | sample 5560081 | NCBI WGS metagenome assembly JAABUW01 (sample SAMN10711882, study PRJNA513363) | rock metagenome | isolation source: Antarctica rocks | place: Antarctica: Victoria Land, Knobhead sud | reverse complement strand
GGTCGTAGGCGGAACCACAAAATAGTCTTCTGGTGCTTGCGGTGTTGTCGGGCAGCTGCATTGCGGGTAGAGCAGCCGGAATCTGCTGGGCGCTGTTATGGCTGATGGAGATGGGAGCAGCTCTGCCGAGGTGTTGCACAAGATGTGGCATCTTGGACTTGGCAACACACAAGCATTGACACGTTCTGGTGTGTGGATGAAACAAACACGTTAAACCCCTTTGTTGACACGTTGAACCCCTTTGTCAACACGTTTCACCCCTGAACTTTGCTCCCCCAGGCGACCAGCATGCACGAGGCGGGAGAGCTGCTGGCGGCGTGGCCGGTGCCCTTCGAGGGCGCTGCAGTGTTAGCGCCGACGCCAGCCCGGCGGCGCCGCGCCGCCGCCACCCCCGCCGCCGCTGCTGAGTCCTCAGACGACGAGGCACGCTTTGACGCACATTGCCATCTCGAGGTTGTTCCACCTGGATTTGACACCGTCGCGGCGCTGCCGTCACCGAGCTGTCCGTCAGACGAGGTGCGCATGGCAGAGTCAGTGACAGGCAGAGCTGTCAACCTGCTCTCAGATCTGAAGCAGCGCACACACGCATCGCGCAATGCCGCAGGCAGCGGCATCGATGCAAGCTCTTCGGCACTGCGCCGGCACCCGCAAGTCTTTTGCCATGCATGCTTCTGCAAACCCCCAGGCTCCGCAGCTGTCACTGATGCCGGTGTGCAACTGCAGGACGCTACGACACCCTCCACTTTCCGAGGGGCTAAATGGTTGGCGATACCAAAGATTTGACAATTTGATACCACGAAATAAAACCATGAGATTTGAATGTTCAAACACGTGCCGTTACTGCAGGACGAGGCGTCGCCCGCAGCGCGGCCGGCGGCGGGGCGGCGCGCCATGCCCACCCGCTCGGCGCGCAAGCCGTCGTACGTGGAGCCGCCCGCGGAGCAGTCCACGTCCTCTGACGACTCCGACAATGAGGCGGCGAGCGACGGCGCCGATGCCGTGGATGCAGCACCTCACGAGGCGGCTGCAGCCGCTGCGCCACGACCTGCCGGACGCCGCTCGTCGACGGTCGCCTTCGCCGCCGCCGTCGCGCTGGCGGAGGAGTCGTCACAGGAGTCGTCACAGGAGTCGGCGAGTGACTTCGAGTCAAACGGCAGCGCTGAGTCGTCAGACGAAGATGACGCCTCAAGCGCCGCCAGCAGAGGGCGGCAGCCGGGCGGCGGTGGGAAACGCGCTGCTGTGGCGGCGGATGAATCTGCGGGAGAGTCGGGCGAAAGCGACGGCGCAGCAGGCGGCGAAGGGCCTTCGGGGGGCTCGTCAGACGGCGAGGAGAACGCGCCGCCGCAGCGGCGCGTCTCATTCGCGGGGTCCAGGGCCGCAAAGGGCAAGGCCGCCGGAGGCGGGCGGCGCGTCTCGCGGCAGGCGCTGAGAGAGAACGTCGCTGTGTGACGGGTCTGGTCCCGCTCACTGACAGCTAGATACAAGTTTCAATCGTGGATACTTCGTTTTCGTTGCACCACCTGTTGACTGGACATGCAAAGGTGATCTTTGCTTGCCCGTGTTTCTCACCGTGTAAACAAGTGCAGGGATCACGTGTCATAAGTCTGATTCATTACGTTGTGACATGTCCCTACCTCTAGAATCACACGCATGCATTGTTTACCGCGAACTGAACGGGACCAGAATGTGTGATGATTTGCAACCGCAAGTGGTGGCTCAGGCTCTGTCTCCACTGAGTGAGCGAAAGATTGGTGGGGCTGGTGCACGATCCAGATCATCATTCGGCTTGCCTACGGTGACATCATTGTAGGCCATCGTAGCTGTATGTCGGCTGCGGCACGATCTGTCTGGGCTAGCGGCAATCACATTTCACTTGTCGGCCACTCGGGGCTCTGGCCCAGGCCGTCGTGGATGCTTTCAAGTGGGCAGCATCAGGAACAGTTTTCTATTGCTCATCCACCGGCGATGCGGGGCTCTGGCCCAGGCCGTCGTGGCGGGAGTAGGGGTACAGCGGCAGCCGTCGGAGCCCTCTGGCACGGCAAAGCCGCCCTTCTCCTGGTCCACACAAACCAAGGAATCAGTGCAATTATTCTAGTTGCGAAGTCAGCCGCATGGGGCAGGCGTGTGCAAAATGTAAACCGTGTTTATAAAACAATCTCATTTTTTTATTTAATTTTCTTTTTGGTTAGTTTAACCAAACAAATGCTTTTCTAAATAGATTTAGCTGGGAAAACTCTTTTTTATTCAAGGGCGAGATCAACTCGCAATGTTGCCAGCAGGGGAAGGCGTGCCCACCTGCACGTTGCTGCGGGGCGCAAAGTGAGGCGCGACCTGCGCAGCGCACAGGGCAGGATCAGCCTGCAGATTCAACCCGATTCCAGTTGTCTTGCGGCAGCGCAGCGGTTCGAACCGCAATATTTTAATCCGCGGACTGAATTCAGCCCGCGGATGAGGAGATTGTGAACCTAGCATCCAGCGTCAGGCAGGCAGAACACAGATTCCAGCCGCTTTCGTGCAGCAAGCGCACCGGGCGGGGGTTGTCGTACGTGTGCACCCACCAGCGCAGCAGGTGCCGCTTCTCCTCAGGCGTCTGCAAATTCAAACACCTTGTTTCAGCTAAACCTCAAACCCTAAAAAAAGAAAACAGAATGCGCACATAGGAACCAGCTTGCGAGCTGCCGAGCTGCTGCTGCTGATGCGCCGCAAGCCCCTGATGTTCATATGTCGCGAGACAGAACATATGTTGCGGGACAGATTATATGTTGCGGGACATATGTTGCGGGACAGAACATATGTTGCAGGACAGAACATATTCAGTTAGATTGTGAAGGAATTGAATCGGGCACCTCGCCATCAGGACCGCCGGCGCGCGAATGGACGGGTTGCGGAAGATCTCCAGGGCACGTGCAAACGAGTGTTGTCCGAGCAATTCGCACCTCGCCGTCAAAGATGTCGGAGCGCGCGTGGAAGATAGAGGGGTTGTGGATGATCTCGAGGTCGCCGGGCACCAGGGTGCGAGAAATGTGGAAGCGCGGGTCCTCCGCCAGCGACGCGACCGCCCTGCAGAAAATTCAAGCTGAAATTTGATTCCAGTCAATAGAGGCGGTGTTGTTGCTTTACAGGCACACGTAAATTCGCAGGTCCTGCGCCAGCGACGCCCACCGCCCTGGTGTGGGAAGATGCCCACGAGTTCATCAGTTTCGCTGAGCTGTAAACAGAATAGAACAGAATGCCATGCGTTTCGCGCAGATACATGTGGAAGCGGAGGCATGGGTCCTCCGCCACCAGCGCAATGGGTAGCGGCGCATACATCCTCCGAAGGATGCGGTTCACACGGACTGGGAAACAGGAGGAAGAGATGTGCGCACCAGAGGGCCTCCTCCTGCAGCGGCGACAGCTCGATGTCCTGGTACTTGTTCGCCTACGAGGGTTGGAACTGATCAGATTAGGGTAGCACTAGGGGACGGCACCAGGTGATGGCAATGGAAAAAGCGTCCATGTCGTGCAATGTGGTCGCCGCGCCATGCGTCACTCGTGTCCTGGGTTCCGAAGGATCGCATGGACGCGCTGCAGATTTCATGAACGAGCGCAATATCCAGAAACCGCGCGCCACATACTCCTTCCTGCGCCGCACCTCGAAGTGTATGGTGAGGTAGCCGTCGTGGTACTCGAACGGGATCACCTCCTCGAAGCCCTGCACGGACAGGGAGCACCGGCTCAACACCAGATTATCAAGTTTGCATGGCGGAATACTACCTGTTGCGGATGTTTTTGCACTTGGCATTCCGCTACTATATTGCGGCGCCATGTGCTAGGTTTTCGGCGTTGCTTTCAGATTGCAGCGCTGCCCGCCGATGCGGAATTCCACATAGCGAGACATTGCGTGCACACGACAGTAAAGTAAAAGAGGCGCATTCGATTTTCCCCCTAATGTTATGGGATTCCATGCGGCGGCGCACCCCCGTAGGAGCCGCCGGGCTTGCATTGAGACTAGGTTTTAGGGTGAGACTAGCAGATTTGCACCGACGCAACGAGAGAACACTTCTCAACGTGCATATTCAGAGACGTTCTGAAGCACTTAGTGTATGAAAATTACCGCGTGATGAAACCTCAAGATTACCTCGTAGGAGCCGTCGGGCTTGCGCTTGTATGCAGCCTGGTCGTGCTTCAGCGCCGTGAACCAGGTGTTGGGCTTGGACAGCACGTCCACTATGTCCTGTGATTTCAAACGATTGAAGACGCATTTTCATCAATAGGATGAATTTCATCAATAGGAAGAAAGGTGAATGAGCGCCAAAACGTTTGTGTTGGCTGTGGGTCTGGCTGTGCTTCAATGACCACATCAACATCAAAAAGCGATGCCATGCAGCAGGCTCGTGAGGCCATCAGCCCTCCACAAAAAAAGTGCTTCAGGCCACGACAATGAGCATCAGCAGGTCTTATGCGAGGTGCGACTCACCTTGCGCCCCTGGCGCAGCAGCTCGTTGTGGATGGCGATGGAGGACACCCACCTGCGCGGTGGAGCAGATGCATTTAAAAATTTCAATACACCTAAAATAACCGGCCTTCGGCGGCGCCGCCCCCAAGCAGATTTTCGGCTGGTCGACCAAACAATCGAAACAGTTCGCACTTGGACTCGCCGCCCTCCTTGGCCTTGCTGATGGCCAGCAGCGCGATCAGGTCCGTGGCGCCCTGCGCCCAGGAATACAATTTCGGAGCTCAACGTCACATGCAGTCCCGCGGCAACCGCGCAATGCCATACGCTCAGGCTTGGCAGCATCATTGCGGAGCATGTCCGCAGCTGTGGAGACCGTTATTGGCATCATGCAGCACGGATAATATTGACGTCGCAATGGTGGTGCTGCCAGATGCAAGTATCGGAGGCTGCGCGTCAAGCGCCGCAAGCGCAAGTCGGCATGATGACATCGTGCAGGGACAATGCAACGGAACATGCACGGGGGGTGACATACTGACGGTAAAATGCTGGAGTGAGGCATGCGAATCCCTAATGTACCTGGTCTGAGTGGAAGGACAGGCGGTTGCGGTCGAACTTGAAGCCGTTGGCCTCCTCGCGGCTGCGCTGCGGCAGCTGCGGCGTCACGGACTTGCTGTGCACTGCAGGCGGCAGAATTGGGCCTGAATTTGCCTGCTGTTCAGCCAAACAGTTTGCTCTCCTCGAAAACACGGAAACACGGAAAGTCAGCTGCATATGCGCCGTCAGCAGCAACGCTGACATCCCACGTGCAACAATCGAAGCGATGCATGCACCTGTGGCCCAGCGGCCGTCGGTGACATGATTAAGTACGGAGCCGAAGACGGTGCCGTCCTCCTTATAGTCCGTTTGGGACACCTGCAAGAAGGAAAGAGGAAACGAAACATTCAGCTACTTTTAACGGTTCAAGTCCTGCAATTTGCACATGTGAGGCAGGGCCACCACATTCTGGTACAGCGGCACACCATTCAGCTGGCAGCTGAAAAGTACCAGCACCAGCTCATGCGGTCGGCCGCAGCAAATGCCCGAAGTGAACATTGGACATCTCGCCAATATCGGCCAAATATCTGAAAATTATTTCGATTGGTTGTTTCTCCAATGCACACCGGCGGGCGGCTGAGGTGGATGCCGAGCGCACATAACAAAATGTCATTTTGCGCTCTCTGTTGAAAGACAGCACGACTCAGGTTCTGCTCTATGGCAAAAGAAGGATAAGACGGACGGCATACCAGCGGGCGGCCGAGATGAATGCCGAGCGCCCAGAACGCCAGCACCAGGCCCACGCGGTCAGACGTAAAGAGCTCCACCGGGAACTTGCGCACCTGTACCACCCAGCAGACGAGAGATAATGTCATGGAGAATGCCAAGCAAATTAGTGAACAGATTGCGCCCACTAGATGAGGTTTGGTCAAGTTCAAGCATCAAATATTTTTATCAAACTCTTGAGAGTTGACCAGAAACATTTGCTATGAAGCGGCGCACCAGGTGGAAGCCCTTGCCCTGGCTGACCTCCTTGCCCAGAGCGCGCAGCTTCGGCGCCAGCGTCGGCAGATCGAAGTCCTCTTTGGTCAGCTGCACAGGCAATGTCCTCTCTCATTGCACATACCGCCAACCAGTTTGTAATTGTTGCGACAGCTGATGAGGGGCATGCAGCAAGATGCTTGCACGTGCCTGGACCCTGGAATATGCAACAGGTCCGAAATGCAGCGTGCTGCCTGTAGACTGAATCGCGTTTTATCGTGGAAGTGATGAGATGCGCACCGCCAAAATGTCGTCTTCGGACTCGACACCGCGGTCCTGTAGCTTCTTCACAGCCGCCAGCAGCTCCGCCGTGTCCTGAGTGCCACAGCGAGGACACAAGCTTGTCGTGCCGTCATGATGCAGAGCATTCCACCGTGACAGTTCAGTGTTGACTGGCGGTCCACAGCCTGATGTGGACAACTCAATCGGTGGTCTCTACCGTGTCCCTGCATGCTGGCCAGGGAGTCCACTGTGGAGCTGGTATGCCCAGTCGCAAGGCGGTTCGGCCATACGTGCAGCTAGAATGATGCATAAGAATATTGCACCTCTTCCGAGAACGAGTAGGTGTAGTCGTCCTCGCGGCCCGCCCAGTCAGACGACACCCAGTCCGCAGGGTCATCGATGATTGTCAACGGCTCGACCTTGCCCTGCGGCCCCGAGTGCCTGCGCCGCAGGTTGGACACGTGAAACTGAAGGCACGTGACATGGGAGTCAGGAAGTGGAAATTTCCTCACGCGTAGCGTGTAGCTGGCAGTTGAATCAAACTTCAAGAAAATTTGAGCCTTCAGTTGCACCACATGTACATCGAGAAGACGACGTCAGCGACAGCAGCTGACGCACTTGACCTTGGCCGCGGCCTCTGGGTTGGACTTCAGCTTGAAGCTCTCGGCCTGCGGGAATGGGATGATGACCAGACAGTGAAGTGGTAGGTTTCTTCCATTAGCGGCTGTGAACACGTCGCGATGTACGTCAGCTGCGGATCGTCACATGTTTGCGGAGTGGAAGCACATGTCAAAGGCTGCGCCGCAACGAGGTACACGGTGCAAGTCCAGCACGTTCATCGTCGCACCTTGACGACGTACTCCTTGATCTTCTCCGAATACCGCTGGTAGTCAAAGTCGGCGCTTTTGGCGGGTGCCGACGCGCCGGGCAGAACGGGCGATGCGACAGCGGCGGCCATGGTGGCGCGTCGTCAGGTCGTCCTGCACAAACTTGGTAGACATGGCTCGGTCAGGAAACTGAATGCGACGAGGACGTTCACCAGATTCGGCTTAAGAAACGTCACAGGCGAGCAGCACCGTGCTAGCGGCACTAGATCCTGTCCCTGAACTGCCCCTACATGTGTGAGCTTGGCCGTGAAGTTCCAAGCTGATCTGCGGCATGCCCACATCGGAGCGTGGCGAGGGTGAATCACTCCGCCAGGAAAGGCTATGATGTTCGAAGTGGATTCTCATCTGAAGGCCCACGTTGACAAGCTGCCTCAACCACGATAATTGCCAGCAAGTCCGTGGTTGCTCGTATGCGTGTTGGGTGCCGCACGCACACGGCGTTAGAGAATTTTTCAAGCTGTTTGCTGAGCAACATGCAGCATCCGGCGGACGGTCGAGGCAGGAAACACTAAAAGGGCGATGTACGTAGCTTCGAGCAGTCAGGCATGGAGCTGCGAAGTTCGTACACGTTTTGAGCGCCGCAGCAAAGAACGGCAGGCGTATCACGAATAAGGCAGCATTTTCAATTTGAAACTGCTCGTAGTGAAGGCATTGTATGCCTTCATGCACTGCTGCACCTCCAGGCACTGATCAGATGACTCATACAGCCAGTAGGGTAAATCTGACGGCTGTTTCGCCGCATCGGTGCAGGATGCGAACTTCGACTTGAGCCCAAACGCAATCGATTTTTTTCGGAGAAAGTTAGGCAATGGCGGAAGCCCCAGGGATGGTGGCGAACACCGCTGCACCTGCGTTTGATGTGAGGATGTATACTTTCCCGCAAGCGGGCGTCTGGCGCTTGAAGCCCACGCACAATCTGCTGAAGTGATGCCAGGCTGATGAAATGACACGATGAGATTGTGGAGAAACTCACAGAACAGGAGAACTAAGAAGGAGAAGTTGCCTCCTGCACGTGCACTCGTGCAGTCGGCACGTTTCCTGTCGGACAAGGGGATTGAAAAGGCGGTCCCTCTCATTCAGGGAAAACGACGCAAAAACGTGCAGCATACGAAACGCATCGTGTACTCGAATGAAAATGCAAGCAAAGGAGCAGCGTCAACAACAAGATATCAGCTGCACAACTTCCTGATACACAGAGGCTTCGACACTTATTCACTTACTAGTCCGACCCGCAGAGCCCGACGAGCCAGCATGGCCGGCGACGGCAAGCTGCATCTGGACACGCACGACTCTGCTGTCAGCACTGAGCTCGGGCAGGCAGCAGGATACGCGGATCTGGAGCTGAAGACCGGCCAGCCAGGTGATGGCAATCACATGATGTGACGGGCTCAAAATGATCTCTCGTCGCAGTCTCCGATGCTCCGCCACTCGGCGCGCCCTCGTGGAACGCGCTGAATATTCCAAGAACTTTTTGGCCAAAGCTGCCTACGGCATGCCATCCTCCTTGGCCCTACGTCCACGATCGATCATCATCAGCATCAGTAATCCCATCACTACTTTGTTTGGAAGCTACGGCGGTCCAGCCGCCGCTGCGAGAGTCATATCGCTGTATTTCCTTTCTATAGTTTTACTGAACACCATTGCGTGCATGGTTGTGCAGATGTCGCAGAAAAATCCGTCGCCGCGCGTCGCGGTGCTGTGGGGGGCTTCGAAATTCCGCCCCTCAGGTCTGCACGATATCTACGAATTCCTTCAGAGCACGTGTGAAGCCAGAGAACCATAGTCACTGAAATGTCATTGTGAAGCCCCTGCTCATGAACTCGCACAGCATTTGTGTACGTCGAAGCGCGGTGTTCCACACACGCATGTGGCACGATTGTCGGCAGCTTAGATTCACGGCATAGCCACAAATTCACGTTGAGGCATCGTCAAAAACTATTGAGTTTCTTCTGGTCCGGCAGGATCGGGGACCTGGCGACATTAGACGGATGGCGGCGCCTGTGCACAGAGGTGTGTGCGCATCGATGGTACAAGACGGCCTCCCATTGACCATGTGTATTTGGCGCAGATTTGGCGCTGTTATCCCACCTTTGATTTTCAGCGTCAGTTTGATGGATGACTAATACGGCACGTCCTACGTATGCCCACTATCACATGTTCATCTGACGGCCGCACAATGGTATTGTCATCACCTCTGGCATGCCGGCGCAGGGTCACACTGTCACGGACGCCATCTTGACAGTCGCCATGGCTCAGATTGTGGGTACTTCTGTTGTTTGAAGTCCTCTCGTGCTTACCCACATTAAACCATGCGGCATCAAATGCGAGCTATGTATGCGGCGCACCTGATCCCCTCAGCCATCAGTTTGCTGATTCCAGCTGCATGTATATCACGCTTCATGGTGCAATGAAGGAATAGCTGTCTGTGTTGAACAGGGCCAAGTCATGCTGGTGTGGCCGCATCAGATGTACCTCACAGGAATCACAGCGGGCGTGATCATGGAAATCATTGCAGGATTTTGGAACGTCTGGACCATGTAAGTCTTCCTCCACATCATGTAACAGTGGCAGCGTTTCCTGCAGTCGTTCTGCGAGGCACGCAATACGACGTGACCCTCACTGGAAAGCGCACTGGCTGTGCGCTTTATCCACGAGACCGCCTTCGACGAGAAGAGGGTGCGCCTGTTGTGCCTCTGTTTTCTGCTGTGTGTTTGTTTATTTCCATCGCCTGCACAACTGCTTTCAAAGAGAGGCCGAATTGCCGTGCCTACGACATAGTTGTGTGATCATGTGTGTGCAGTCAAAGGCGGTGCTGCTGCAGCGGATCAAGGCGGTGGTGCATCTGCACAAGATGCAGACTGTACAGGCAGGTGGAGCTCACCAGCCTAGCCTGCGCGAGTCACAGCTTTTCAATACCGCCTGCGAGGGCGCCCGGCAGCAAGCCATCCTGAACGACATCAGGTGCACATTTCTTTCTTTCCGTAAATTCCTGCTAGGCAGCTCTTACTATCCGTCTATGGTGTCCTTGCACTTCGCACACCACCGTCCGATCTCACGTGCCCCCAGGAGCTTGTAATCACCATCTCACCGCTCCTCAATATGATCCATGTATTCTATGTCTATGTTGCAGCTCTCCATTTCTCTTAATGGAAGGGCCTTTCCGCCAGCTTCGATTTGCTAGCTGCATGTAGCTCCCGCCAGAGCCCGCTACAATTCAGTAGGCCCTCTCAATATGATCCATGCGTTCTTGCGGCCCAAGTCCTTGATCAATGCACTGGTTTTACCCTTGCAGCGAGGGCGATCCTCACCTCAACAGCAACCTCAACGACTCCTACAACCTGCCGGAGCTCGCGCAGCTGCTGGTCAAGCTCATGAAAGCGGGCACCTACAAGTCGAACAAGCTGATGTGAGGCTTCCTTGAACACCCTATGTTGAACACTGCTCAGCTGCAGCTCCAGCAATATCACAGTTGCTTGATGCAAGGCTCAACTCAGAAGAGTGTTCTTCAGTTCTTTCGCTGATGGAGTGCCATCCTTGCGCTCAGGGCGGTCGTGCTGTCTGCGCATTCGGCGTGCCAGCGGGGTGACGAAGTGCGGTCCCTGCGGTGCTGCGACTTCGGCGCCCC
>JAABUW010009893.1_pt1 | contig 10748 bp, 9 predicted proteins | sample 5560081 | NCBI WGS metagenome assembly JAABUW01 (sample SAMN10711882, study PRJNA513363) | rock metagenome | isolation source: Antarctica rocks | place: Antarctica: Victoria Land, Knobhead sud | reverse complement strand
GACCGGCGACGTGGCACCCTGGTCGGAGCGCTCATCGCCGACATCGACGATGAGCTGTACGCCATCACTTCCGGCGGCGGGGTCATCCGGACCACGGCGAAGGAGGTACGCAAGGCCGGACGGCAGACCAAGGGTGTACGACTGATGGACCTCGGCGACGGTGTCAACTTGGTGGCCATCGCTCGCAACGCCGACGAGGCGGGCGAGCCCGGTGACGACGAGCCGATCACCCCGAAGGAGCATTCATGAGCACTCCCTCCCGTCCGTCAGGGTCCGACTCCGAGACGCGCGAGCCCGAGCGAGACACGACGAAAGACGAGCGTTCGAACGCTCCTATTCCTCCGTGGCAGCGTGGTACGGCAAGCGGGTCGGGTGGTTCCCGTTCGGCGGGGGGTCTGGACGCCCCTACGACGCAGCTGAGCCGCCCCCCGGTGGACCCGGAGATGCCGGACCTGTCCACAGCGCCACGCACGAGTGCCCGGGCGGAGTCGACCTCGGGGCGGACCGCGACGGCCACGCGGGAGCGTGCGGGTGAGGGGCGGGACGGCTCCGCCCGCGGTGAGCGGCGTCCCTTTGCCTCGGTGCAGAACAGCAAGAAGGGCCCCCGCCGAGCGAGCCTGCAGCTGAAGCAGGTGGACCCGTGGTCGGTGCTGAAGCTGTCGCTGGTGCTCTCCTTCGCCCTGTTCCTGGTGTGGATGGTGGCGATCGGCGTGTTGTACCTTGTGCTGGATGGCATGGGCGTCTGGGACCGGTTGAACACCACATTCACCGACTTCGTCTCCGTGAATGATCCGAACAGTCGCAGCGCGCCGCTGATCGGCCCCGGTCGGGTGTTCGGGGTGGCAGCGATCGTGGGTGCGGTGAACATCGTGCTGATGACGGCGCTGGCCACCATCAGCTCGTTCATCTACAACCTGACCTCGGACCTGGTCGGCGGCGTGGAGGTCACGCTCACCGAACGCGACTGAGGGTAGGGACGGGTTTGGGGCACTGCACCCGGGTGCGGTAACCTCGGCCGTCGTATCGGGGCCTATAGCTCAGACGGTTAGAGCGCTTCCCTGATAAGGAAGAGGTCGGTGGTTCAAGTCCACCTAGGCCCACGAGATTCACCTGTTGGACAAGGATTGCCGGGTCGCCATGAAAATGCTTCTGCTCGCCGCGGTTGCGGCCGCTGCCGCCGGTGTGCTGCGCGCGCGTACGCGTCGGGACGGCCCGGATCTGTGGCACGAGGCGACCGAGCCGGTGGCGGCCGGGCGGCACGCTGCTCAGGAAGACAACCCCTCGGGGACGTAGCTCAATTGGCAGAGCACTGCCTTTGCAAGGCAGGGGTTAGGGGTTCGATTCCCCTCGTCTCCACCACGGGCTTTTTATGAAAGAAACTCGTCATAGTTGCGAAAGTCCCCGGTGGTGTCTGTCCGGGGACTTTTTGCCGGGGAGGCCGGGGGATTTGCCCGTTAGCGGTCGGCTAGTCGCTTCGTGATCGTTGGTGCGGGTGTGTTTCAGCGTCTCGGAGCCCGCTTCGAGGCGCGTTTGACCGCCCTGTGCCGCGTGCGGGCAGGCGGGGGTAGGGGGTTGGTGCGTGGTGTGGGTCAGGCGGCTTTGGGTTGGGCGACGATTCTGAGGGGCGGCCCGGTCGGGTCGGGCCGGTAGCCGGCGAGGCCCGGTTTTTTGGGGCGCCCTCTTTTGGGTTTCGGCGGTGGGGAGTCGGAGGTCGCGTCGGTCTTGCTCATATAGGTGCGTAGCGCGCGGATGTTGGAGGCGGCGAGCAGCATCGCGACCGCGAGGATTTGCTTGCCGTAGCCGCGGTAGCGGCGGATGCCGGCGTTGCCGATGTCTTCGTGCAGTGCGTCTTTTATGTACTGATTTTTGCCTTCCATCTCGTTGCGTGGGGGCGGGTAGGCGGTTCGCCACTCCGGTGTCTGGTACGGCAGACGCTGGCGGAATTTGGCGCCGAAGGAGTCTGGGACGGACACCGATGTGGTGTTGGTGCAGATTTTCGGCGGGTGCTGGGGTGGGTTGACGATGAGGGTGAGCGCTTTGCGGTGGCCGGGAGCGGCGCGGTTGTGCTTCGGGGGCTTGAGGGGGCAGCTCGCGGTGGCGTTGGGTCCGTAGGCGGGGCAGCTGACGACGTAGGTGGCCTTGCCGGGGGTGTGTTCTTTTCTGCGGGCGGCGTAGGCGCGGCGCTGTTCCAGCCGTGCGGTGTAGGTGTCGGAGTCGATACTTTTGTTGGCGTAGTCGATGCTCGCGTCGATGAGCGGTTGGGGGATGCAGGGGCCGTACAGCGTGCCTTCGATGAGCAGGATGCCTCCGTACGTGCCCTGGACGCCGAGCTCCTTGCGCTTATACATCATGATGGGCTCGTAGCCCAGTGCGCGTGCCCGGTTGTGGTAGTTCTCAACCTTCTGCTGGGAGTAGCCGAGGTCCGTGACCAGGTCGCCGGTGGGGTAGCCACGTTGGGCAATGGAGTCCAACGCGACGATCGCGTTACGGCCTGGATTGACTCCGGGCCGGTCGAGTGACATTGCGATGATGAGCGATGGCACCGGTGTTCGGGTGGTCGAGGTCATGAGTGCGAGATGGGCTTCGTAGGCGAAGGTGTACTCGGTGGTATTGGTCTGACCGACAGCGTTCGCTTTATCGCGGTTGTCCTGGCTCTTGGCATGAAAGCCCGCGGGCACCTCGGGGCTCATCAGGTCGTCGGGCTTGGCGCTTCTGGTGCCAGCGTGACCGCGTTTGCCCCACACGGGCAGTTTGGTGCCGTCGAGGGTGATGTCGCCGGTCCAGGGTCCGAGTAGTTCGCGGGGAGTCAGTTGGACGGTGACGTCGAGAAGTTTGTTGGCCAGCCAGTCTGCCCGTCGTTGTTTGCGGGCGACGACCGCCGGGTCGAAAGTCTTGGTGATGGCTTGTACCGCGGCGCGGGTCAGGCGCCGGTGGGTCGGGTAGGGCTTGGGGTCGAACAGCGCGCACAGGCGCGTGTAGGCGCGGGCGACGCGGTGGTAGTGAGCGTGGGCGCTGACGCGCTCGGCGCGGGGTAGGCCCAGCAGGTCCCGGGACTCGGTGTGCAGGCGGTGCTGCAGGAGTTCGCTGACCCGTTTCAGGCTGGGGGGTTCGCCGAGCAAGCCCAGCACCAGCAGCGCCACCAAGACGTGGCGGTCGGTGAGGGTGAGTGGGCGACCGGTGCGGGGGGCTCGGTCGGGATGGTCCTCGGCCCGCCAGGTGCCGATGGTCTCGCAAAACTGGCCGCGGTCGAGGAACGCGACCGCACCGGCAACAAGGGATGGTTTGACCCGCTCGCGCATCGGCTGGGCCGTATCCCCACCGCGTTCGGGGATACAGAGCCAGTCGTGCAGGAGCTGGTCCTGCTCCGAGGCGCTCATGCCTGCCTCGAAGCGGTGAAGGGGTCGATGTTGCGCCTGAGTAGGCGACGAGCCTGCACGGGGTCGGTGTCGGGCAGGTAGGGCACGTAGCGGCTGAGCGCCTCCAGCGTGTCAATCCCGGCGGCGTCGACGAGCACGTGGACAGGGGTGCCAGCGAGGAGATGTCCGCAAAGCCAGCTCGCGCGGAGCCGTTGTGAGCTGATGCCAACAGGTCGGTCGACTGTGTTGCGGACGAAATTCGAAACCACATTTTTGGGGAAGCCCACCTGACGACGCGCGCAAAAAATCCACAGATCCTTTCGGATTGCTGAGCGGGCTAGCTCAGCGAGAGGGTCCTCCCACTCGGCCAAGACTGGGACCAGGCGGGCGCGCTCGCCGGGCACGTCGATTTGGACACCGTCGGCGTCAATAAGGACGTGTCGCGCCTGGGCACCGGCGATTTCGGCGGCCGACAGGCCCGCTCCGAGACCAAGCGCCAGCAGCAAGGTCGCGTTGACGCGGCGATACGCGGTGTTTTGGCCCCGCGCCCAGGACCGCAGAGCGGTCACCTCGGCCTCGGTATACGGCGCGCATGCCTGAGCCTTGCCAATGGAGGGTGCTCGAGGAGCCCGCAAAGGCGCCGACAACAGCAGGTCCGACATACCAAACAAACGGGACCTATAGGTCCCCTGCGATGAGATAGCCATACCGGCGCACGTGGTGGCCACCGACTTCGCGATCACTTCACGACGGAAAATCACGTCACGTTCCAGTGGCAGACCCGCGCTCTGCCAGCACCAGTGGACATGACGAGCGGACACGATCAGAAGCAACCTCGCCTTCTCCGGGGACACCGGCGCGCAGTCGGCGACAGCCGCGCGTACGAACTCTTCGATGACCGCCCAGTGCTCGGGCGGAGTTGACGGGTCGAAGGAAGCGATTCGGTGAGACACGGAATCGCCCCCTTCCCTAACCTCCGACTGATGGTAGTAACCATCATTGATCAGGGCACCGACAAGTTCTTCACGGGGGTCGAGTTCGGGGACGAGCCTGAGCCCTATCCTCCTGGTGTGGCCCGCCCCGCTCGCTCCGTGCCCAGAGCCCTGGTGGACGACTGGCCGCACGAGCCCTCCAACGATCCCGTTGTCGAGGTGGCGCGCACGTTGGCCCACCGGGTCGAAGAGGCGATGGATGGTCGCTCCGCCCGCGAGGTCGGGCGTCTCAGCGGCGTCGACTACAGCACTATCAGCGCAATCCTCAATGGGACGACCTGGCCCGACCTGGTCACGCTGGCCAAACTGGAGGCGCGACTGAAGACCGACCTGTGGCCCGCTGGTGTCGCCGTCGCTGTCGCCGCACACCGGCGCACGCCGCAGTAACGCGCGATCAGCACGAGTCCAGACTCGGTTGGTTTCTCTCACGTCGTGAACATGCGCAGAAACCGCCCAGAGACTGGAAAGTCTGCAACCCCCAGGTAGATGCCGTGTTTCGAGGAAGGAGGGTGTCGAAGCACCTTTACCCTCAATAGCGGGCCGGAGCTCGCGGACCATGCCCGTGATCCCGCCATTTCGCTCGTGGATCACGGCCCGTGCGACGCGCACGCTCTGGCGCGGGAAGTAGCTGCCGCTGATGGACAATCACGACCTCAGCCGGATACTCGCCCCTCGGTGACCGTCTCCGCAGACGCCGCGCTGCCGAACGACCTTCCTCAACCGCTGACTCTGACGGGCCGACGGCCTGAGTCTCATCGACCAGGTACGAAACCGCGGGCGACCGGCGCGTGGACTGCTTATGAGCCTTATGCCAAGCGGGTGTGCCCGGCCATCGCTTTAGGGGTCTCTAGAATTGCGATGGCGGCAGTGGCGGTCCGGGGCACCCACGGCGCCTCAGGAACTCGAACCCTTCGCCAGCAGCCTCACCGCGCGACGAGAACGGTGTCGGACGACCCGAGCGACGTCCCGGAGTAGCCCCAACTCGGCCCGAAAGTACCTTTACCGGCTCTTCGCAGCCAAGCGTGGTGGCCGGGGCTCGGAGTGGGGTTCTCGTCACTCGCATGTTGCAGCAGCGGTCCTACAAGGTGCTTGGCGTTGTTTCATCGGTCAGTTTCGGGCATGACGAGTGCGCAGGACCGGGTGCGCGGCAAGCAACCCAAACGCAGCACGGCGCAGCAGAAGCCCTTGGTGCAGGTGTACCAGGAGGGCGAGCACACCACGACTGGGTTGGCTAGATCTGTCGCGCCGCCGTCGATTCAGTGGATGATGTGGTGGGCTTCGGTCCAGGCGGGGGTCGGTTGCAGCCGGGGAAGGCGCATCCGTGGTCGCGGGCGATCAACGCCCGGCGTTGTCCGGGGGAGACGAGGCGTTGGCTGCGGCCGAGGTTGAGCGGGACGCCTTGGCCGTCGATGCGGATGGGGGTGAGTTCGCAGTCACAGGCGATAGCCTGTGACTGCGGGCGGCTCGGTGTCCTCGGCGGCGGTGAGGTCTTCTTCGCGGATGAGGAACGACACGTGCGGACGTTCGTAGCATTCCACGGGGTTGTCGCCGTGGTTGAGGTGGCGGCGTAGCAGCTCGGCGAAGGCCTCGGCCCGGCGCAACGCCGGCGAGCGGGTGTCGCGAGCACCGTCCTCACCGGGCTGGGGCTTCGACAACGCTGAAAGCGCGGCGTGCAGCATTTCCGCATCGAGGTCGGCCTTGACCATCCCGCGTCCGCCCAGGGTGGTGGCGGCGAACAGCTCGTTTAGGTCGGTGTTCTCCGCATCGGGCAGGCTATCCTGTATTGGTTCCAGCAGATGACGCAGGGCGGCGGCCCGGCGGGCGAGCTCGGCGGGGTTCTCCCCGGCCGCGGCCTGCAGCAGGTACGTCTCACATTCGGGCAGGGCCTCGGCGGGTACCCCGTCGGGCAGGCGGGCGAAGAACCCCACAATGACCTTGGCGTGACCGACACCGATCGACCCGGTATCCAGCGCGGCGGCGGTGTCTGCCCACTCGGTGAGGGCCTTGCCGAGGTTCACGATCGCCGTGGCTGCTCCTGGCGCGGCGGTAGCCAATATGCCGACCGGGCGCTCCGCGTGAACTACCGTCGGGTCCAACCGACACGGCGAAAGTAGCTGCCCATGCCTGCGCGGAGGCGGGTACCGACTACGCCTACCTCACCGGTGAGCCGCTTTTCGTCCGCGACAGCATTAGGGCCGCTCACGAGCATGTCGGGGACAGATGCGCGCGATCGCCCACGACCGGCCGCTGCAGGGGTCATCAACGACGAGCCGACGGCCCCGATGGGGACGACGCGAGATCGACCACCTCACCGATCACGACCACCGCGGGCGGCGCCAGTCCGTGTGGAGCTCCCGACGCCGCCACCTGGCCCAAGGTTGAGGTCGCCACCTGCTGTGAGGACAGGCCGCCGTCCATCACGCACGCCAGGGGTGTCCTGGCATTTCGCCCCCCGTCCAGCAAGGCGGCGACGATGGCTGGCAATGTTGCGACACCCATGAGGACCACGAGAGTCGTTCCTGACCGCGCAAGCGCACCCCAGTCCAGCGTGGATCGTGAATCGTTTGGAGGTACATGGCCCGAGACCACGGTGAACCCCTGCGTGATCCCGCGATGGGTCACGGGCATGCCGGCCAGGCCTGGCACTGAGATGGCTGAAGTCACGCCGGGAATAACATCCACCGACACTCCTGCCGCGGTGCAGGCCTGCACTTCCTCCATTCCGCGGCCGAAGACGTAAGGATCACCGCCCTTGAGTCGCACCACAGTGCTTCCCCTGCGCGCGCGGTCGACGAGGATATGGTTGATCTGCTCCTGGGGGGTGGAACGACCGCGGGGCACCTTGGAAACGTCAACTATCTCCACGTCTTCTCGCAGCCCCTCCAGAACAGCGAGAGGTGCCAGGCGGTCGACCACGACGACATCGGACTCCGCGAGCGCGCGCATTCCCTTGACGGTCATCAGCCCAGGATCGCCCGGGCCGCCGCCTACAATTATGACCCGTCCGTGACGGGCCGGCGGTCGTGCTTGGGGCTGTTCGGCGCTCAGGCAGAAAGTCCGGCGCCGGCGCGCATCGGCCGCAACCGCAGCATCGACCCGTAGTTGCCTGGTGCAGGCAATTACCAACCACGCGTCATCGAGATCCGACGTTAGGTAGTCACGCGGGAGCCAATCGATCTGTCCGCGTTGGGCTGCTACCACCGGGTGAGCTGCAAGCCTGGGCCGACGACCCGAGCGCCGCCCCGCACGGTGGCGAAAGCATCGAGGACCTGCTGGCGCGGGTTTCGCGCTGGCTCACCACGGCGGCCACCGTGGGCGGCTCCACCGTCGCCGTCACGCACCCGGCAGTCATCCGGGCCGTGTTGATCACCGCACTGCAGGCCGTGCCGATGGCGTTCTGGCGGATCGACACTCCTCCGCTGACGGCGACCTTGCTGCACGCGAGAAGCGGGCGCTGGACCCTTCGCTACGTCAACTCCGCGCTGGAAGACAGGTAGCTGTACTGACCGCCGATCGCTCGCGCCCCCCGTGTGCGTACGATGCCAGGCAACGTCGGACGAGGAAGCTGGTGCGATTCCAGCACGGTCCCGCCACTGTGAGCAGGTTGCCCCTGCGAGTCAGATCGTCGGTCGGCGTTTTCCGTTATCCGTGATCGTGGAACGTTGGATTCCCGAAGGAGCCCTTGATGAGCCATTCCCGTGCATGCCCCCGCACCGCCTGGTCGTGACCGCGCCGACCTGCGCCGAGACCGCGACCCTTCGCCTGCGGGTCGACGTCGTTTTCCGCGCGCTCGTCCACCCTGACCGAGCCACCGCCTAAGACCACACCCGAACTCCGCCCGCCCTGCTCGGGTCGGGGCGGCGGGTGCGTCCTGACCAAGGAGCACCGTGCGCATCGCACTCCTGTCCACCTCCGACACCGACCTGCTCTCTGCGCGCGCCAGTGGCGCGGACTACGTCTGGGCCAACCCGTCAAGGCCCGGGCACCAGTCGATGGCCGGCGCCATAGAGGGCGCTGACCTCGTGCTGGGCCGGATCTTGGGCTCCCCCCAGGACCTGTGCAGCGGATTCGCCCGGATCCGGGAGACCGGGATGCCGATGGTGATGCTCGGTGGCGAGCAGCAGCCGAGCGCCGAGCTGATGGAGCTCTCAACTGTGCCGGTGGGGTTGGCGGCGCAGGCGCACCAGTACCTCGCCCAGGGCGGACCCGCGAACCTGGCCCAGCTGCACGCGTTCCTCTCCGACACGGTCCTGCTCACCGGCGAGGGTTTCGATCCGCCGGTGGAGATTCCCGCGTGGGGGGTGTTGGACCGGCCGACGATCCCAGACGCCGCCGGGAAGTCACGCGTCGGCGTGTTGTTCTACCGGGCCCACGAGGCCAGCGGGAACAACGCCTTCGCGCACGCCCTGTGTGATGCCGTCGACGCGACCGGTGAGGCGGTCGGCGTGCCGATCTTCAGCTCCTCCCTCCGCTCGGCCCCGGACGATCTCTACACCGAGCTGGGCACCCTCGACGCCTTGGTGGTCACCGTCCTCGCCGCCGGCGGAACGACCCCCAGCGGTGCGTCCGCCGGTGGCGAGGACGAGGCGTGGGACGTGCGGCGGATGGCCGCGCTGGACATCCCGATCATCCAAGGTCTCTGCCTGACGTCTTCGCGCCAGGAGTGGCAGGCCTCCAGCGACGGGGTGAGCCCGCTGGACTCGGCGAATCAGATCGCGATCCCGGAGTTCGACGGACGCATCATCACCGCGCCGTTCAGCTTCAAGGAGATCGACGAGGACGGGTTGCCGCGCTACGTCGCCGACCCCGAGCGGTGTGCCCGGGTGGCCGGGATTGCGGTCAAACACGCCCGGCTGCGGCGGATCCCGACGCGCGATCGGCGGGTCGCGTTGATGCTCAGCGCCTACCCCACCAAGCACTCCCGGGTCGGGAACGCGGTGGGCCTGGACACCCCGGTCTCCACGGTCCGGCTGCTGCGCCGGATGCGGGATGCGGGCTACGACCTGGGGGAGCCGGGAGCGATCCCCGGCCTCGCTGAGGACGATGACACCGTGGCCGGCGACACGCTGATCCACGCCCTGATCGACGCGGGCGGCCAGGACGAGGAGTGGCTGACCAACGCGCAGCTCACCGATGCGCACGTACGGATTACCCCGGAGCAGTACCGCCACTGGACCGCCGATGTACCCGGGCAGCTGATGGGCGACATCACTGAGACCTGGGGCGAGGCGCCCGGGACGCTGTTCGCCAACGACGCCGGCGAGATCGTCCTGGCGACCATCCAGGCGGGCAACGTCGTGCTGCTGATCCAGCCGCCGCGCGGTTTCGGGGAGAATCCGGTGGCGATCTACCACGACCCCGACATGGCGCCCTCGCACCACTATCTCGCGGCCTACCGCTGGCTCGGAGGGCCCGTGGAGACGGGCGGCTTCGGCGCGCACGCCGTGGTGCACCTCGGCAAACACGGGTCGATGGAGTGGCTCCCGGGTAAGAACGCCGCGCTCAGCGCCGAGTGCGCAACCGACGCCGCCATCGCCAACCTGCCGCTGATCTACCCGTTCCTGGTCAACGACCCCGGCGAGGGTGCGCAGGCCAAGCGTCGTGCACACGCGACGATCGTGGACCACCTGGTGCCGCCGATGGCCCGGGCCGAGTCCTACGGCGACATCGCGCGGCTGGAGCAGCTGCTCGACGAGCACGCCAACATCGCCGCGATGGACCCAGCCAAGCTGCCTGCGATCCGCGCCGAGATCTGGACCCTGATGCACGCCGCCGAGATGCACCGCGACCTGGGCCTGGAAGCCCGACCCGGGGACGAGGAGTTCGACGAGTTCATCCTGCACGTCGACGGCTGGCTGTGTGAGATCAAGGACGCCCAGATCCGCGACGGGCTGCACATTCTCGGAGCACCGCCACACGGTGCGGCCCGGGTCAACCTGGTGCTGGCGATCCTGCGTGCCGCACAGGTCTGGGGCGGGGAGACTGCTGCCGTGCCCGGTCTGCGCGCAGCTCTGGGCCTCAAGGAGAACGCCGAGGCAAGCTCGGCGGTCGACAAGATCGAGGCGCAGGCGCGCGGCCTGGTCGAGGCCATGGAGGCTGCGGAGTGGCGATCCGAGCAGGCCGCGACGCTGCACGAGGACCCGGAGGTCCAGCGGGTGCTGCGCTTCGCGGCCGAACAGGTCGTGCCCCGTCTGGCGCGGACCACCGAAGAGCTCGACGCGGTGCTGCATGCCCTCGACGGTGGTTTCGTGCCGGCCGGACCGTCGGGGTCACCGTTGCGCGGGCTTGTCAACGTGCTCCCCACCGGTCGCAACTTCTACACCGTCGATCCGCGCGCCGTTCCGTCCCGGCTGGCGTGGACAACGGGGCAGGCCATGGCCGAGTCACTGGTGCAGCGCTA
>JAABUW010009892.1_pt1 | contig 10749 bp, 7 predicted proteins | sample 5560081 | NCBI WGS metagenome assembly JAABUW01 (sample SAMN10711882, study PRJNA513363) | rock metagenome | isolation source: Antarctica rocks | place: Antarctica: Victoria Land, Knobhead sud | reverse complement strand
TCGTCGGGCTCGCTGGCTGGTCTGAGTAGCTTCAAGGCCCCGTCTTCGGGCCGCTGCGAGGCTCGGCCTTCGTAGCTAGCCTGCGCTCTTTGGTCGGGGGAAGAGGTGGAGCTGGTGGATGCGGGGTCGGATTTGATCTGGTCCCAGACGAACTCCAGCTCGGCGACGAGGTCGCGCGCTTCGGGTGTGGTGGAGGCGTAGGCGTGCATGGTTTCGATGAGGGTGGTGATGTAGCGCCGTTTGGCTTCGGTGTAGGTTAGGGAGTTGTTGGCGTGCCAGGCGTCCCTGGGAGTAGAGAAAGAGACTTGGTGTCAGCTTTCTTTCGTGTAACATGTGCTGCCTGCATAGAATAATTCGCGGTAGACTGCAGATAGGCACTGGGCGGTGATTAAGGGGCATGAATACCATTTCTCCCTTTCGGCAATCTGTTTAGGCTCATCTCCAACAGGCCGGGGCATCAACCCAGAGACGTTGCCCTCCGTGCTTTGCTTGTAGAGGCCATAGAGCTTGAGGCGGGCGTCAGTTGGCGGGCGCGAGGAGCCGGTCTGTGGTATGCGTTTGACCGTGAACAGAGCGTGTGAGAAGACTCGGTCTGTGGATGAAGAAATGAAGATCAGCGTGGCATGGGAGGTTCCGGGGTGGTAGTGCTTGGGGCCTCTCAGGAGCTTCAGGATTCAGGGATGACTTACGTACTGCATCGCCAGACATGGTGGTGAGGAGGGCTTAGCAAGCTTGAGAGCAGATGCGAGGACAACCTATATCGATGGCATGGTTTAACGTATTCCCGTAATGATGAGAATCATAGTTGTGTCCCTTACGTTTTGGTGCTGATGTTAAAGGCCCCGTGCAAGTAGTGGACAGCCGAGAGCTAATGACAGACCGAGATCGACTCTCTAGGAACGGGCCGATCGCAAGCAGGAGTCTATTTTCCGTGGTAGCATCCATTGTAGAAGCATGTCATGATCGCGAAGAGACCAGACTTTCTCTAAGGTACCAAGGGATATTCGTAGTCCCGCGGTGCAAAGAAAAGAGAGGTTTCAATATCTGTAGCCTCGGTGGACCGAGAATATCTGACAATCTAATCATCGTCGTGGCAGGACAGGGCGATAGGGGATACGGTGTACCAGTTGTGCTTAGCAGGCTTCATATACTGCATGTGCGAGAACGTCAAGCATGCAATGATATTGAGGCCGGAGTGGGTAATATGGGCAATATGGCATTATCGAGCCTTTGGAGGACAATACCATGAATATGAAGGCTGAACTACAGCGAGCGCACCACTAGCAGTGAATAATTCGCCAACGAGTGGAAGCGTAAGGTAGCGACGCAGATCTCCGTCCCTCCTACTCATCTGCAAACAAGTACGCCCCATCCTTCCTCATCGCCTCTCTCCACATCCCCTCCACCCTCTCCCTCTCCATCCTCTCCGCCTCCTCTTCATCCTTCGCCATCTCCTGCGTACTCGCCATCTCCACTCTCCAAAACCCCGGCGGCGTAGCTTGCCTCCCATTATCCTTGTGCCTCCCAAACGCTTTCCCGAAATTCCATTCCTGAGCCCTCATCCACTCCTCCTTCTTCTCACTTTCCCTCATCTTCCTCCACTGCCGGTAATTGTCCCCCATGTATTCCTTTAGTAAGCGGTGGTCTTCTGCTCCATCGGTTCCGGGATCTTCAGGAGAGGAAGAAAACAGGTTGGTGTAGTTGGAAGGGAGAGCGCCGCCGATAGCGAGCATCTTGCGGATTGTGTCGCCACAGCAGTCGGGGCGGGTGCAGCCGGGAAGACATTTGCGCTCCTTGCGTTTGCGGATTACCTCCCGATAGGCGTAGTTGTAGCCGGAGTTCTGGGCAGGGTTGAGCTTGAAGTGTTTGAGATCGAGGGTACCCAGCGGTCGAAAGCGTATGGGGCCTTTCTCGGGAGACGTTGGCGCTTTTTGAGGTGATACAGAAGCTAAGACAGAGCGAGTGGTGGGTTTGGTGAGAAGGCCGGTCGGCTTTGCAGTAAAACTTCTTGGTGTTGTCGTCTTAGCCACGTTGGCGGGCACCTGTACGGGTGTGACTGGCCTCTTACTGAATTTTGCGACAGAAGTCTGTGGTTTGGGACTGGGTGCGTCAGCTTTCTTCATATAAGTTTTCTGCCCCACGGTAGGCGATTCCCATGGTAGGAACGGCTTATCCGACAAGGGTTCTGAAAGCAGACCCTCCAAACGGTGCTCTGCTTCTGAAGCTCTCGGTGCTTTAGTCACACCTGTGGCTGAGGGCTTCTCTCTAACATCCCCGTCCTCTGAAAGTAAATGTATAGCGGTAGCGCCGTGGTCCCGGCGGCTAGGGGGAGGAAGGCGTTTTTTGGTCGATCCGCTTGTCCGGGGTAAGATATGAGTATTCGGATCGGTAGGTCGCAATATCGATGGAGTTCTCTGTTCCCCATTTCCGTTTGAAAGGCTCCATTTGGTATCGGGACGCTTGATGCTTGTGACGGGCGTTGGTAATCCAACAGCACCGACGTTGCTCAACCGATCTCTATAAATCATACCATTCGGCGTCTTTGATGGGTTGGCCATACCATCTGGCGTACTTCGCTGCTTAGTTTTCGTCTCAGCTTGTCGTTGGTGCATTTTTTGGTTGTGTTGATATGCTCTCGTGCGTCTGCTGTTCCCACGAACATGGTCTGGAACGCCGACATCATCTTTAGTATTGCCCGGCCGGCGCTCTGATTTCCTCTCTAACTGCTCCTTCCACAGATTGGCGGCATATTCTTCACCTGCCCTTTTACATGATTCCTCGTCGAGACTGAAGGATGTGCTTGCGTCTTTGTCGTGCCTGTCCACCTCACTAGTAGCCTTCTCGTCCGTGATGTCCTTTCTGCTGATATACTCGTCCAGGAATGCCTTCGTACGTGTAAAATGAATTGGCTCGAGCTCGGGATAGCGGGATCGTGTTGGGTCGACACGCTGGCGCTTTCTGGGGGTGAAGTTCCTCTCTCCAACCTCGTCAAGGTCCACACTATCATGTTCATCCAAGGTTCGGAATCGTACCGCTTCTAACGGACTACTGGAGCTTTGATCACTCTTAACGCGGACTGGCTGCTCAGCCGTACCCGGCCTTTCGTTGTCGGGTATAGGTCGCTTGGTGGCCACGGATGTCGGCGAGGAATGTCTAACGCGCTTCCTTTTTACGGGTCGAGCCGAGACTATAACTGGAGAACTACCTTCCGAAGCTTCAGGGAATGGAGCGGCTTGCGATGAGCTCGATGGGTTATTCATCAGCTTGCTCGTCGACCCAAGGGCGTCTTGGGTTTCATCTGAGGTCTCAGTACTGTCATCACCCTGAATTGCAGAACCTCCAACGGCTGCCTGTGGCGCTTCTGTCGCCCTTGGGTTAAAAATATTCTGTGGCCCTCCATTTCGTCCGCTAAGGTCATTTGAGGTTTGCAGTGAAGTAGCTCTCGGAACAGGCTCATGTTTACTTGCACCAGGCGGCAAGAAGACAATGGGCGCACTTGAAGCACGAATCTGGCTGCCCTTCAATTGTAGAGATTGCGTTCTATTGGGGCCGGCTTTGTTTCGAGAAACCCTGTTGTCGTACCATTCCCGCCATTCCCGCAACTTATCTTGATAGGATTGACATCTCTCTTTCAGCCTATCACGTTCAGCAGCTAGGTCAGAATATTGATAGAAACCCTGGTGGTTTACAGCCGCAACTTGATATGTCTGGTTGTGCGGGGCATTTGTAATTCTCGAAATCTTTGGTTCAGGTTCTGTGTTGTGCGGACGAGACGTTTGGGTTCCCTCGTCCTTGTAATCCTGGTTTGGGCTGCGTAGGTAGGTAACCTCACGCTCCAATGCTGCGATTCTTCGAGCATCTTGACCAGCCCGGTTCTGAACTTGACTGAGTTCATGTTCTGCTTTGTTGGCAATTGCAATATCTATCAAATATGTAAGCTTCTCGTATGGGCTGAAGGAGACCGTGTACATTTAGTGGTCCCGTCAACAAATCTGTCCTGAAGGGCGTCCAATTGACTCTTCAACGAGTCCAAGATAGCTGCCTTGTGACTCTCAACATCTTCCATCATCTACCGTGGGAGCATTACGAACGGCCAGAGGTTCATGACAGACAATGGCCAAAACTCGGTTAGTAAAAGAATGCGCGTCGCAATGATACACGAGGACGGAGTCGTTGCATTATCTTAACTCCGAGATCCGAGGGGCGAGCTCTTATCTCTAAGCACCGATGATGGTTCATCGTCTTTCTCGGAGCGAGTCGCCGTGAAAGCTAGTACAGCAGCACACCATGTCACACTCTCCATAGCACGAAGAACGTCTGCGCAAGCTTTCATCAAGCAGCAGGCACGTCGCAGCTGCTTCCATCATAATTGTTCGATCGCACCATGTCAAAGCGAAGCCACGACGATAGCGCCGATGGCCTACCCGCTGCAAAACGTGTCCGCTCCACTGCTGTTGATGGACTGTCGTCTCTAAGTGATGAGCTTATCCTGAGAATCTTCTCGTACCTCACCATCTCCGAGCTCGTACTGTGTCATAGGTTGGTATCTGCGCCGCCTTCTCCAGGACGACTCGCTGACATCAAAGACTATCGCACCGGCTTGGTCCTCTTGCAATGGATCCGCAATTATGGAAATCCGCGTACTATGATCGCTTCGTACGCCCTAGAGCGCTCCGGATCCCTGGCCTGCGCGATCATGACCTATTCGCGAAGTCCGTCAATTTTTCTTCGAAGATCTCGCGATGGCTCGAAGATGACCACCTTGTCAAGGGAGGCAGACGGACAAATTGGAAGCGGCAGTACAAATTGAGACACAACTGGTCCCGAGGAAGTTGTAACATCACTGAGACTCGGGTAGCGGAACGACCATCGATCCCGCCACTGCTTGTACGGCTGCATGAGGATGTTGTTATTACGGTTGACGCCACTGAAGGCCTTCGGGCGTGGAAAATAAATGGAGAGCAGCGAGTTATTGCGACCATGCCTTTCGATACAGAGCCCGTAAATGATCTAAAATTAGCGGCGCCTACATCTCTAGCACTAGATACATCGAATTCGGACTATACACTGGGCATCGCTATCGGATTTGCCAATGGCAAATTTGGAACATACGAGTTCGACAGACGGAAACCTGGCTTTACCCTTCGCTACATGCACGCGCCGTCAAGCAATGGGACCATCTCTGCCATAGCATATGCTTCGCCATACCTGCTGTCGATGACCGATACATGCCTACTTTCTTTCTACCGGTTCAGTTCCGAAACAGAGAAAAATATTGGCGAACGGGAACAGTATACTCCACGCTTGCTTTCCTCTTTGAAGTCACATACGGCTTGGCCACCGCTGTCGCTTGCCATAAGAGTCTCCCCTACAAGCATCTTCGCTTCTATAGCTTACACCATGCCGACTTATCTTGCAGGCTGGTCGGTTGGACTTCAAGAGCTGCTCCTCACACCAGCCGGCAGTGTTCTGGAGTCCCGCTTGGCCTCCGCCCAGACCCAGGGCTTTACCACTCTATCAACCTCGCCTAGCCGTTCAACCTCCCCTAAACCCAGGCCAGATGTCTCTCCGTCGAGGGGTCGACAGCCAGAAGCTCCGCAATCATCTAGACCGACCTCTCTGTCCTATACACACCCATATTTGCTTGCTACTCACGCGGATAACACTCTGACGCTTTACATGGTGAACTCCAACGCCGATGACCTATCAATAGGTCCTGGTCATCGGTTGTGGGGTCATACATCGTCAGTATCGAGTGCCCACGTTGGCGATCGAGGAAAAGCTGTTTCTTTCAGTAAGCATGGCAACGAGCTCCGAGTTTGGGAGCTGGAGGGTGGCATCTCGTTCCACACAAACAGGCGACGCACGGTAGCTGGGCAGGCAAGCATCCAAGTCCGGCCCGAGAAAGCGGTCAGTCGAGCCGATGCCGAAAGAGATTCTAGAAATGCTGGTGACAGCGCGGCTTCGAACCGCGAGGTACGATTCGAGAACTGCAATAGAGAATTAGCTATCACCAAGGGTTGGGTGGCTTTTAATGAAGAGACGGTAGTGGTCCTACGTGACCAGCATGAAGGATCTCAGAGTCTTGTGGTATATGACTTTACTTAATTAGAAAAGAGCACAACATATACGTCCACCGAGATCCCATTGCGTCCAAATTCAGGTGAATTCGAACGTAGAAATTGGGATGCGCTCAGTCTTCAGGAACCAGGTACGCGAGGCACCAGAACCTTAATTGAGCCAATCACCGATGAGTTGGCTTCTCCGTAATTTTTTTCCCCACAACATCACTTACCTTACTGAACAGCAATCTTTGACTATTCCGTACCTCTGTCTCTGAACAAACCGCTCTTTCGCTATACTCACAAACCACCTGCTAGGTGAGGTTATCTTCCAACAATTGGCAAGACTTGCCCATACTCCGAATTTCAACAGCGTACTTCAATCGAACCGCCTAGCTGACGACTTACGAACAGCGACTTCAGAACCAGAAAATCATGGATTACCAGACACCAGGCGGGCGCGGATGCTACAACTGTGAGTACGCATCTACAGTCTCGCTCATCATCAGTCCCTACAAGCGTATCACTATCGCTGTCTGACTTCTTCCGTCGCTAATGGGATGCCCTCCACTTGGGCTCGGCGCGCCTCGTCAGGAGCCCGTTCATTCCTCTCTCCTCCCATAATCCTATTGAATAATCCTGTGTCATCAGACTTTCCCGATACACCATTGGGACCTGTGCCGAGCTTGCTAACGTTTTGAACTCTCAGGTGGCGACGCCGCTCATCAAGCTCGCGACTGCCCTAAGCGTGGGACCCCCACTTGCTACAACTGTGGTGAAGAAGGCCACGTCAGCCGAGAGTGCAACCAACCTCAAGTCCGCCAACAATAGAGGCCTTTGCAAGCCAAGACTACTGGGAGTCCTCGCTAAGACTTGAACAGAAGGAGAAATCTTGCTATCGCTGTGGAGAGAACGGTCATATCTCACGTACGGATCCACACCGAAGTATTGGCTGGACGGGGGCAGAGAAGCTGATACCTGGAATGATTAGGTGATTGTCCCAACGCTGCTGCCGGGGGAGGCGGTGGCTTCGGAGGCGGTTCTGGAGGCTACTCCGGTGGCGGAGGTTACTCTGGCGGTGGAGGCGGCGGTGGTCAAGAATGCTACAAGTGCGGCAAAGTCGGCCACATCGCTAGGAACTGCACTGAAGGTGGCGGAGGCGGCTACGGAGGCGGTTACAACCAAGGCGGTGGCTACGGTGGCGGGTATGGAGCTGGAGGAGGAGGAGCAGGCCGTGGAGGCCAGACCTGCTACTCTTGTGGAGGCTATGGACACATGTCTCGTGAGTTGAAAACCCTCCATATCATGTTGTCTCAAGGCAGAGCTGACGTCAAAAATCTCAGGGGATTGTACGCAAGGCCAGTATGTCAATTTATCTAGAACTAATGGAATCATGGACTTGAGATTGACTGCGTATCACAGAAAATGCTACAACTGCGGAGAAGTCGGACATTTGTCTAGAGATTGCCCTTCAGACCAGGTACGCCCCGAGTGGTACTCATGTGATCTCTCAGTCTTGCTAATCTCCTTCATAGACTCAGGAGCGCGTCTGCTACAAATGCAAGGTGAGTCCCATGCCAAAAAGCCGTACATAACAACGTTTAGTACTGACTCGAAATCTAGCAACCTGGCCATATCCAGTCGCTATGCCCGAATTAGCCCGATATGCTGCTAATGGAGGATTTGGATGATCTTGAGGACTGGTCTTTCTTGCCTAACAACTGCATAGCCCGCGAGCAAGTTCGATAGGAGCAGCATTGGTCAGGATCTTTCCCTTCTTGTATGATCTTCACCTCTTACACAAGATCACGTTTCGATATTCCTGCACGGTGAGCGGACGTTTTCTACCCTCAAGTACAGGGTAATTACGGTGGATGGAAACCAAGCTGCATAGCAATGGGCGCATGCAAATCTGCCCTGTGTAAGTTAAGGGAGCATTTTACTCTATCTCCATCAGCATGGCAGTCATGAAGCAGGACCGACGGCCACTCAAGCTGCTAGCACAATATGCATATACTGGCAATAAGAAAATCGGAGGATCTTCGCTCTTGTACGTGCTCATATTCGCGGCCGTATCAGATGACAATAATCCCACTTCCACCGCATGCAGATCAGCTAATCACGATAAGTCACCAAACTTGCTCTGTTATGTGGATCCTGCAGAGATTGGCAACGCAAATCTTTAATCTGCCACTTTCTCAGGAACTAAGACAGTATAACATAAAGGATAGGTATTCCGCTCTCCTCCAAAATGTACACATCTTTCTCACCCATCTTTTTTCTTAATATCCCTTTCGCCCCCATCCCCCCTCTAGATATTCCACAATCTACATCCATGAACTTCTAGCCCTCGCCCTTCTCGCCCTACTCCCCTTTACTCATCCTCAAGACAACACCACTCCGCTTCCATCGTTCCACCATCCCCCGCCGTCGCCGTCTATCGCGCTGGCTTCATCTCTCGGACAACATAATACCAGATCCCCCAATACTCTCAAGATCGCATTCATACAACAAGCCTTCGATGGCAGGACCTGCATCTCCGACCACCATCACCTGCGTTTGTCAAGGTCCGGCTTGTGCGCGCAGACCGGAGCTGAGGAAAGGGTTAACGAGCTGCAATCGATAGGTAGCGAGAGGAAGGAGTTAGAAGAGAGGTTGGCCCGACTCCGAGTACGAGAAACCCGTCTGCTGGACCGGTTGAACGAGCGAGCTCAATAATGAGGAGGAGGAGCTCGTGTGAGAAGGGGGGTCCTTGAGTGGCTCAAGTGGCTTTTTATCCCTGTTGTCGTTACCATGTCTTGATCAATAAGATAATTTCATACTTGCGTCCTCTTGCATCGTGCTTTTACATCCTCTTCCTCTTAATCTTTTCAATTGACATACCATCGTGTTACAGGAGATCGAGCCAACAGACATCCTGCTAATGCGGAGGCATTCGAACGGATGGGAGGCTAAGAGGGATGATGATGCTGGGAACTTTGGTTGATGGAGCAATTGGCTATGCTTATCCCATGCGCTGACAGGGTGCTAAATCCAAGCCTTGACTAAACGTAGACTCAATTTCTCCGCACTCTATAAATAACGTATTGACGGATTCCCGATGGACAGAAGGGCCAGTGATCCCTCATGGCCAAAGCGGCAAATCGGTTTAAAGAGCATGGTGGCAAGACTTTGAGGAAGCATAAAAAATTGATTGTCAATCATTAGCACCTACAGGTAAGGGGTGAGAAGAGATTGAGTCGTTGCAATACTTTTTGATGGCAACCGAGCACGCTTCTGAATCGCTCTCAAGGTTAAGAAACAATATACTATGATGGCCCATAGATAATGTCAATCTCAGAATCGTTCAATTATTTCAACAGGTTGTACTTTTACTTTATCTCTGTTTGCTTTTCCATTCTTGCTTTGCCGTTTAAGCTTGACAATGTACAGCATCTCAAAAACCTGGGGTAAAGCACGTGAAATCAAGGAGACATGCTAATAAGGCTAGGCTAGTCGCATCCAGAGCTCGATCCTAGCCGTGTCAATGGATGAAGTGTAGGGCAATTGACTTTACGGCGCATTTTCCGAAGATCGACATAAAGGGCGTCTGGTGTGGGAGCAGTCATTGACCTCATGATCGGTACCACTACCAGAGACAGTGGTGACCCCATCGCATGATCATTGATCGTAGTGGTTGCTTGCAACAACTGGAATTGACAAGACATGTGAAAGGGCACGATATGCAACCATTCATTACATCTACGAATCCATCATTCCGAGACACTCTCTATTGACCCGGCTTGATTGAGGAACTCAATTGAGATGGAATCAGATGCAATTGAGACGGGCTTGGGACATGCGCTACATGCGCGGGACTACTTCTAGATTCTGCAGGCAGCAAAGTCAATCTGGCCCGAGGTTGTGGCGTTGTAAGATCCGGGCCTTCTGAAGCTAAACCGTGTCGGATCAGAGAGGCGCGTGGAGCAGTCATCGATTCACACTCTTTCGTAGAGTCATCCGACCAGATTTACTACGGAATCTCAATGGCCCATGATGGATCTTCGTGGGCCAAGTCCCCGTCATGTGCGGGACTCCTATTGGAAGAGTAATTCTGATTCGCCAATTCCCCTAGTTTCATGTGTTTCCATTGAGTATCAATGCGCAGCTGACAGAGTCCGACAGCGCGCTTACTCACAGCCTTCTCTGAACATGATGGTTGAAGGCGTAGGACCAGACTGGTCACACCTCTTCCATGCTCACTTCTTTCTTTGTTGCTTCGTTTATTCATAGGCTGGCCTTGCCCCACCACTTCCTATTGTCCACGACCTTCACCTGCTGCCTAAGATCTATTGACTCAGAATCTGCCAGCTGGCTAACATAACTCCTGCCTGTTTTCCCCAACCTGCACAGCCTTCCTCTTCTCTTCTCTCTAGCACTTTACACACCACCTTTACGGAGCAAAGACACTTCGACGGACAAACAATCGCCGTTTCGGACTTAACACACAATTGCCATCAGCATTGGATTTGCCACACAGCAACTGGGAATCCTACATTTTTTACGCCTTACAAATCATACGATCATCAATTGTCCAGTATCTTCCACCACCTTCCACCATCTTAAGATTGCTCCCATCTATCGCAACCGTTCCGGCACCTGAAACATTCACCTTCAATTACAACCATTCAACCTCTTGACTTTCATC
>JAABUW010009889.1_pt1 | contig 10751 bp, 19 predicted proteins | sample 5560081 | NCBI WGS metagenome assembly JAABUW01 (sample SAMN10711882, study PRJNA513363) | rock metagenome | isolation source: Antarctica rocks | place: Antarctica: Victoria Land, Knobhead sud | reverse complement strand
GATTCGACCTCCTGAGAGGGCAGTGAGGGTTTGCTGAGGGTGTGAGAATAGTCTGGAGATACCGCGAGAGCATGAGACTATGATTCAGAGGGTCGCACCGCTTACGGGGGAGCAGTTGAGGGAGAAGGAGACGGCGCTGGACGAACGGAAAGCGACTTGGGGACATAATAAGAGATTGTCGAGGGCGAGCAGGGCGAAGCGGAGAGAGTTTTGGTAGTGCGCCTAGGGAAGACAGCGGGAGAATGCAAGGCGATCTTCATGCATATCCGCCCTAGCGGTACAACTTCTCGCGCTGACGATTTGGGTGCTACTTGACCTGTGTTTTGTGACGGACAGCACCAGGGGAGTTGGACATGATACTCGGGATGCCAGGTATGAGGTCGAGGCGAAGGACATGTCACACGGTGTAGATACATATTTGGCTATTTCACCGATCTGCTTCGGCTGTCGCAACAGGGTCCCTCGACCCTCAATCCTTGAAACGCTTGGAGCTCCTCAACCCCACCAACTCATCCGATTGACCGGCATTACGCGCCCCGAGCCTAACGAATCCCCATCAGCACGACTCATCTTATCGCTCACAAAGCGCACCCACATCCTCCCACCCATCACCCCAGCCAATACATCATCGGATGACGGCTCAGTGGTCCCCATCCTCATATCCCGCCCACCACCACGCTTTCCGCGATCTCGATCATTATTCGACTTGGTCGAGCTTGCAAATTGGGCGTATTGCTCGTCTCGATGTTCATGGTATTGGGCGAGTTGCTGGAAATCGCGGGACGAGATGGAACGCAGGTGAAGGATCTCTTCGTCTAGGGCGGAGAGGAGGGATTCGGCTGTGGAGCACCTATTTACGGATGACCCAAGTCAGCAATGCCGTCAGGATCTTGACAGGATTCTTGCTGTGGGGTATCAGACTGACCAGTTTCGTAGTCCCGCCTGGACACTTGTCAAATCTTCCGGCAGCGAGTCCCGTCCTGCCGCCCAATCGATATGCAGTATTCGTTCGTGATGGTGCATCTTTCCACCCAGGAGTCCAGCATAGATGACGTCGATGATCAGATCCTCGAGCTCTCGGACGGTGTTGACCTGTAATGCGTTTTGTAGGGCATCATAAGAGAGGGACTAATAATACAGCTCCGTCAGCCATGCCGATTCGCCGGAGAGAAGACGAGCATACACGGTGCTGCAGAGCGAGGGACACAAGGGTCAGGTGTTTCAGTTTGATCAGGTGGGTCGGTGCGAGGGAAGGGTAGGAATCGGGACTGGCTGTCAGATCCAAAGTACCCATAAGTATACAGTTGCTCTGGACATCGGCGTCACGCACCATTGTAGTCTTTTAATGTCCCATAGGCGAAAAGCTGGAGAAGGAGGGATTGCTTCGAGTACTTCGGATCTGATTGCAGCTACACGAGGTCATAAGCTTCTGTAGAGGTCCGTCGACCGGCGTCAAATCGAACACTCACTTGCTGTATTTGGAGTAGATCCAAGAGCTCAGCAAAGACGTACACCCCAGCCTGTCCCGCCAGCGTCGTCAGCTTCAACCCCTAAGACCTGATCGAGCTCACAGCAGCTGTAGCATCCATGATGACCTTCGCTGTCGCCGCAGCCTGCGTCGAGCGAGCTAGCAAAACGAAAGGCTCCAGGCGAGGAGCCGAATCCGCCATGATTGGGCTGATGATCTCAGGCTGTTGTCGAGGTAGCAGAAAGAAGGAAGGACAAACGCTCGCCACATTCACCTGTATGCTCCGGCTTACGTAATCTCAGCCCAACCCCTCCGCCTAGAGCTCTGACCAGTTCCAATTAATTTCACTTGCAATGATTTCACCCAAAATGTCTGGCGATGCCACGGCAGAAGCTGAGGCCGCCCCGTCTCCTGCCGACCGGCTGACAACCCAAGAGAAGCTCCTCTTGTCTCAAGCGGTCTACAAGCTCGGCGCGGTGGCTTGGCCGGTGGTGTCCAAGCTGCTACTTGAGCACCCATGTTGTGCCGGTCGAGGTCGGGAGCTCTTCTCGGCGGAGGCATGCGAGGCGTATTACATCGGACTGATGACTTCCATCGGGATGAACGTGTATGTTTTCAGCTCCTTCTTGTACTGGACTTTGTGCTGAAGCATAAGTAGACCTGCTCCGGACGCCATGAAACCTCAAGGTCTGTCCATCACTCCTTCCAACAACGTCCCTGGCTGATTAAACGTATAGCAACAGTCCACCTCCGTCTCGCCCAAACATTTTACCTCGCTCGCATGACCGAGCTAAAATCCACCATCTCGACCTACGAATCCCGTTTCACCTCCCTCATGTCCGAGATACAAGCGATCAAATCCGGCTCGCTCGACGCGTCCATCCAAGCGGAACTACGAGCGGTCTTGGCGAGGAAGTACGGGAAGAGGCTTTTGGATAGCTGGGTACCGCCGTCGGAGGAGGTGAAGGCTGCTGTTGAGGCTGGACCCATCGAGGAGGACGTTGAAGTGGCGGAGGAGAAGGTGGAGGAGATGAAGGTGGAAGCTGCACCTTCACCGCCGGCTTCGGAGCTCTCGCCTCCGCCATCTGTACCGAACGAGAATGTGGAGCAGCCTACGACGGTGATAACCTCCCCGACACCGGCGGTTATGGAGGAGCCAACGACCCACGCAAGCAAGCGGAAAGCCAGCCAGCAGCCTCGAGGAGTTCCCGCTTCGAAGCGGTCCGGTCGACGAGGTGCTTCGCCTGCGCTAACGCAGCCAGAGTCTGAGGTGGCTTCCGAAACTGGTGCCCCGGAGGTCGAAGCAGTCCAGCCAGAACCTCAGGTGGAACCTGAAGCAGAAGCTGAGCCGGACCAGGAGGTAGAGGACGAGCCCGCATCGACGCGAGGTCGTGGTCGGCGTGTTTCCAAGCGAGGTGTCAAGAAGGCGCAAGAATCCCCCGCTCCATCGACTCGTACCAAGGAGTCATCACCCGCCGTGTCCCGCCGTGCACCGTCGGTATCTTCGACCACCTCGGCCACGCCGGCCGCCTCGACCCGCCGCGGAAAGCGAGGGATGCGGGATGATGTCGTCTCAAAGTCTGTCCGGGAACAGAGTGCGGCGGCAAGCGTCAAGGAAGAGGTGGAGGATGAGCCGGACGAAGGGCCTAACCGGCGTCCCAGTCGGCGGTCTTTCGCAGAGGAGAACAAGGAGGTCAAGAGAGGGAAACGCGGATCTATCCGAAGTGAGTGGCCGGATGGGAGCAAAGGGGCATGATGACCATGCTGACGGGTCCCCCAATCAGCACCAGTCGAGCCCGACGGCGATGACGATGCGAAGTCCCAGTCTCATACCCCAGCCGCACCGAGTCTGACTCGACATGGTCGGTCGAGCGCTTCGACGGAGCAGAAGAATGCACAGAAGCTCATTTATTCTTTGCTTGATACCATCTCGAGCCATCGGAATGGAAATGTTTTCCAAACTCCAGTCAAGAAGGTGCGCTTCTGGGTTGGAAGCGTCTGGAGGAGCTGATATGATGGGACAGAGCGATGCACCGGACTACTATGATATCATCAAGCGGCCCATGGACCTGAAGACGATACGAGCGAGGATTAGAGACGGCAATATCACGAGTATCGACGAGTTTGAGAGGGACGTGCTGTTGATGTTCGCGTGGGTCCTTCGCAGACTGCTTGTCCCTGGCTGATCATGCCTACCCATCTCATCTTCGCCCTTTTGTTTTCCTCCTCGTCTCCTGCGCGTGTCCCTTCCAACGCTTCGCTCGACAGCAACGCGATGATGTTCAATTCCGAGGGAAGTCAGGTGTACGATATGGCTCAGGAGATGCTGCGCGAGAGCGAGAATCACATCGCTCGCTTCCGGAGTATGCAGCATGACATGGGGCGGTAGGGTCGGGCGGCTGGGCCAGGCCCGGACCACTGCAGAGCCTCACGGGAGCGCGGCAGGAGCTAGCTATCATGGGTTATCAGGCGTCCATAGGCGATACCACGAGCTTCCTCCTTTCTGCTTCCACTCAAATTCGCGAAGACATACATTTCATAGGGTGCTCATCGCTGCAACCAACGTCCTACAACCAACGTCCATGTGTCGTGTATCCCCACATCTATGTATCTCCAATCCCAAGACTGACTATGCCTTCCCTTCAAGAGCCGCAGCATAGCTCAACCCCTTCGTCCCCCTCCTCTCCTTCTCACCCTTGACCTCCCGACTCAGATCCAGCTCCTCAAGCTCATCCTCCAACTCCAGCTCGCCTAGGACAATCACGTCCTCATCCTCGCTCATTTCTTCGTCCCGATCACCCTCCGCGGAGTGGTGAGGTGAGGACGGGATGTGTTCCCAGCCTTCGTCATCGTCCTCGGCTAGGTGGGTGGGGAGGAGGGCTGGAGTACCAGGAGACCTTGATAGCGCTGTTGCAGCGGGTGAGGGTGAGAGGGCAGGACAGTGACGCGACTTGATACCCTTCGACGCGGTGAGGAGGGATGTTGGTATCACGGAGCTCGAGGCGGTATCGTCGGGTAATGCCAATACAGTCGGGTTCACCACGAAATCGAATCCCAAACTCAGCGCGGTCGTAGCTATTCCCGAATCAGCTTGGTCACTTCACCACAGCGAGTCAAGTCGGGATCTACCCACCCCGTTTCACCCGCCCCTTCCCCTCAGTGATTAATCCCCCCAAGTCAACCTCCCTCCTACTTGCCTCCCCCCTATCCCTCGCCGCCTCAACCTTCTCCCTCACCGCCCGCGCCTTCTCCACAACCCGTATCCCGGGATTACTCGGGGCCGATCGCGGTAGATCATTGAGGAGGGCAAGCTCGGAGCGCCAGTCGAGGGTGTGAAGGTTTGAGAGGGGGAGAGATTTGCGCGGGACCGAGGTGCCGGGTCGGGAGCGGTTGGGCTGGGGGATGGGACGGGGGGGGATGGGCATGGTGGGCGAGATGGGTTGACTAGTGGTGTATGAAAGAGAGATGTGACACGTAAGATGGCGATTGAGGTGATGGGTGGAATGGAATGAGGAAGAAGGAATGTAGGGTGAGTGGCCAAAGGGAACGGACCGGCATCAACAAAGCCCGGGTGGCAAAACAGGAGGCCGGGATGACGTAAATCGACGCGTCGTCGCCGTCCGGAATTGATTTGATCTGCCGGAAACTGCCGGTTGTCTGCCCAAGGGAACGTGATGCGATACAGGGGTGTGCTCGGTACATATCGGAATGACCTGCGCTGCTGAGAACGTATAGAGTCTTCTAGGTGTTTACACTGACCTGCCAGAATGATGCGAGGACCTCCCTCTATTACGATCGGAGCTCAATCCCGATCTCGGGGGAATCGTCGGTCGAGGCCTTCCAAGCGATTCTCCCATCTTCAACAAGCGGTTTTCCATCTTCTCCATCGTCTCGCTTATCTTGCGCCATGTTCTCCTCAATGGTCGTTAGCGTGGCGTAGATCTATGAAACAACGTCGATTTTCGCTCGACGCTTTTCCTGCCCAACGGACTTGAGAGAGAAATCAGGGCCCAGCTGAGGGACGTCGATACTCCCGCATAATATCGTAGATTCGACTCACCCAGCGAGAGAGAATCGAGCCTTTCTCGAGCTTAGACAGCCCGTCCCCGGCACATCTATCGCCCCATCGTACCGCCTCTTCTCTCGCTTTTCAATGGTCTCCCGCATCCATAACATTTCCTCCGAGGGCCATGGCGCAGTGATTGATGATCGCCGCCGGTCCGTAACGACCAGCAGACCAGCCGATGGCGCTTTGCACCGACAAATTTATACAAATCATCCAAGGTGAGATGCGTTGTGAACGATGCGGGCGGTTGCGCACAGTGATGAGCGCGCCGATGGACTGGTCGGGAGAGAGGGATACAAGCGCTACGGAGGGAGTGGGCATGGCGAGTGGTGTTGCGAGCGAACATAGCGGTTGGCGATGCATGAGAGTGACTGGTGTCGTGATGATCTTGAAAGAGCAGTGAATTGCTCTTCTTGTATACATTTCAATTGTCAATCTGGGGTGACGTTTCGGCTCGCCGGATGTCAAAGACTTGCCGCACGACGAGTTCTGCCCGGCACGGACTCTAACCATCCCGCGAAACTTCAGATCCCGCCCGGTCAGCCTCCTCTTTCACTTCTTCAAGAGCTTTTCGTGCTTAACCATGCGAGCGAGAGGTTATCACCCTCGGGCTGCTTCGCAGAGACGACCCAGAATCTCAATGTAGCCACGAAGATCATGAGCGGTGTGAACAGAGCTTTGAGTTCTATTACACCTGATCTCTCGTCAGCATGTCTATGGCTTCAGAACCGGGAGTATCAAGTTCTTGTTGGTATGGGGACACATATTCTTAAGAAGAGCTGTTATGATCGATAGCAGTGCCTATATGGTGGGGTCACGCGACTCAGAAACTGGTCTCCTGAATCTCGATAAAGCGCCCCATCAGATCCGACTCGCCTCCTTGTCCTTCTGCGACCCATCCATCCTCTTCTTGAGCTGCAAGACCGCAGCGCGAGTAGCGCCAGCTCCAAGCTCGAGATATTTCATGCGTTCCTCCATCTCTTCCTGAACACTGTCCAGCCTGGTCTGCATGTCGTCCTTCGCGTTCTCAAGCTCGCGCTTGTTTTCCTCGAGTGCGCGCGCGACCTCGCCCTTGATGTCGATCGGACCCACGGGGAGATTGGGCAGTTGGGAGTCGAGCCAGACCGCCCACTCGGTAGATTTGCTCACGTCTTTAGGCTGATCAAAACAATGAGCCTTTGATACAAGTGGATATCGAGAAATCCACCATCAACTCCAAGGAGACTTTCCTGTAATTGTCTCTATAAATCCCTGAAAGAGCATGGTCTTCGTTCAGCGTCTCGTACGTTGCTGCATAGCCTCAGTCACGCACAGCAGCACGTTCGCGCTTTATGTCCATGGTCTTGACCTTCTCGTCGATGGCCTCGACTTTTTTTCATACCCTGTTGCCCTTTCCTTCTTCAGCTTCTCCATACGATTCTCACTTTCCTTCTTGGACCCCTTGTACTGCCAAAAGACTTCCCAACATAAAATACAGCAAAACATAGATGATGCTATAAGGGAGAGGAGTCCTAGATCACTGGTAGTTGTCGGTGAGACGTTTGAAGAGGTCATGGGCATCGCAGGCTTCGGGGCATCAGGCGCGGGCTGCGGAGTGGTCGTGGCGCTGTCGCTGACAGTTCAGTCGAAACGGCGGGTCGTGAGCAGCGGGGATATTGAGACCGTAGTCGGAACGAGCCGACGGGCCCCGTTGAGACGGAGCAATGCATTTGTATACTGAAGGAAGAGATTTCCATTCGGGGGAGTCAGCTGGTGGAGGACAATTCAACGGTGCACGACATCAAGAGGCAAGCAAGGTGCCTTTGAGTATGTCAGTCCATCTCATACATTTCAATCCCGTCTAGAGCGACGGACTCACCTCGGCAGGGTACATGAGAAACGCTCACGTCGCGTGCCGGCGCCGCATCAATCCAATCGAGCGCGCCTTCAAGTGCGACAGATGCCGTACAGGGCTTGATCCCGTCGGGTCGGATTCAGCCTTTGTTTCGTGCATTCCATTCAGAGCTTCAACCGATATCCCCTCCCAAGCCAAGCGATAGAGCATACCGCCCCACTATACCCGACCAGTACGATCATACTTGTAAAGTCGTCCGCGTACATTGTTTTCATTGAGAGGTTGATGAGTCCAGTGAGGAGATTCGCCGCGAGGAAGATGGCAAGACCATTCTCGTTAATCGCCTCGAGAAGTGATGGAACAGGTCGATCAGGGGAAAAGAGAAGCTCGATGACCAGGTAGGAGAGGAGAAAAGTGGTGTTGTACGCTGCAACCCAGAGCATGTAAGGTAGATTTGCCTGGAGACACGTCAGTCCAACCGCTATATAAGCTTGAAGAGCTGAGCGGTCTTCTCGAATACATCGCTCTGTTGGGGCTTCCAAGGACAGCTCACCAGGCGTCTTGACACCTCTCCACCCATGAGTCTCCAAACCGCCAACGCCACCCACCACGCCACCGAATAGCTGAACAGCTCCAGAGCTAATTCGGTCCTCCGCTTCTCGTGATGTCGTTTGTCGTCCTCATCGTTATGCCTTCCTCGTATTGGTGATGTGGACCGTAGGATGTGCTCGCCGCTAGCGAGGCCGAGGATGTAGATGGCGAGATAGCCGGGAAGGGAGACGAGACCCTCTTTGTTCTGGCTGAGAAGTCCAGTACGAACCGTGGCGAGGGCCCACGTCTGGAGGCTTGTGATGCTCAGAGCCAGCTGATGAACTGAGAATGGCTCAGCAAGCTCACGTGGTCGCTGAATGACGACCGACCAATTGTCAACAAAAGGCCTAGAATCGTCCACCTCATCCATTTCTGACGGACTGGCCAGAGCAGGACGCCGAAGACCGGTAGGAGGCCGAGTGTGAAGAAGAAGTTCCAGTGCACGCCGTACTCGGTAACATGCTCCTACCGACAGAAGCGGATCGTCAGCGCACGAAGACAGCCAGAAAGCATACGTACGGGATAGTCGGAACCTTTGACCATGAGAACTCGGACAACACCAAGCGCGAGGACGGGTGCCGCCTTGCGTAAGGTCTTGAATACCGCTGAAGGGGTGCTCAAGGGCTTGCCGGGTGAAAGGCCCTCAGTGAAAGAGCGGACGGAGACGATACCAAGCGAGAATACGAATGAGCCGACACCGACATCCATCTAGGTTAACCCGTCAGCTGCAAAGCCAGAGCTGAGGCGCAAGAGGACAGCTCACCAAGCTCGTCCCGAAGTCCTCACACTTCCCCTGCCACCTCGGAAATACCGGAAAATCGACCGCAAGGATGCAATGAATAGTCATGACCATCATATGTGCTCTATACACCGAGAGGAACGGAAGTCGATCTCCCGAGGGCTTTCCTCCGTCTCGGCTAGTGGGAGACGGAAAGCTCTTGGATGCGCTGCTGAGAGAGGATGATCCAGCGAGCTCAGGGGTGGGTAGGACATCGATGGCTGTGTGGGTGTAGGTTGAAAGTGTGGGGGAGTGTCGACGTCGTCGTGATCCGAACGAGCGGGGCACCCGGGGCAGTTCCGGTGAAAGATTTGGCGAAGACGAAGGCGACAAAGCGGTACTCGAAGCTGTAGGAACGACCTCGGACGGTAGTCTGATCGTCATTCGGTTCGTGAAAGGCGATGACAGGGTGGGTACTGCCGGCTCTTCATCCGAATCGGACTCGTCGAGCCATTTCCCTGTTGACTGTTTCTGCTTCGACCCATGGCCGCTCAAGTGGAACTCTCGACGAGACCATGGCGCGGTCCGGCTGGATATGCCCGCAACGATGACGAGAAAGATGTTGAAGGTGATAGGGTAGCTGGACGCGATCGTGACGGCCAGTGAGAGCGGTAGTACAGTCGTGGCATAGTCGAGCGCCGGGCGAGGTCGGAATCGACGGGTAGCGACAGCGTAGAGAGTATATGAAGACTAGCAGGGCCTCGATGGTCAGCGAAGCTCTGCGATGATTGTGTGTCCGAAAGGGATCTTCAAAGCAGAGAGCTTACCAGTGCTGCTAGGCTGACTGCGTTGATGCTGAGTATCGTCGCGCCAGGATTGTCGGCGACGAATGCTTCTTTGGCGGTCTTGTAACAAGACATGGTGACGAGATTTTCCGAAGATCAGGGGATACGGCGCCTTCATCTTACCGTCATCACGATGTGAAGCCTTGATTGTCTGAGCTTCGCAGCGAGAAAGGACTCAGCGCGTGAGAAAGAAATGCAGTTCACCGATACAGGACATTGAGCCCCGCGTATCTCCACGTGTTGGGCGGAAAACTCGCGGGAGCACAATCAAGTAATTAAAGCCATGTAGTTGCCCGAATGGATTGTAGTTCAGCTGCATCAATACCAAAATCCCAAGAGACCAAATCTCTTACCGACGCATCTCCGAGACAGCCAGCAGGAGCTGCAAATGAGTGGACGAGGATTCTCACGAGGAGGTGGAGGCGATCGTGGTGGTCGTGGAGGATTTCGAGGTATGTCCACTTCACCCAGCTGTGGCCTCTTGCGCGCTTCAGGAATCCGGTCTGGACATAGGGGAGATCTGTGCTACATACAGGTCTGTGACACTGATGCTTGTGTCTGACAGGAGGCGGAGCAAGTCGAGGTGGAGGAAGAGGTGGCTTCCAACGCGATTATGGGCCACCCGACGTCGTCCAAGGTGAGTGACGACCTCGGCATGGCTCCTGCCGGATGGTAGCGACCTTGCTCGGTAGCACCCATATATATATTGACACACGTGTAACAGAAATCGGCGCCTTCCTCCACCCCGTCGAATCCGAGATGCTCTGCCACCTCACCGCACCCACCAAGATCCCCTACTTCAATGCCCCAATCTACCTCTCCAACAAGACCCAGATCGGCAAGGTAGACGAGATCCTCGGACCGATCAACGAGGTTTACTTCACCGTGAAGATGGATCAGGGGATGATGGCGGGGAGCTTCAAGAAGGAGGATAAGGTGTATATCGGGGGGGATAAGTTGTTGCCGATTGAGCGGTTCTTGCCGAAGCCGAAGGTTGCGGGCGGGAAGGTCGAGAAACGAGGCGGCGGTGCACGGGGTCGGGGTGCACCGCGCGGACGTGGCGGACCACCAGGACGAGGCGGACGAGGGGCGTTCGTTCCGCGCGGTGGAAGTCGAGGAGGATTCGGTGACCGAGGTGGACGAGGAGGTGCGAGAGGGTTCAGCAGTCCGGGACGAGGGGCACCGAGGGGACGAGGATTCACACCTCGTGGAAGAGGAGGATACTGATA
>JAABUW010009886.1_pt1 | contig 10755 bp, 11 predicted proteins | sample 5560081 | NCBI WGS metagenome assembly JAABUW01 (sample SAMN10711882, study PRJNA513363) | rock metagenome | isolation source: Antarctica rocks | place: Antarctica: Victoria Land, Knobhead sud | reverse complement strand
TCGTCCCTCTAGGCCGTAAAGACGCAGAAGCAAACCTCTCACGCATGCGCGACATACTACGGCTTCTCGACGACTCACTTCGCGGCACCAGGACTGCAGAACTTGCAAACAAAGTCTTCGATATCCCTGAGCACCTAGAAAGCATTCTTGCATTTCTGCCGAACGACGACCTCCTCCGCGCATATCGCATCAGCCATGGTTTCCAGGACGTGATTCAGGGATCACTCAAGCTGCAGCGGAAACTCGGTCTTCGCGCTCACGCTCAGACCTCACCCTATCTGCCTCCGCGGTCTGTCCCTCGCTGGTTCTCCTTCCTGGATGAATCAAGCATTGAGAAAGTTCCAGGAGATGCAAAATCCCTTCGAGTACCGCTCCGAATCGAGGCCATGGAGTATACCAAAAAGCTAGGACATCGTTGCAGTTCTGTGCTTGTGTCTCAGCCTCCTATACAAGCGCTCAACGTCTACACCAGCTGTTGTGACTCACGTTATTCTGCTCCGCAGCCGCTCGAGACCATCAACGCGAGCGCCGGCAGCGTGGGGATCACTGTCGGCGATGTCAACCAGGCCCTGAAGCGCCTTCGACCGCTGCATCGCTTATGCCCTCATGCGGATCGCTTTCAACACAAGGCTACTGGAGAAGTCGAGGTCATGTTCACCTTCTTGGGCCACGTTCAGGTCGACGAAACCAACCCCGTGGTCAGATCTCCCGTCCTGATGAAGGAGAAGCTCAAGAAGGACGATGCTTTGAAGTCGGAACTACCGGCTTACGTTCGAGCGAAGCAGGCAGCACACACCCACGACTTACCGATCCCGACATTCGCGGAGTTCAGAGCGCAGCAAATAAAGGACGAGAAGGACTCTGAAGATGGCCAGGGACCACACAACATCGTAGATCTGACATCCGCGTGAACAAGCTCCGGGACTGACAAGTCGCAGTCGGCGCTGCAGTGCGGCATCCTATCGATGCTGAGCTTTGCCGATACACCACTGGGGTGGATGGAAATGCTTGGGGCGGAGTTCTTGGTTCGGAGGAGAGAGGCTTTTGTCCTTGACAACAGTTGCGTTTGCCGAAGCAGGGAGACTGACTGGAATCGCTTGGGTGTCTTACTGTTATCCACATTGGACTGGTTCCCGGATACGTCTGTTTGAACGGGAACCTGCATATCAAGCAAGGCCAATCAACATGACGTTTCACACTTGTTTGTCCTCCCCGGACGACTTGAATCTCCATTCCATAAACTGTCTATGGGCTTTTGTAACTCTCGTTAGAGCAATACGCCTTCTCCGGCACCACGAAGAGCGGAAACAAGTGTTACGATATACGGCTCCTTGATGAGAAGGAGTGGAAGTCACGGAAGAGGCTCTCACAAACCCCAATTCTCGGATGGCCGCTGTACCACCAGAGAACACCTCGATTGCGCTCTCGCTGCTTGCAAGAACGCGAACGGCGTTCCGACAACTCCGGAACTCCATTCTCTTTGAACGGAAACCTGCGTCCCAACTATGCTCATGCAAAAGTCACATTTCATCTTCGTTTACCCTTACACGTGGTACCTCCGAACTCTTCCCATACACTGGCAACTCAGTGCTGGATACGCCAGATTTCGCCGCCTCCCCAAGATCACAAACCTCGATATACTCACGCACGCCCTGGTCGGCCGCTGAGGCCGTGAGCTCTGCGAACGAGAACGCTGGACACGGACAGCTCGTCGAACTTCTTCGAGCACCCCCGTTCTCCATTGAATCTCCGACTTTCGTGCTCTTCTTCCAGGCTCAACAGCACCGCCGAATCCACCAGCACTATGGAGACTCTTGAAGATCTCTTTTCGATCGAAGTATCGTTTATGACTACGTCTGACAAACACAAGCAACAACCGCGCAACCCGGACTACATCGATTACAAGCGTGTGGAAGATCATCGTGCTGCCATGGAGGCTGGTGTCGACACTCTGGAAGCCGTCCTCGACGGCGAGAGCCTTGCTGCTGCATAGGGTGCGATCACCCGTATACGTGGCATCTTGGAGGAACAGCAAGAGCAGCCGCTCGTTGGTGCTAAAGCTTCTGAGCTCGCCAACTATATCTTCACGACTCCGGAGCTTCTCGTGCTTATTCTCACCCATCTATCTGGCGCCGACCTGCTCCGTGTGGCCAGCATCAGCAGTAGTTTCCACGAGAACATCAAACGCTCGCCGGCTTTGCAACGCAACCTCAACTTCAGCCCTCGATACTAGGTCGACTCTTCTTTCGATACCGATATTACGTTCACGGCTGGCTTCATCAAGAGCTGGAAATTCGAAGGTGGTGCTTCGCACATCGTCACCTACACGACGGGCAGGGAGGCGATACACTTCCCGTTCCGCATTTCTGCGAAGAGTCCGCTCAAGACTTTGGGTAAGTCAGACTGGTGAACGAAAGTGCTCTCCGAGCTACGATCAGGCACGATGCGGTGCGCTGATCGAATGGCTAGCTCGTTCAAAAGTCCGAGACACTTGCTGACCTTGATAGGACCTCGCTGGAGCTCAATCCTCATTTCTCAGCCGCCATCCCACAGGCTTGTTGTCTACGCCAGCTGCTGTTCGCACCCGCCACCGTTGGGCAGATGTCGAGAGGCTGTCAGTGACCGCCGCGGTCCACTACATACCATGACTGCGAAGCAAGGCAACCCGGGCATCACCATCGGTGACTTCAACAGGGTTTTGGAGGTACTCCGGCGAAAGCATCGTGATTGTCCTCACGGCGGGAACAAGGTACGCACCAGTACTAGTGGATGACGGTTCTCCAAGATATAGTCGTACTTCACGTTGTGCTTTGAGACGTCGTGGACCACCCTCCAAGGCGGAGACACCTGCTGACCCTTCTGTTCTGTAGGAAGTCACGTTCTTCTTCCATACACATATCGGGTTGCCTACTACAAACCGGTCAGTGGTGGAAAAGCGTGCCGCGATCGAAGAACAGGCAGCGAGACGGGCAAAAGAGGCGGAGCAGCAGGTTGCGATGGAAAGGCGTACTGGTGTGTTTCCACTACACCGGCTGTTCTCCAACAAGCAAACCGAACTAATCTGGTGCTACAGCTTGTCGCATCTCGACGTCGACCACAGTGTCCACGGACTCAAAGGTCGGCATCCCATTCCCGAACATGGATGATGAAGACTCCCTCCCGGAGATTTTGGACCAGAGCGACGCTCAAACCATAGAGCATATCCTGCCCCTTCGCCTAGCTCGAACTGTCTTCTCCGAGGAGTCGTCGGATGCAGGTGTGTATGAAAAGAGTCCCGGAGACAGCATGCAGGCCATCCGGGCGCTCCTCGACTTCCCAGCTCTCACTCCTTTGTCCGAGAGGGACATTGGGGACGCTGGGAGTACGACCGACATGAGCGATGTGGAGGACATGAGCGAAGAGAGAGTTGTGGGAGATACGGAAGACGGATCGGACGTGGAGGAGATGAGTTCCGTAGACTGTTGAACGTGTGAGCTGGCTCTCTCGCTGGGGCGTCTGGCTGTCATCATGGGTCGAACCTCACTTGCGAAATGCATATTCCTGACGCACCTTCCGTAACTTCTATGGCTATGGTGGGATGTTCGTCAAGGGGGAGGTTGAGGTCAGCTTGGGAATATGAGGAGCATCACAACTGTAAGTTAGCTTTGCAACATTGATGGTCAGCTCGTGAGTCACACATCCTATGGTAGGATATCAAATTAGCGGTAAGTCGTCCCAAGGTTTTCACTCTTCCACGTATGCCACTCTGCTTACGTGGAGAATGAAGACGTTCACATGCTGTTTCAACATTGTCACATGCAATCTTTAGTGTCTGTGCCCGTCTGCAAGATACTGACCTCACTGGATCTTTCATTGTCGACACACGACTTCACACCTCGCGGTCCCACGCACGAACGTTGCAGATACCTACGGAACGTGCGAGAGGTGCTAACATCACGTTTGCTTGATGCCTTCACCTCCGAACATCTTCACCAAGTTGCCTTCAAACACGTCCCGGGACCGGTCCCCGCCACGATGGCCGCACTTCAAAGCATCTTTGCGGACTTCGACGCCACCTACGGCACTATCAGCGCCGAGAGGATGTATCGACTGAGCAACCCACGTTCAGCACGCGGCACCCATACTCACTTGCAAGACCGTCTCGCGGCCCTGGAAGAGGAAATCGCAGCCCTGTCTGCCTCTGTTGCGAATTCTCAGCATGCACCGGACCCGGTAAAGGTCCAGGCAGCGCTTGCAAAGATGCAAAAGCTCGTTGAGGAGATGCGTCAGTCACAGATTCGTATCGGTCCTGTCGGAAGAAGAACGCCATCGCAACTTGCTATCAAAACCTTCGCCATTCCGGAACTTCTCGAGACGATCCTCTCCCACCTCCCAAGTGGCGACATACTCCAAGCATACCAGGTGAACACTGAGTTTAGAAACACGATTGAAGGCTCGATCAAGATCCAGAAGAAACTTGGTCTCCGTGCTAATCGGGACGCCGTACCCTATGCACCTGCATCCTTCATCCGGTGGTCAGGTTCCAGGTTTCCTCGAGGTGGCTTCAACTTGAACTATGACCCGGAAGTCGACCTCGGCCCTGAACTCCGATCCCGACTCAGGACGCACATACCGGCCCCCACTACCACTATCAAGCGTCACAATCGGTACAGCATGGTGTTCTCAATCAGTATGTCGAAGCCTCTCCAAGTTCTAGGACCTCGATGTGGCTCTCTACTTGTGTCTCAGCCCCCAACACGACAGCTCGACATCTATACGAGCTGCTGCCGCCGACATGTTCCCGTATTTCTCGACACCGGCTCTCCGCGCAACGAACCGCTGGAAGTCATCACCGCCAAAGAAGGATGGGCAGGGATCACCGTTGGTGATGTAAACCAAGCGCTCAAACGACTCTGGCCGCAACACCGTATGTGTCCGCTTGCAATTCCAGATCAACATACTAGCGATGGTACCGTCAACGTGGTATTCACATTCGCGTCTCGGATCCCACTAGACAAGACGAAGCCTTGGGCTGTGCAGCAGAAGACGAGGAGACAGAAGCAGCGGGAGGTGGCCAAAACCGACCGTAATCACCAGCAGTTCATGCAGAAGTACGTTGAGGCAAAGCGGAAAGGTGAGTACCCAACATACACTGTCGTCTTATCAAGCATTGGACTGATCTCTGTACAGCGCACAACAAGGGATAGCCGATCCCGACGTGTGAGGAGTTCAGAGCACAGCAGCTCGAGGGAGTATCATCGGCTGAGGCGGCGGACGGAGGAACGATATAAGCTATGGTTCAGAAGGTTCGCTTGCGACAACCAAACCCTGACGATATCCTTCGCAACCTTAAAGAGGCTATGGTGAAATGTTCGTGAAGGGGGAGTGAACGCTAGCTTCAGGATACAAGCATCACCACACTCAATGCTCAGCTCGATGAATGAGTTGCCATCAGCATACTGCGCAGGAGATTAGCGATCGTGTTGAGAGTCTCCATAAGGTCATGATACGGTACGTCATTCACATTCTGCTCCGATTATGACACAACCCGATCACATGTGAAAAATCTGTATGTGCTCGCGGGCCGCGTCTGCCTCTGGAAACCTTTCAAGATCTCTAATTCATCTTGCTACCTCACAGTCTCATCAAGGCCTGCGATGTCACTCCGCGACCACTGACATGGCAAGTCAATCCACACCACCGACACTTTTGTCGACTTCCGACACGGGAATCGAGGGTGTTTCCGCCTCGCTCAGCGCCAATTATGATGCTCCCGTGTCGAGAGACCTTCGAGAGCTTATACGACTCTTCAAAGGTGACGAGGAGCGCGCAGTGAATGCAACGTCACCTCAGCTTGCTGCTCAAGTTTTTGCGATACCAGAGCTCCTCGAAAACATCCTCTCCCATCTTCCTTCCGTCGACCTGCTGCAAGCGCACTCCGTTGGCCATGCTTTTGCGGGCGCTATCGATGGCTCGCGACAACTACAAACACAACTCGGTCTGCACGCTCAGCACGATGTTAGGCCGTACTCACCAGCGGCCTTCATCCGTGGTTGGCGTTTCGAGTTCGACGGATTCCACAGCCTTTTGGATGTCTCCACCACTGGGGACCAGAAAGACAACACCCACTTCCCGATGGCTATGCGAAAGCCTCTACAGAACCTGGGGAACCGATGTGGCTTGATACTCATCTCTCAGCCTCCGGCACGGACGCTCAAGGTGTTCTCTAGCTGCTGTCACCCCGCGAATCTCCAGTCCATCGCGAGCCACTCGAGATCCTTACGGCGGACGAAGACTCACAAGGACTTACTATCGGCGACGTAAATCGGGCTCTAGAGCGCTTGTGGCCACAACATCGACTATGCCCACACGCTGACCACTATCATCATACTCTTGACGGCATGGTTGATGTGCATTTCACTTTTACCGCGCGCATCTCTTTGACATCAGAGAATCCGTGGTTGCTGGAAAAGAAGGCACGCGAGCAAGCAGAGCAAGAAGAACGCAACAAAGGCCCTCCGACCTTGGTCCTACAACCATACATTGTGGCGAAGCAGACAGGTGTGTTCTGAGTCAAACCACATTCTGGGGGTGACTGGACTAACTGATCTTTGCAGCACACCGCAACGGACAGCCGATCCCAACGTACGAAGAGTTCAAAGCGCTGCAAGATGACCTGTCAAGCAACGCTGCAGGAAGCAAGGCAGGCAAGCATGAAGACGATCGAGACAAGTTCAACATGGACGCCCTCTCTAGCAGTCTCGGAGCGATCCACTACAACGACTGGTGAGGTGAGTAGAAGCGCATGCCGTGGAGATCACCACAACGTACCATCAACGGCGAGACGAGCTAGAGAACATCGTTGCTGATGACCGGAGAGTGAATTACAAATCATCGTAGCATTGCTCAAGCCTCAAGCTTATAGCAGATTCAGACCTTACATTCACAAACTTCTCCGCGCACTTCCTTTCCCACACAACCGCAGGCGAGCAACCCGACCAGTCTGGATGCCTCATGAGCTCACCCTACACGATCTCCACTGTATGCTAAGAGTTCACCAACATTATCTGCTCGACTCTATTCGTGTTGGTGCCGCAGAACGATGGAGCTCTGAACAGTGCTTCTGTATGTCATGAGAAAAGTTGTGATGAGCTGCAACAGGGACAGCCTGAGGAACAGTAGCGCCATATGCACTTGCGGCAGCCGCTGAACTGATAAAAGAGATACTCACCACTTCACAGTTCCAAGCAGTTCACTTACTGGCTCCTTTTGTCACATGAAAGTCTGACCATATGATCTTGGTCTGTGCGCTGCGTTCCTTTTTAGCAGTACTTCATCGTTCCATCTTCCTCATATCCCATCGCTTTTCGTCAGCTCAACATTGGTCTTCCGACTTCGATGACAAGCTACCGAGTAACCACCATGACGAGCCCACTACAGAACATCTATCAAGACTGCTTCCAAGCGGCAGAAGATCGAAACGCTCTAGCCAAACAACTAGATCTTCTCTCTGCATCACTCAGCAGTGAAGGTCAAACTTCATCACTCATGATGGTCGTCCAGATGAAGCACATGCTCGCTTCTCAACAGAAGTCTCTCGCCAACGCCATGTTGCGGACAACTGCCATCATCAAACCACCACCGCCGTCCAGCGAGCGTGCTCACCAAGTCCTCAGTACACCAGAGCTACTAGAGCTCATCCTATCGAACACGGGTAATAACACAGCCCTGCTTTCGGCGTACCGGGTCAACCGTCATTTCTTCCAGGTCATCGAAGGTTCGCCGAAGCTGCAACGTAGACTTGGGCTTCTGCCAGAAACGAAGAACCGCTTCAGCCTCCCGCATAGTGGCATGAGACCTTGGGATCTTCGGCATGGGGAGGATATGAACAGCATATCTGGGAGTGGCCCTACCACTTTGTTGTTTGACCTCGCCGGCACCGCAACACTAGGCTCCAGGTGCCAATCCATGCTTTTCTGCCAGCCGCCGGTGCAGAGCATGACCTATTTGACCGCCTGCTGCGGCACTGGAGTGGAGTCAGTGAACGGAGAGGGGACTCTCGCTGCAAAGCCTGGGTCAATGGGCATCGCCGTTGATGACGCTAACGAGCTGCTGATGCAACTCACTGCCAACCATATTCTCTGCCCCTCTGCAGATTCGTGTTCTCATGACGAAGACGGGTTTGTGAAGTGCCGGGTGTATTTCACAGCAAAGTTCGATGTTATTTTAGAGCCCAGCGCACACCAGAAGAAGAAACGCCTAGAGGACACGGAGCGGAGTGACGCCTTGAAGAAGAAGTGGGATGAAGTAAGCGAGTACAAAAGCGCGAAACGCGAAGGTGATACATCCCATTTGTGACGAGCAGAGGCAAGGTACTGACTGTCCTCTGTAGCTCATGCTTGTGGTATGCCAATCCCAACACTTGCCGAATTCAGAGAAGCGCAGGAGTCGAGTGGGGATGGGTACGAAGAAGACTCAGAGTCAGACGACTCGTCGGATGGAGATGAGACATAGATACATCGATGCAAAGAAAGACGGCGAGTTCCGAGCCTGTCGGATTTATAGAGGAGGTACTGACCGTCCTTGCAGCTCGCGACCAACGCAGGTGAATCCCAGCACTTACGGAGTAAGGGGAGGCGTGAGATACCGTCAGTCAGTGGAGGAGGTGAGAGACAGGCGGGCTGTCAGTGATGCGACAATCGAAGTTGTGTTGAAAGCAGGGTCTTTGGAGAGATGAGCAGGAGAACGGTGGCGTCGGTCTCAATCGCGGTGACTGCTAAAATGATGGCGGATATGCTTACCTATATCGTGTGAGCTGTTGGTAGCTAATAATCGGCGGGATATTGCTTACGTAGAATCTCGAAAGATTCGCTGCCTCAACTTCGAAAGGTCTGTGCACTTCGTGTCACTTCATTCACACATATTGGCTTTTGGAGGTGTCTCACATGCTTCCACGAAAGCAAGCGATGTGTCGTTAATTTCTTCCGACCTCTTTGAAATCCGCCTGGACGCTTACCACATATTCTTTCTGATACCAGCAAGTGTTGTGGACCACGCAAACAATGCAAGCCATTCATCTAAAGTGTTCACAAGCAGCAGAAGATCGAAATGCTCTGGTCGCGCACCTGGATCTCCTCGCCGGATCGCTCTGTGGAGACAGCACCGACACTTCTCGTACAGTAATCGAAAACATGCGCATACTCCTCGCCTCCCAGCAATCCGCTCTCGTCGAAGCTATTTCAGGAATTCCAGACCGGCTCAAGACTTCCGCACGTTCTGGTGAGCTTGCAGAAAGAGTCTTCGCGATACCAGAGCTATCAGAAATGATCTTGTCGAGCCTAGACAACAGGACTCTGCTGTTCGGCACATATGGTGCAAGCCGCCTGTTCCTGGGGGTCATCGAAGGCTCGCGGAAGTTGCGGCGCAGACTGGGGCTCGATGCAGAGCCCACAGAAGATTTCCGAGTTCCCATCAGTGATGGATATCCATGGTTCCCAAGGCCGCTCCACACGGAGGTTTGTCGGACTATGAATGCGAAGCATCAGCACACGACATGGATATCGTTCCGACTCTCCGCCACCGTAACGATGGGATCTCGATGCCGCACTACGCTCGTCTGTCAGCCACCAGTACAGAAACTGATGTTCTATACGCAATGTTGTAGGATGGCAACCAGCTTCGCTGGCCTCCTTAGTCGCGAAGGCGAAAAGTCGTTCGAATTTCTCGCCGCAAAGCCAGGATTTGTGGGAGTGACCATAGGTGACGTATTCGATACCATGAAACAGCTCCAGACCGAGCATCGTCTGTGTCCGAACGCAACGACCGTCTACGAGCACAATGATGATGGTACTGTGGAGGTCAAAGTTGTGCTGGTTGCCAAGTTCGAAAGTGAGACGGGCGCACACGTGAGAGCGCGATTGATGAAATTGAAAGCACTCGAGAAGCCAAGCAGATTCGATAAGTGGTATAAGGAGATGGTGTCGTACCTGAAGGCCAAAAGCAAAAGTTACGGTCTTGGAACTTGCGTTGTGCGCTGAAATACTACTGACTGTGAACTGCAGCGCATGCAGCTGGTCAACCAATCCCAACACTCGCGGAGTTCCAGGGGGCGCGAGAGGTGCGAGGGCCGGAGCGTAAGGGGAGGGTCCAGTGACAGAAGAGACGCGCTGACACGAAGTGAAACTGTCGTCGGCGGCAACGGAAGACAATGCAGAGCTCGGAAATGTCGAAGATGAGCGTCCGGTGGTTGATTGCGGTTGCTTCAGTGAAAGTATGCCGGCTGTAAAGGACCTCATCTACCATAGATTTGCCTCGGTTGAAGATAGGTTGACCTCAAAACACCTCCCAGTCCCGTCCGCTCCGCTCAGACACTGCCTGTGATGCACCCATCGTTCCGCCTCGGTTGTTTCAGTGGCGTCACAAGGTCAGGCTAGCTCCGCCAATGTGTCGACAAAGGCCGAATCATCCTGAGCCTCGCCAAGATGTCGCCAGATGGCGAGACCAAATCGTTTCCATACCCACCCTCTGCACACTCTCGCACTAGGATCCCAATCGTGGCTGGTTCCGTGTCCTCCACGTTTGCCATCGAGTTTCCATTGTCACTGTCGTCGTTGTCATCCAGATTGGAGTCAGGGTGTCCAGTAATCAATCAAGCAATGATTGCGTCATGTAGCTGCTTGCTTGGATTGTTAAGTGAATGAGCTTGATTGATTGCTAGCCGAGGACTGCTTGCTTGATTGCTTGTGATGCTTGATTAATTGATTGCTCGCATAGACC
>JAABUW010009883.1_pt1 | contig 10757 bp, 11 predicted proteins | sample 5560081 | NCBI WGS metagenome assembly JAABUW01 (sample SAMN10711882, study PRJNA513363) | rock metagenome | isolation source: Antarctica rocks | place: Antarctica: Victoria Land, Knobhead sud | reverse complement strand
ACCGAAAGTCGTGTGCCTACACAAATCGGCGCTCCGAGGTCTCTCCCCAGCCTCCGACCTGCAACGATCCCGTCGAGCATCGCCAAACATGCCTACCAACTGCGGAAGTCCGGTCTGGGTGGTGTGCGTTTGAACGAAGGTGCTCAGGGCCGAGGTCAGCGGGCTGGTGCTGCTGGCGAGAGCCTGGTTCGCCCGGCCGCTGTTCAGGGCTGGCGCCCAGTAGGCGATGAGGTAGATCCCTGAGGCGACCAGGACGGCGCCGGCTGCCCGGGGCAGGTAGCGGCTGATGCGTCGCAGTGCGGTGGCCAGGGCGGAGCTTGCGAGGGCTGCGGACAGGGCGAGCAGGACCAGGACGGTGCTGGCGCCAGCAGCGTAGGCGGCGAAGACGGACACCAGGGTGGTGATGCTGTTCGCGGCCAAGGCTTGGGCGATGACGGCGAGCAGGACCGCGAGGGTGCAGGACAGGGAGGCGATGGCGTAGGCGGCGCCGAAGGTGAGCATGGCGCCGGGGCCGCGGCCGCTGCGGGTGACCCGGTGGTTACCCAGGCTGATTCCGATATGGCGTCCGGCGAGCATGGCGGCGCCGAGGCCGGTGAGCAGGACGCCGATGATGAGGGCGACCCAGGGGACGGCGGCGATGATGCTGCGCAGGCCGATGGCGACCAGAAGCCCGGCGATGGTGAAGACCCCGGCGAATCCGAGGCTGATCAGGGCGCCAGTTGCCAGTCCGTTGACGGCGCGGCGGGCCGTGCCGGGAGCCTGCGCAGTAGTCGCGGTATGGACGGTGTCCAGGCCGAGATAGTAGGCCAGGAAGGCGGGCAGCAGGGCGAACCCACACGGGTTGACGGTGGAGAGCATGCCGGCGCCGAAGGCGAAGGCGAGGGTGCTTGTCATGACGTTGGCGTCCTCACGCAGCGGCGGTCAGGGCCTTGGCGGCCTCGTCTGGGTTGGGGTCGACTCCGCGGAAGACCTGCGTGCCGGCGCTGTTGAGGACGACGGTGGTGCCGAGGGCGTCGACGTTGAAGCGGCGCAACAGGGTGCCGTCGTCGCGGACCACGGCGAACGGGGGGTTTCCGATCGCGGTTAGGAACTGGGTGATGGCCTGGTCCGGCTCGCTGGGGTCGAGATCGACGGCGATGACCTGCGCGCCCGGCCGGGCCCGGCCGATGGCCGTGGCAAGGGTCTGACCCTCGGCGTAGCAGGATCCGCAGGAGGCGGTGAAGAAGTAGAGGACGACCGGTGCGCCGGTGGGGACGGTCAGCGACTTCCCGGCGATGGTCTTGACCGTCAGTGTCTGAACCGGCGCGGACGCGGTGACGCCCGCCTCGGCGGCGGGTCCGGCGGCGGGGGTGCCGGTGGTGGACGCCTTCGTCGATCCGCAGGCCGTCAGCGCGACGCTCGACAGCACCACAGCCGCGACGGCGCTCACGATCCGGGCCTTGCGCTGGCTTGCAGACCGGAAGGTAATGGGCGCGGTGGACATGCTTAGCCCTGCCTGGAGGCTTGGTTCGGCCGGTCCTGAGGGCCGGTGTCGCGAGGCGGTGCGCAGCAGTCACCCGTGTCGTCCTGGGGATGCGCCGGGTTTGCGTCTGTGGCCTGCCCTGACCGGCGGCGGTGAAGGACGTAGAGGATCGCGCCGACCAGGGCCAGGGCGGCAGTGGCGAGGACGGCCGGGCTTCGGAGTAGGCCGGCGGCCACGCCGAGCGCACCGGCGGCGATCAGCAGCGGCCCGGCGCAGCACACGACGGCGAGCAGGACCGCCCCGCCAGCGGCGAGGCCGCCTAGTCCTGAACCGCGGTCCTTCTGAGAGTGGGGCATGTGCGTTCTCCTTTGGGTGTGGTCGGTCTTCGGGGTCAGGAGTCGATGCGGACACACGCGGCCAGCGCCGCGGCGTTGTCCGCCGTCAGCGCGCGGGCCACGCCGATCAGCTGCACCACGCGGGGGTCGGTGACCTGGTAGCGGGTGAACCGGCCGTCTCGGCGGGCGGCGACGAAGCCGCAGTCGGCCAGGCAGGCCAGGTGCGAGGAGACCCGCGACTGGGACAGGCCCACGTGCTCGATGCACTCCGTCACGGTGCGTTCGCCGCTGAGCAGGAACTCCAGCAGCAGCAGCCGGGTCGGGTCGCCGATGGCGCGGAAGAACTTGGCCATGATCCGGCGCCCGGCGTGCTCGGCCGGGACCAGGGGGCTGCCGGCGGGCAGCCCGAGCCGTGCGACCTCACGTGCGGCGGTCAGTGCGGGCATGTGGACAACTCCTTCGATTGTGTGACAGTCTGACGATACATCCGAGTATGCGGATTCGACGAATGACGCTGCAATGGTTGAGGAGATCTTCATGACGGGGTACGACCTGGCCATCATCGGCTCTGGTGGGGGCGCGTTCGCCGCGGCCATCCACGCCACCGGGCTCGGCAAGAAGGTGGTGATGGTGGAGCGCGGCACGGTCGGGGGGACCTGCGTGAACACCGGGTGTGTCCCGTCCAAGGCGCTGCTCGCGGCCGCCGACGCCCGCCATGTCGCCTCCGACGACCGGTTCCCGGGGATCTCCACCTCGGCCGGCCCAATGGACATGGCCGCCCTCGTCGGCGGCAAGGACGACTTGGTGGAGTCGATGCGGGCGGAGAAGTACGCCGACCTGGTCAACGAGTACGGCTGGGACCTGCGCGCCGGGACCGCCACCTTCACCGGGACCGCCGAGAGCCCGGTGCTGCAGGTCACCGACCCCGACGGCCGGCTGGACCAGGTCGAGGCGGAGCACTTCCTGGTCGCGACCGGCTCGGCCCCGTGGGCGCCCCCGATCGACGGGCTGGAGGAGGTGGGGTACCTGACCTCGACGACGGCGATGGAGCTGGAGCAGGTCCCGGAGTCGCTGCTGGTTCTCGGCGGCGGATACGTGGCGCTGGAGCAGGCGCAGCTGTTCGCCCGGCTGGGCAGCAGGGTCACCGTCTTGGCCCGCTCCCGGCTGGCCTCGGCCGAGGAACCTGAGGTCGGCGAGGTCATCGAGTCGGTGTTCGCCGACGAGGGCATCACCGTCGTCACCGACGTCGCGGTGTCCTCGGTCCGCCGGGATGAGGCCACCGCTGAGGTGGTCGCCGACGCGCTCGTGGGTGGCGCTGCGCGGGAGTACCGCACCAGGCATCTGCTCGTGGCGGCCGGCCGCCGGCCGGTGACCGACGGGCTGGGACTGGACGGGGTCGGGGTCAAGGTCGGCGACCGCGGCCAGGTCGTCGTCGACGACGGCCTGGGCACCAGCAACCCCCGGATCTGGGCCGCGGGCGACGTCACCGGCCACCCCCAGTTCGTCTACGTCGCCGGCGCGCACGGCTCGCTCGCCGTGGACAACGCCTTCACCGGCGCCGACCGGACCCTGGACTACACCCACCTGCCCCGGGTCACCTTCACCACCCCCAACATCGCCGCCGTCGGGCTGACCGACGAACAGGCCAGCGCGGCCGGAATCCGCTGCGACTGCCGAGTCCTACCCCTGCAGTACGTGCCGCGCGCGCTGGTCAACCGGGACACCCGAGGCTTCGTCAAGATCGTCGCCGACGCCGACACCGGACTGATCCTCGGCGTCACCGCCGTTGCCCAAGCCGCCGGGGAGCTGGCCGCCGCAGCCGTCTACATCCTCAACGCGGGGATGACCGTCGAGCAGGTCGCGAACCTGTGGTGCCCCTACCTGACCATGACCGAGGGCATCAAGATCGCCGCCCAGTCCTTCACCACCGACGTGTCCAAGCTGTCCTGCTGCGCCTCCTGAAACCCGCAGTCCCGGGAGAAAAGCGAACCTCATGACCGCCGACCTGCAGCACCTCACGGACCGTCTGACCGACCCCGAGGCCGGCGCGGTGCCGTGGCTGTGGCAACCCCTGCTGGCCCTCCTCGCCCATGGCAGCCCCGTCACGGTCCCGGACCTCTCGGCCGCCACCGGGCGCAGCATCCCCGACGTGCGCCAGGGACTGGCCGCGATGCCCGACACCGAGTACGACAGTCACGGCCGGATCCTCGGGCACGGCCTGACCCTGGTCCCGACCCCGCACCGCTTCGAGCTGGCCGGGCAGACGCTGTACACCTGGTGCGCCCTGGACACCCTGATCTTCCCTACCATCCTCGGTCTGCCCGCCCAGGTGCAGTCCCCCTGCCACATCACCGGAGAACCGGTGCGCCTGAGCGTGGACGCCACGGGCGTCACCGGGCTCGAGCCTGCTAACGCCGTGGTCTCCCTGGTCGACCCTGCGGACCTGACCTCGATCCGGTCCGCGTTCTGCAACGAGGTCCACTTCTTCGCCTCACCGGAAGCCGCGCAGCCCTGGCTGCTGGAGCATCCCCCTGCGGCAGTGCTGCCGGTCGCCGACGTCCACCAGCTCGCCCGACCCCTGGCACAGAGCCTGCTCGTTGCCCACGCGCCGAAGGGCTGCTGCTGACGGGAGTCGTCTTGTGCTTGAACCCTGCTGAGAGTCACCGACCGACACCGACCGACGGAGAAACCCATGCGCGTCCGATACTTGATGACGGACCTAGCCATCACCACCGCGGCCAGCTACCTGGCCACCACCGCGATGGAACGGGTCAGCATGAAGCTGTACGAGCTTGAGGCGCCCGCCGACCGGGACCGGGAAGATGCCGCCAGACCGGGGCCGCCGGACCGGATCGCCGCGCAGAAGAGCACGGAGCTGCTCGGACTGCACCTCGACGACGCCGCCCTGGACAAGGCCGCCCTGGTCTTCCACTACGGCCTGGCCGCGTCCTGGGCGCCGCTGTACCCGCTGCTGCGCCGCGCCACGTCGCTGGCGCCGGTCCCCGCCGGGCTGCTGACCGGGGCGTCGATGTCCCTGCTCGTCGATGAGGGCCTCACCCCGCTGCTGGGGTTCTCCGCGCCCAACCGGGCCTATCCGCTGGCCACCCACGCTCGGGGGGTCGCGGCCCACCTGGTCTTTGGGATGGCCGTGGCCGCGGTCACTGAGATCGGCTGGGCGCTGCTTCGGCGCACTCCCCGCCCACGCCACCGCTGAGCCCCCGGTCACCATTCGACCCATGCGCCCAGCCATCGGTAGCGGTCAAGACCTGCACGACTCACCACAAACGAACGGAGAACGCTGTGAGCGATGACGTCGATGTGATCGTCCTCGGGATGGGACCAGGGGGAGAGGTCGCCGCGTCCCGGCTGTTGTCCGCCGGGCGGAAGGTCGCGGTCGTGGAGCGCGAGCTGATCGGCGGAGAGTGCGCCTACTGGGGTTGCATCCCGTCCAAGACCCTGTTGCGAGCCCCGGACGCCCGCGCCGAGGCCGCCCGCGCCGCAGGACTGAGCGCACCCGCGCTGCAGTGGCCGGGCCTGCGGGACTACCGCGACTACATGATCCGCCACCTCGATGACACCGAGCAGGTCCAGGGGTACGCCGACCAGGGCGCCACGGTCATCAAGGCCGCCGGACGGATCACCGGCCGCACCAGCCAAGGACGCCTGAAGGTCGAGGCCGACGGCCGCCAGCTGAGCGCTCAGCACGTCATCCTGGCCACCGGCTCGCAGGCGATCCACCCCGACATTCCCGGCCTCGGGACTGGCTCTGAGGTGCCGGTCTGGACCAACCGGGAAGCCACCAACCTCGTAGACATCCCCGACCGGGTCCTGATGATCGGCGGCAGCGCCGTCGCCGTGGAGCTGGGACAGTTCCTGGCCCGGATGGGATCCCAGGTCACCCTCGTCCAGCGCGGGGGCCGGCTAATGAGCCGCGAGGAACCCCGCGTCGGCGAGCTCGCCCAGGCCGCCTTGGAAACGGACGGCATACGCGTGCGCCTGAACAGCCAGGTGACCCGCGCGACCGCCACCACTGCGAGCGGCAAGGTCTCGGCGAGTGTCGAACTCGACGACGGCACGAGATCCCAGTTCGACGTCATCGTCCTGGGCACCGGCCGCGCCCCGCGCACCGCCGACCTTGGCCTCGACGCCGTCGGCGTCGACCCCGCCGACGGGCTCAAGCTGGACCAGAGCTGCCGCCTCGCCGAGGGCCTGTGGGCGATCGGCGATGTCACCGGACAAGCCATGTTCACCCACGTCGCGAAGTACCAGGCCCGTGTCGTCGCGGACACGATCCTCGGCAGCCCGCACGCCGCCCACTACGAAGGCATCCCCCGCGTCGTCTTCGCCGATCCGGAGATCGCCGCCGTGGGGATGACCTGCGCCCAAGCCAACGACGCCGGGCTAGAGGAGACCAGTACCGAGGTCGACCTGCCCGAGGCCATCGCCCGACCCTGGACCTACGAAACCGACCCCCGCGGCACCCTCGGACTGCTCGCCGACCGACGCGCCAAGGTCCTCATTGGCGCCTGGGCCGTCGCGCCGATGGCAGGCGAGTGGATCCATCAAGCAGCACTCGCCATCCGCGCCCAAATCCCCCTGGACATCCTGCGCGACCAAGTCGCACAGTTCCCCACCTACAGCGAGGCCTACCTCGCCGGCCTCGACCAACTCGACGCGTAGCTCAACCCTGAACGTGATACATCCGGCTTAGGTCCACCGCCGTTTGAGCTGAGTACTGGGACGGGTGGTGGCACGTCCGCTGGCCGCTTCAGCGTGGGACCCATCCCGCAAACAGAGCGGCAGGAGCCGCTGTGCCGCCGCGTTCCAGACTCAGCGCTCTAGACACTGGCGTCAAAGGATGGGGTCTGCCGTTCGCCTATCGTGGGGTAATGCGCGGAGCCGGTGACCAGTTTTCCGTGGGAGAACGCATTGCGTTCTACCGCCGTCGTCGCGGGCTGACTCAGGCGGTGCTTGCCGGACTGGTTGGCCGGTCGGAAGACTGGCTGAGCAAGATCGAGCGCGGCGACAGGCCGATTCGACGGCTCGACGTCTTGGGTGAGGTCGCCCAAGCTTTAAGGGTCACGATCGGGGACGTTCTCGGCCAGCCGGTCCTGGTCGAGGACGAGGCGCAGCGTGATGACGATGTACCGGCGGTGCGCGATGCGTTGATGGCACCAAGACGGCTCTCGCGAGTGTTGTTCGCGACAGACGATTCCCCTGCGGTCGACGTCGTGTCAGCAGCGAGGATGGCCGAATCGGCATGGGGAGACTTCCAAGAGGGAAGGATTGGAAAGGTCATCGCGGCGTTGCCCGGGCTCATCGCGACGTGCCAAACGTTGGAGGATCAGGGGTCAGAGGACGACATGCGGCAAGGGTGGGCGGTGTCGGCGCGGGTGCACCATCTCGCGGCGTCAACGCTGGCAAAAATTGGAGAGTCGGACTTGGCCTGGATTGCGGCTGAGCGAGCGATGTACGCCGCCGACCCAGGCGGACGACCCGTTGGTTCTCGCATCCGCTGCTCGATCAGGGACACACGCGCTGCTCTCTGTCGGTCGCTACGACGACGCGTTGCAGCTCGGGGTGACGGCGTCTGAGTGGTTGGGCGCGCGCATCCGTGACACCGACCCGGAAGCTCTGAGTCTGCTGGGGATGCTCCACCTGCGCTCCGCAGTGGCAGCCGCCCGCCGCCAAGATCGATCGACCACCAACGACCTGTTGAGTCGGGCTGAGGAGGCGGCCTCTCGCCTGGGGAAGGACGGCAACTACTGGCAAACGGGGTTCGGGCCGACGAACGTTCGCCTACATGAAGTATCGACGGCTCTTGACCTGGGAGACATTGCCTTCGTGGTCGAGCGGGGCCCGACTGTTTCGACGGAGACGATGCCGGTAGAGAGAGCGGCTTCGCATCGGATCGACGTAGCGCGGGCCCTTAGTTTCGTGGCTGAGGACGACGCGGCGCTCTCGACGCTACTGGACGCGGAACGGAGCGCTCCGCAGCTGGTTCGGCAGAGTACGTCGGTACGCGAGACGGTTCGGACGATGCACCGCCGGACTCCGAGCACCTCGGCGCGCTCGAAACCACTTCGTGAGCTGGCCGAGCGGTGCAGGGCGGTCCAATGACGGGCGTTGTGGCGGTCGTCGCGTCAGCGGCCGGTGGACTTGAGGAGTTGCATGACGGTCTTGTGGGACCTCTACTCAGACTCGGGCATCTAGTGTCCGTCACCGCAACTCCGACCGCCGTCGGGTGGCTGGAGGCAACTGCTTCGATGGGTCCGCTTGAGGCTGCAACCGGGTTGCCCGTCCGTTCGGCTCCTCGGCTTCCCTCCGAGGAAAGTCCTCATCCGAGGCCGGACGTCTACATTGCGGCCCCGGCGACAGCCAACACGGTCGCAAAACTCGCCCTCGGGATTGCCGACAACCAAGCGCTGACCATGCTTTGCGAGAACATCGGCACGGTTCCGATGGTGGTGTTCCCGAGGGTGAACGCGGCGCATGCGCGACAACCGGCTTGGCCGGCTCACCTCGCCGCGCTGCGCGGGGTAGGCGTGCGACTCATCTACGGGGAGGACGTCTGGCCGCTATTTGAGCCGCGTTCGGCCTCCTCGGGCAGGCCACTGCCTTGGGGCGCGATCATCGCGGCGGCGGAGGAGCTATTGGCAGCTCACTGACTGGCGTCTAGGCCTCGTCTAGTCCCCTCCCGAAATGGACCCGGACAGTTTGTCCGGGTCCGTCGCTTTCACCGGGTCTCTGATGGGTTCTGCAGCCCCGCTGGGGGGCTGGAACGCATACAGGGAGATACGACCATGACGTTCTACGCGGTTGACAGCAAGCGGCAGGCGATGCGGTCCACGGGGATCGTGAACGAGGTGTTTGAGTGGGTCGAGCGGGATGGGAAGCGCAAGCCGTCGGAGACACAGGCCCGGGATGAGGACACGGGGATGCTCCTGTGGGCGGTGGAGGTCCTTTACCGTCAGGTGTCGTTCGGGCGGGAGTCGAACACGACGGGCACGGTCACCGTCGGTTCGCCGGTCAAGCCGGTGTTGGGCGAGTTCGCGCCGGTGGCGTTCGTCGGGCTGTCGGTGGAGGTCCGGGTAATCAAGGCCTCGGGCAGCCTCACGGAGTCGTGGCGGGCGGAGGGTCTGGCCGAGGACAAGGTCAGCGGCGCCACCGGGACATCTGGGAACCCGGGTAAGGCGGCGGCGTGATGGTTGCCGGGGTGAACCTTGACGGGTGGGCCGCCTCGTTGGGTGTCTCGAACGACGATGATGCCATTGGAGTGGTGGAGGACCTGCGCGCCCGGGTGCAGGGCCAGGCGGACACGGTGGGGAAGCTGCAGGATCGGGTCCGGTCCTCGCCGGGTGACGTCTCGGTCCTGCTGGGGCAGGCGGTGTCGTTGCTGGACGATGCCGCTGATGAGCTGGTGGAGGTCCGCGCTGGGTTCGCTCGTCACAAGCGGGGGTCCCGGTAGTGGCCGCCCGGGCGCGCACCATCGTGGATGCCCTGGGGGCTGCGTGGCAGCCGGTCTCGGCGATGGCATGGTCGGTCCGGCGATCGCTGCGGCTGTTGCACTGGCTGCACGTGGCCTTGGTCGTCGTCGTAGCGGCGGGCTGGACGTCGCACCGTCCCGCTCTGGTCGCCGGGGGCAGCGGAGTCGGGGCCGCGTTGCTGGTCTGGCCGTGGCTGCATGGCCGCTCGTGGCGGGCCGTGGTGGAGGGGTGGCACACCAAGCGGTGGTTCGCCTCCCGCTGGGAGTCCCTCGCCGGACAGGTCGGGCTGTCGGTGCACCGGCCGGCCAAGGCTGCCGGCGGGAAGGCGGAGACGGTGGTGCCCAAGCTGGTTCGGGTCAGCGTGTCCGGTCCCGTGGTCCGTTTGCGGGTGCGGCTGCCCGCCGGGTTGACCGTCGCGGATGTCGAGCGGGCCGCGCCCCGGCTGGCGGTCGCCGCGAACGTGCCGCGGGTGCTGGTCGACCCGGACGGGCATTCCGGGGCCCGGCTGACCTTGACTGTTCGGGACCTGCTTGGGCATCCGTTGGCCTCCACCGTCCCCGACCCGTATGGGGTGGACGTGTCCCGGGCGCCCAGGGCGGTTGCGGTCGGCCGGGTGGAGGACGGCACGCCGTGGCTGGTCCCGGTCGGCCCGTCGGCGCTGGTCGCGGGCGCGTCGGGCTCGGGGAAGGGCTCGGTGCTGTGGGGTCTGGTTCTGGCCCTCGGCCCGTGGGTCAAGGCCGGGTCTGTTCGCCTGCACGGGATCGACCTCAAGGGCGGGATGGAACTGATGCTCGGGCGGGACCTGTTCTCGACCATGGCCACTACGCCCGAGGCCGCCGTCGCGCTGTTGGAGTGGCTCGCCGAGGGCTGCGTAGGCCGGACTCACGAGTTGGCCGGGCTGGTGCGCTCCCACACCCCGACGGTGGCCGCGCCGCTGCATCTGCTGATCGTGGACGAGCTGGCGGCGGTTACCGCCTACCTGCCGGACCGGCAGCTGCGGGACCGCGCTGACCGGGCGCTGTCGGTGCTGCTGTCTCAGGGACGCGCGCCGGGCTTCGTGGTGTGGGCGTTCCTGCAGGACCCCCGCAAGGACGTCGTGCCGCAACGGGGCCTGTTCCAGATCACGATCGGGCTGAGGCTGCGAGACACCTCCGAGGTCGCGATGATCTTCGGCGACGGCGCCCTAGCCGACCTCGCCCCGTGTCACCGGATCACCCGCCACGCTCAGGGCACCGGGTATGTCCTGCCCGAGGAGGGTGGGAACCCGGTCCGGGTCCGAGCCGGATACACCGACGACGCCACGATCAGCGTCGCGGCGGCCATGTTCGCGACGCCCGTCCGGCAGGAAGTCCCCACGCCGGCCTCCGACGACCGAGACGACCCGGTCACGACCTCGGCACGGACCAGGACCGAACGGTCCCCTCGGGCACCGCGGCAGCCACGCGCGCCTCGAACCCGCACCTCCAGCCGGGC
>JAABUW010009882.1_pt1 | contig 10758 bp, 14 predicted proteins | sample 5560081 | NCBI WGS metagenome assembly JAABUW01 (sample SAMN10711882, study PRJNA513363) | rock metagenome | isolation source: Antarctica rocks | place: Antarctica: Victoria Land, Knobhead sud | reverse complement strand
TCCTGCAGCACCTCTAATAGCCCCTGTACCAACACAACCTGCCAGCCAGATAGTTGTGCCGCCACCAGAGCCACAGATAGACAGAGAAAAGGTGTGCAGTGTGGCCTGCAGCTTACCTTGTGACAGCGAGACACTCAGCTTACCAATATTGCCTTGTCTGAGACATATTATGCCTGTTTGCAGGTCTGTCCGCTGCTGCTCAGAGTCTTCACAAAGGTGAGGCCACGCCATGCATGATACGCTTGTCTCATCCCGCAAAACTGTCATGTGTCTTGTTTCATTGGATGCATTGCATTGAGCGCCATATATAACATGATGCACGTACATCTCTTGCTGATAATGCGTGACTGGCTCAATGCAGCAAGGAGCTCATCACAAACTGGAGGAGTACCATGTGCGCAATCAGGAGCCAAAGAGTGAGGTCCAGATTTACACCTGGTCAGATGCAACCTTGAGGGAATTGACCGACCTGTTAAAAGAGGTACTGATAATTCCCTTTTCATGACTGAACTTTTAACACTTCAATGGTTGTCAATGATGCCACAACCTGGTCAAGTTTTCTTCATTGACCCTACATGTTGACCAGCAAGCAGACTAAGCTTTGACCATTCTGCTTTGGCTTGTGCAGGTCCAGCCAGCTGCAAAACGAATCAATGCTAGGCTAGAATTTGCCTTTGTGTACCCAGACAAGCGAGGACGGAATGTCATGCGGCTGGTAGGTGTCCATCTTACCTGAAACACAGCAATTCCCTTCAGCTGTAACACAGCAATTCCCTTCAGCTGAAACACAGCAATTCCCTTCAGCTGAAACACAGCAGTTTCCTCTGGCTGAAATACAGCAGTTTCCTCTAGCTGAAACACAGCAATTCCCTTCAGCTGAAACACAGCAGTTTCCTCCAGCTGAAACACAGCAGTTTCCTCTGGCCAAAATACAGCAATTACCTCTAGCCGAAATACAGCAGTTTCCTCTAGCTGAAATACAGCAGTTTCCTTCAGCTGAAGCACAGCAATTCCCCATCTAGCGTGGCTGAAGCTGCTGCTGAAGCTGCTGCTGAAGCTGCTGCTGCAGTCGCTGCTCCAATGCAGATGCATTGAACCTTGTCACCATGGCTGCTACGGGAGTGTAGATGCGCTTTTGTCTCATTTACAGCGTTGCTGCAGGTTGGTGCTTCCATTTCTGGAAAGCCTGGTATGGAAGATGACAGGAAGTCTTTGAAACAGCTGAACTTTCAGGTGACATATATTGCCTGCTTGTCAAGGCTGTACATCTCATGCAGCACTCATGAATGCAATGCAGAAAAAGCAGCCATTCATTGCATTTGCCTGCATAAGTGCTTGCACTTTGGCACACAAAGTGCCTCTGCAAAATGCCGCTGCAAAATGGCTGGTTGCTGTCACTGCAGACAGGAGACTTCCTAGACGTGGCAATTTATTGAGCCTGCTGTCAGTATCGGTTGATTCAGGAGCAATAGTTCCTGGCCAGCATCTTTGGCTCTTGCCACAGTCCAAAGTCAAGCAGAGGAACTTCATGTTTTGAGACCTGGTCATGGGGTACTGTTACATTGTTGATACACTGTCAGATAACTTGAGACTCCCTTTCTCAACATCAAACATAGACTCAAGCAAGTGAATTGAACATAAAATGTCTGGACAATCTGGTGTACACATGAATGGACAGTGAATTTGCCTGCTGACAGACCAGCTTCATTGTACTTGAACATAATTAGCGGCAGCTGCACAAACTGACAGGCTCTAGGTATGATACATACGTTGTCAGTGAGTGTCAAAATTGACTGAGCAACTGCTGTAAGGCTCTGCCTACTCAGCTAGCCATCTACAATGAACACTACCTGCAACTTCTGCGTGGTGTCATAGGCTGCCATGCTGCTGCAAGCTCTGGTGCTCATGGCAGTTGAATTGGAGCAAGCTGCTGTAAGTGGCATCAGCTATGCCAACAAAGAATTTGTCAGCCTGTGGGCTGAAGCACACTCCTGAGATCTCCCCAAACATATCAATCTCTTGAATCCTGCAAGAGTAGCCAAAACTATTGCAACCACTGTCATGCCTCAAGCAGTCATTCTTGTGCCACATCTGCAACACGATATGTACTTGCAGACACCAACGCACACTAGCGCAGCAACCATGATTTGGAGCAAACATCCCATGCATTGCAACTGCTACATGTTGCATCCCAACTGCAAAGAAATCAGCTAGTTGCAGATCTGCAGTTGCATCAGCCATCCACCTTCCTGTGTCGGCACCTCTTTGACTGTGACAACTTGAACTGCACATACATTGCTGTGGCAGTAACGGCCGGGCAGGCAAGGGCAGTCTGACCTGTGAAAGCCTGCTTTGACATCAAAGACATGCACGAAGTCAGCGGGCTCTGCCATGGCCAGGAATCGGCCATCAGAGCTGAAGCGCAGAGACCTAACGGCTCCCATTCTGCCACTCAGAACAGCCAGGCTCTTGCCTGGTTGTCTGATGTCCCATATCCGTGTTGTTGTGTCCTGCACATGTGTGTATGCAGAGATCAGGCTGGGTCTCAAGCTGGCTGCTTTGACCATTATGTTAACAGTTGCATGGGAGCATCGTCCATGCCAGAGACGCTTACAAAGAGAGCTGATTCTGGATTGCAAGCCTGTCTTTTGCAAAATAGAGAGCTCAAAGGCATGGAAATGCACGACGTGAATCAGAGCACTGACCAATCAACTGGGCAAGGTGCGAGACTGTCTGCCATGCCTGTAGCAGCTTGTCTTTATGGAAGAGGTTGTTGCTGAGTTGTGACATGTCCTATATTGTGTAACAGCAGGGCTGATGACTAGCAAAGAATGCTGCAACATCCCTGACTTATGAGTTGGAACGTCATCTAACAACACCACTACCTTGCTGCTGACGGTGTGCTCATTACTCCATCCAAAAATTCCAAGGCGGAGAAGAAAACACATACTGTATGAGTGCATGGATGATTTGCATGAATAATTGCCTGATTGATTGCATGAACGCTTGAATGAGCAAACGAACATATGAACACATGCATGCATGCAGCAAGAAATCCCACTTTCATCAGGACACAGCTGAGGAAAACAAGCTACACACCTGATTGCCTGTGGCCAAAAGGTTTCCGTCAGGATGCCACGCCGCTGCAAAGGAGTAGTCAAGATGCCCTTTCAGAGCAGCAGCCGGCTTGCCTGTTTTGAGGTCTGTCAGCTGAGCAATAGGGTCATCACCAACCACTGCTACCAGGCTGTCATTGCTTGGGCATGCTGCTGCAAAGTTGACTGCCCAGTCATAATGCAACCCACTGCAGCATTGACAAAGGTTAATCCATGACGTTTGCAAGGCTAACTTTCTTGCAAGGTAGGAACAGCAGCTTTACTGCAGCTCAACTCTGTTTATTTTGTGCTATGATGCAGCAAATGTCTTCAGACTTGCAGCATGTTGGATAGTCTACAAGTCTGAAGACCTTTGCTATATCATAGCATGAAACCAAAAGGTTGGCAGAATGAAGGCATTGCAAAGCAAAGATGAGTCTTATCTCCAGCTATGGCAGCATAAGGGCACAAATAACGCAGGTGGAGGCTCATTGCTGTTGATTGGTTCATCACTGCTGAGAGGATGATTGCTTTACATGCATAGGATAAGTTGGAAGCCAGGCTAGAGTCCACAATGTAAAGCCTGCCACTAGCACGACAGTATAGGTCAAATGAAACCATCTGCCAAATGAAAGCATCTGGTGATATGCATTGGTGAGAAGAGCTGTGCGTGAAAGCAAAATTGCGTCTGAAAGCTAGCAGAAACATCAAAACAACAATGCAGTTGGGAGTTGTTGAGTTCATGCATGGCCCAGGTATGTGATGGTCACCTGATGACTTGGAAGTGCGCCGCATCATACAGACGCACCATCTGGTCGTTGTTGGCTGTCATGATCCGAGTGCCGCCAGTCCGTGGATGGAAGATCTCTATGGCGTTTGTGATACCATTGTCATTGGTTGTCACCCGCATACTGCATAACATTCACTCACTCATTTTGGCAAGTTAATGTCTCTCCCCAGGGTCAGGCATGTAAAGTCCTGATTAGGTCTATGTATGGCACTGCATATCGGAACGTTTTTGAGACCATGCAAGCATTTGAAGAGAGCAACACGAGCCACCCTTGCAGTTTTAAAACATTGCCTCATCTGCTACGGCAGCCCCGCTGTGACAAGATTCAGTGATGAGAACTGTCAGGTGCGTATTGCATGCAAGACTGTCACAGCAACTCTGACTGAGGAAACACATGGTTACCCTCTGGATGTGGCAACAACCAAGAGCATTGCAGCATGCCACAGTCTGCATTCAGGCAGACGTACTTGGTGATGCCAGATGTGCTGAGATGCTGCCTCTTACACATGAGATACAGCCTTAGTGCTGTGCCAGTTTCTGCCGCAATGTACCCCTTCCTTGTGACACCTTGTGCTGAATCAGCAAGCAGCAGGCTAGCTCACCAGGCATGTGAGCCCACAACTAAGAAATTTGATGTTGCATGAATGATAACAACATGCTATTTGGCAGACCTGCAGACAGGTGAGCCCACAAGCAAGAAAGTCAACATTGCATGGATGATGGTGACATGCAATTTGGCAGACCTGCAGACGGGCTCCTGTTGGCTTGTGTTCCGGATGACATGCAATTTGGCAGACCTGCAGACTGGCTCCTGTTGACTTGTGTTCCTGATGACATGCAATTTGGCAGACCTGCAGACGGGCTCCTGTTGACTTGTGTTCCTGATGACTAGATCCCCATTGAAGCCGCCGGCTGCAACCAGGTTGTCCTGCACACACAGGGTGCTGACCACCACCCGCCCCAACCCCGGGGCAAAACTTCGACTGGACCCCCCCGACAGGTCCATCACCTGTACATGTGGATGGTAAGATAAGGATCATAGTCCCAGTCAGTGGCAGCTGCATACAGCTAACTTGACTTTGCTGGTCAATTGAGCCTTTTTGGATCACATTGGGGCTCTGGACGCACAGCAGCTTGACATGCACTTGCCACGTTTGGTCTGCTGGGCCATCGCCGATGTTCTGATGCATGCATGAAGGCATGTGTACATGTACATCATGTTTGCAACCTGTTGCTGCCTGTAGGGACAACATCCATCCTGTGCCCAGTACACATTGGGAAACTTGTACCGCCGACTTTCAATTTTATGTCAAAGCTGAGTCCCCAGTGAGCTTGTCATTGTCAACATGAAAGACAGAATTGACCATATGTGATTGTGCAAGGCCCCGCCAGTACACTGTTACAGGGTCACAAGCTAGTTGCAATGCAACGATGGATGCTGTTTATTCTGATGTCCAGACAACTAACGTCTGCTCTGCAGCAAGCATGCATGCCAGATAATATCAGATGGCGGTGTGCAACAAGCAAAGTATATTTGCTTACAAGCAATTGCAAAGTGAGGTATGTCAGATATGGAAAATTTGCAAGGCAAGAGTTGACTGGAGCCATTGTGAATCACCTCAGCTGTTTGTCTCGTCAGGCTGTTCCAATGCTTTACGCAGTGATCATGCATGAAGTACAGATCATGCTTGGATGTTGCCCATAGAAGGTTGCGCAACTGCATTGGCACAAATCCCTCTGTCAGGCATTACAGTTGAAACAAAAGAAAAGACAAGACTACACCTTGCGACATCAATTCAATGAGGAGCCAAGTATTGTACCAGGCTGCCCAGAATCATTGCAGTTGACATGATGAACTTAGAGGCTGTGATGACGCATTTTGGCAGGTGGAAATGTGCAAGCCAGATGGCTGTGCAGGTGTGTACAAACATGTGCATGCTTCATGAAGGTAAGCAAAACAGCACACTTGGTCAGCCAATAAGACCAGAAGCTCTCACCTGGAAGTGCACAATGGTGGATTTGACTGATCTGGAGTTTCTGTAGAAGTCGAAAAACTTCCCACCCTGAAAAACGCACGTAATCAGTGAGGCAGAGCAGTGAACCAGCCGCTGTGTGACATGCAGCTTGAGTATGCATATACATTGTGACAGAGCTTCAGTGCCAGCCGCTGTCACATGCAGCTTGACTATGCATATACATTGTGACAGAGCTTCAGTGCCAGCCGCTGTCACATGCAGCTTGACTATGCATATACATTGTGACAGAGCTTCAGTGCATGATGTGAGTTGCACTACACCTTTTGAACAGACAGGCACTCCTGAACCAGTTCCTCCTGGTGGGCGTCTACCTCATCTTTCAGGTTTAGGTAGTTCCTGTAGTCTTCTAATCGAGTGTCCTACAGCAGATACCAGCCTATAAGCATGCTCTGCAAGCTCAGGGTACAAATTGCCCTGTGCGCAGTGCATAGTATGCTTGAGCCCACCCTGTAGTGTTCCCTGGAAAACTGCATCCTGTCCCAAGGAATTCCCTGCAACAGCAACAATACTAGTTAAACATATCTGCTTGCCTAGTGGCAATCAACTGAAGAAATCAGATGTATACCTGCATGTCTTTGCCTCGTCTAGAGTCCTCAGCTGTTGTTTCTTCAAGGTCTTGCTCAAGATCGCTAAAGTCCTATTAGGGGATTGCCACACAGTCAGCACAACCGGTCGGACGCGCGATATTACCATGTCACACAGTAAGACAAACCTACTTCGATATCATCCCAGTCTTCATCGTCCACAGTAAGGTCAACGACCTCGTCGTCGCTGAAAGCTGCAATGTCTACGTCTTGCTCAGCCATCGGTTTGCCTGGGTGCTAGGCAACCTTGTGAACTGTTGAGATGTCGGACTGACAGTGTTGCCACTTGCTAGGCTTGGTCGCGACGGCCTGTCTCGCACTGCAGTTCCGAGATGATCGCCTGCCCTGAGCGCTGCGATTCGTGATGAGCTGGATGAATGGGAGTTGGATCAGCAAATGCTGCTAGCTGCATCGAATCCACGTTTTCTAACAAATTTTGCTGTCACAATGCTGCCTATCAAGGACATGGGCTTACACACAGTGGAGCGCATTTGCCAACGATGAAGTAGCAACCGCTGACGCAGCCTGAGTACATCATGTGTATTCAGCAAATGCTGTTACTTCACATATGCATGCATATGGCAATTTGCAAGTCAATCCTGCAGCTGTGGTTGATGACTGCCATGGCAGCACTTCACTCAAAGCGGCAGATGCACAAAGAACACATCTGATATGCTTGGGGATTGCGAATGGTTCAACTGTTAAGCAGGAGATGCAGAGCTATGGCAGGCCCTGTGCTTTGGCATCACGCAGCACCTTTCTCTCATAAGCACAAGTGCCCTCTAGGCAGCAAGTCATCCTCGCTCCTAATTAGCAGTTTGCAAGCTTGACATTAAATGCAGCTCACAGTTGTAAGGGCAACAAGGGTCAGTCCAGCAAATGAATGTCAGGGTATAGTTAACCAGTTCAACAAGCCAGATCAGTGTGCAGTATGCAGCACATGACTGGCAAAGAAGAAAGCTACATGCAGAGCTAGTACAAACAGCGTCTGCAGCAAAATTGCAAGGCCTATACATTAGACCTCAATCAATGCACAAGTGTCACAGCCATCACTCAGACAAGCGTGGCAGCATTGAGCAAAGCCTGTGAACAAACTTCCTCCTGGTACAATGAACTACGCCCCTAAGCCAGAGGCAACTGCAGCGCATGCCTTATCCCAACTGCTGTGTGACCACAAGCCACACTATCTCTGAGTTTGCACAGGGACTGTACTCTCAAAAGTGGTCTGCTCTCTGCTCTGGGTTTGCAACTGAGGGATTCCAGGATCTGTCAGCAAGTGCTGCTGCAGCACTGATGCCTGAACAGTACTAATGGGGTTAGGGATGACAGACCCGACGCTTCTCTCATAAATTGAACATGACCTTTATGGCCTTGGTCTCAGCAGACCGCAGTGCTGTGTCAAAGCCCTTCACCACTTCTTCCTCTGAGAAGCCTAGGCGGTGAGTCACCAAGGGCAGAACATCAATCTTCTTGTTGGCCAACAGGGACAGGCACAAGGGGTACTGCAGCATGATCACAGACACACAATTAGGCTATGCTGATCAGAGACTCTTGAAGCGGTTATAGCACAAAACACCATGCACCTGATGAGAATCCTACAGAGGGTGGAGCCAATGGCAGAATGGTGATCTGACGAGAACACGAGCAAAGAGCAGCATGCAACATCTGGGCTTACGTTTGATGCTACGCAACACAAAAGGGTTGCATCATAAGACCTGATTGTGATGACATTGACGGCAGATCATCAAGCATGCACTGTGGATTGTGTGCACTGGGGCCGATTGCTGCTGATGAGTGTCAGAAAAGCCCTACATGCACTGTTGATGCGGTCACAGACACACAATGAGACATGGGCTGCCGGAGTGCGGCTAGCAGACAACCTTGTCTCATGTCTCATCTGCTGTTGAAGCAGTGCAAACGCAGTAAAGATGAAGATGCAGAACAGTTAGTGGCCCAGCAAGTTGCTAAATAAGCAGGACATCATTGACCAGAGCTGTGACCTGCTGGGAGTGTCACAAACATGATGACAAAGCACATTCCTGAGAATGCCCAGCAGCAATGGTACAGACAAAGCTGCTTACTGTGTTGGCATATCGGAAGCAGCCCAGGACATCCAACTCATGCACGCCCACAGTGGACATGGGGAGAGTCATGTTGTCCTGACCCATCCCCACAACCACCACCTTGCCGCCCATGCAGCAACTCCTGATGGCTGTCTGGACTGTGGACTCAAAGCCGACGCAGTCAATGATGATCTCAGGCCCGTAGGGGCTCAGCATCTTCTTGAGGTAGTCTGCAATCTCTTGGGGGGTGGCTGTTCTGGGGTGGCAGTAGGCCTCTGTGGCTCCCATCTTCTTCGCCAGGGCGATGTTCTGGGGGCTGATGTCGGTGATGGCAAGGCTGGTTGCGCCAAAGGACTTGGCAGCCGCCAGTGTCATCAAACCTGTGTGGCAACTCAATAAATGAAGACGTACGAAAATGACACCAACATGGCCTCAATAAGCCAAATGGGCAGCTATGAAAGGTGTATGCACTAGATTTGCAAGGGAGACTGGTGAGTGAAGATGGGGATTGCATGGGCACATTTTTGAGGGAAAGTGGGGAGGTGACATCAAAACACATGGACTATGCAACATAATTCCATATCACGACACCTGCACAGGACTGAGTGGCCATTAAGTGTTGCCAAAAGCATGTATTGAGAGCCTAGTGCGCTGTCACATTGTTTCGGTCACCATGGATAACATGCATCAAGCAGCTTAGCAGCGCCACTGTTTGGTGGACAATTGGAAATGCCCTCAGCATAACAGTCTGCCATAAACTTGGTGCCATGAGCCCATCTCTACTGTGACAGCAAGGCAATGAGCTGCTGCCTGTCTACATGGAAGATGACACGTACAATTACATAGTGCGTGTTTGTGACCGTCCAGCATGCAAAAGTTCTCAGCCTCCCTTTCTCAGCAAAGGGCAGCAACAGCAGCTCAGCACATTGAGCAAGCCTGATGCAGCACTACATGCAGATACAGGACAAAGATGCTGCAGCATTTTGATCACAGCATTGGGTCAAAGGATCACTTGCACAACTCAAGACAGGCTTACCAATTGGTCCAGCACCAAGGATGACCACATTCTTGCCAGGCTCAACTTTGCCTCGTCTACATGCGTGAATTCCCACAGACAGTGGCTCACACATTGCACCCTCTTCAAAACTGACACCCTCTGGCAGCTTGAAGCAGAACTCTGCAGGGTGATCTATGAACTGCATTTTGAAACAAGGTGTCTGTCAGAACCAAGACACGCTTGTGGCCATGTTGAGCAGCATGAAGGTCACCATTCTGGAAGGCGGACACTGTGTCAACATCTCAGGCCTCTCTTAGCACAAATGAGGGCACATGGCATGAATGCCAAGCAATGACAGAACTAGCCCAAAGAGCTGAGACAAGCAGACTCAAGAAGCTGCTTAGATGGGTGCTCCCTGGTTGCTTACATTTGCTAGAGATCCGTGCACAGGAGGGGTGGCAAAGAACTTGATGTCTGGACACAAGTTATATCGACCTTCCCTGCAGAGCAGGATAAGACATGTTGCTTGACAACTCAACCCTGAGCTGATCAGCCCAGTGAGCAGCTGCAAGCAAGCATCGTTGGCATGTAGCTCCTACCTGGAGGCCCTGTTGGTCCAGCACGGCACTCCGGGCTCGATGGCGACCCTGTCGCCAACTACTAAGTCCCTCACTCCAGGGCCGATTTCCACAACAACACTGCGACAGAAAACCCCAGTCGGAGAGCGTGACAATTTCTTATATGGTTACAAACATACTGAACTAGACCGGCCTTCGCTTTGTCTCACTGTAGCCTTGAAAGCAAAATATGCGGGCTTACCCTGCTGACTCGTGCCCGATGACCATAGGCTCTTTGACCACGAAGTCCGCAATCCTTCCCTGCGCAGCGGTATATGTCTGTCGGTCATCAAACTTTTGGGTTCCTTTCAATATGCTGATGACCAAGCCTCACCCTTTTCCAGTAGTGAACGTCTGAGCCACAAATGCCAACTGCTTTTACTTCTATTCTGACCGTGCCCTCCTTCAAGGTGGAGGCCAAAGGGAATTCCTCATATCGCATATCATTGATTCCGTGCAACACAGCTGCATAATTCGGCTGTGTCAGGGCTGTCCATTTCACGAACCCGTTTGATACAGCATGGCCTAAGCCAGACTTGTTCCGTTGCAGGCCCTGTCTGCTATACGGAGCAGAGT
>JAABUW010009881.1_pt1 | contig 10760 bp, 18 predicted proteins | sample 5560081 | NCBI WGS metagenome assembly JAABUW01 (sample SAMN10711882, study PRJNA513363) | rock metagenome | isolation source: Antarctica rocks | place: Antarctica: Victoria Land, Knobhead sud | reverse complement strand
ATACTGATATTTACCAAAAGCCAAACAATGTACAGGCAAGACTAAACTGTAGGATATGAATGGGGACGGGTGAATGCCATGTCGTAGCCAGCATGCATCATGCAAGCAGAGCTGGAATGCATCAAGCAGAAGGGCAGCAAAAGAGCGCAGTGAATGAGTGGGGATGTCAGGCAGCCAGAGGCTTCAGCCCTGAAGATCACGCCTGATCAGTGAACATCAGCTTTGGCAAAGGCATGTGTGACAGAGTTGAAGACAGGACCATCAAGCGGGGGTCAGGCGGCAAGGGCAAGCGCAATACAAAGGAAGAGGTTGAACATATATACAACATTACCTGAGCCTTGCTCTCGCCCTCATGTGAAGCTGCCTCTGCAGCGGTGATGCGCTGATAGGACTGCTCCAGCTGGGCCTGCCTGTCATGCAGGGCCTTGTGTACCAGCTCAGCACGCTCACCTTGCTGCTTCCTGGCCCTGCGCTCATCTTCAAGCTGGCCCTGCAAGGTCACACAAAGTCAGGCTGGTCAACTACTTGGCTGTGGGTTCATGCACGGCACAATAATAATATGTATAGTGATAGTGATACTGGTAATGATAATAGTAGTAGTAATAGTAATAATGATAACAATAATACTAATAATGATGACGAATTTGCTTTCCAGCTCATGATGAGCTAGGTACATGCGGGACAATGCAGTGCACAAGTTGCATACTGCAGTGCATAAAGTGAGACTTGCAATGCAGCAAGTGTGGCTTGCATGAAGCTTCTGCAAGGCTCACTTGGCATACAGAGGGCACATTCCATGTGCCTCTCACAGATACGGTCAAGGGAGTGACAGATGACATGCTGTAGCAGAGCGTCACAAGGTGTTTTTTCATATGACATTCCAGGCACAGGCATGTGAGTGCTGCTTGATTGTGTGGATGCAGGTGGTACAGCTGTTAGGCCTCCTTGCACATGTGAAGCTGCCCAGATAAGAAGGCCCATGAAGGGCAGCTTTACCTGCAGCTGGGTAACTTGCTCACTTAGCTCGGCAGCACGTACAGCATGAATCTTCCTCAAGGCATCCATTTCCAGCGTGTGCCTGTCCAACCATATGCACACAATCAGACAGCTTGTGTACAAAGGCGATCTAGTCTCAATAGATTGGAACCATTGGTACATCAACATGTATAGTCAGGTCGAGGCCAGGTGCAATGCATCCAGCCAGAAGTGCTCCAAACACCCAGAGCAGCCAATCATCAAACCCTGTTGCACAGAATGTGCATGGGTGTCATGCACATGACAAAGGCACAACAGGACACACTATGTGTGGTGCTGGTATTTGGTCATGATAGGCGGTTGCACAGCCTATTGCAGCTTATCACCCTAATACCAAGACTGCTCTGCTTTGCGATCTTGCATATGCTAAACACATGTTGTTTTCAAACCCCAGACAGGTACATCTGATGAATGAGGATGCCAACTGAAACCTGCCATCAAAGCGGCAAGACTCCTTCAAATCTCCAAGGCTTGCAAGCCTACGACCAACCTGAGATGGGGCAGCTGGTGTCACCACCAATGAATGTTGACTCACTTGTCATTCAGATCACGAGTCACTATGTCCAGGCTGCTGATACTGGACTGGAGGCTGGCTTGGGCATCCTTGCACGCCTGGTCCTGTACACCAGCAGCAGCAGATTCAAGCATTGTATCAGGCGCGCACTGCTCTTGGAGATCTGTTTGTTTGGCACTGGACTACTGGGTTGAGAGTGGAACAGGTCCAGCCCTGGGTGCCTCCCTATACCAATCCTGCTATACCAGTCAGCATACAAAACACAGAATGGCTTGATGTGAGCCGCCTGAAACATCTCTGCAATGTAGAAACGCGTTTTTTCTGTCCCCATGCGTTTCTGAGTTCAGAGTTCCAGTGTAGAGATGACGTTTCTGATTCAAAATAGACGTCTCTGGCTGCTGCTGCATGTTTGGCAGTTGATTTCCAGACAGCAGCAGGCAAGAGCAGTCATGAGTGTTGATTTGGGATCATGCCAGTCTCCGCTTGTGTGTAACAAATCATACTGGTACACAACATGAAGGGCATGATGGGCTTGGCCAAGATGGGGGCCTGCACCACGCACTGAAGCCTGGAGCAGCGAGGAGTGAGGTTGCAGAGTCCTGCAATATACATGTATTGTACAAATTAGCCATCTGGACTTGAGTTTGCATGCTGTCATCACTCAGGCCTGATACAAGACGCCACACTGCCTTTGATCGTTGCCTGCCGTATGCATGTGCCAACAGGAGACACTTCGTTTACATGCTCATCAAACCTGCAGCAGCATCAACTAGTCTGCCTTCCACAGGGATGTAAGACAACTTGTGAGTTATGTTATAACGAATCGGACCAAAAACAACGTGATCAAGTGATGAGGCCAGGCCCCTGGCTAAGGTGTTTCCTAGTCTAATTGTCTGGATTGTGTACCAATATAACGCCACTACGTTACACATGTTGTGGGTATTGTTATTGTTTCTGAGAGCCAGCTGAGTCTTGACAGTTGAGTCTTGACAGCTGGCAGAGGAATACCTGGCCATTGCTGAGGCCCTTGACAACCACCGACACTAGAAAGGGGCATGGCTTTTGCTGGGAGACATCACAGTCAGCCAGTTTTCTTGTCCAATCGATGCTCATCCCGAGGCCAGCAAACTTATCTGCATGACTTCAAGGACAGAAGAGGTCAGTGCTCACCTTGATGGCAAGCTGTGACTTGAGAGCTGCCTGAGTCTTCTTAAGTTCCCGAATGGTGCCTGCAGCAGCGGCCAGTCTGTCCTCCAGCTCACCATTCTTCTTGCCCAGCATCTTGTTGCTGGCCCTCTCACATGCCAACAAAGATGATGTTGTGATCTTGTAGTTGGTGAACTCCTTCTCATCCCTTGCGCTGACTGTCTCTTTAACCTGGAGAACATCACTCTGCAATAAGCCATGTACAGCCTCGATTGCTGATGGTCTGTGCTTCCTTTTGTTCATTCCCCATGTGCACATTACTTGGCAAGTTTGTGTATGTTGACAGTCCTTTGGCCATGCATTCTTCTGATGTATAATGAAAAGCACGTGGTTTGCCGATGTTGACAAATGCCATTCCATGCTCTTGCAGCACATACCTTGCAGCTGCCTGAAATGGCTGTGATTGCCTTCATGCTAATGCACACCATCAAACAAACTATGTGTGAGATAAATGCGTATGACAGTAGCTTATCTGTCAAGTCTTGGATACTGCTTCTGTGCTGTGCTGATGAGGATACATGACTACTGGTGGCAACTGCAAGTCAGCAATCTTTGCCCTACATTTTGAGAATGTACTTTATCATAGGTGTGAACATCATAGTGCCTCTGATATTGAATGTCCTGGTGAAACTGGCTATGCGAAGCCCGCTAGGACGGGAGGAAAAGATTATTGATGCAAAACATAGATGTGAGGGTCACAGAAGAACTTGGCCTCACAAGAGAGAAGAAACATAGAGTACCTGTGCATCTTGTACAGCAGCTTGCCAGCTCTGGACCAGGCCTTCTAGCTTGACCAACGCATCCCTGACATTCTGAGTGGGCATACAAACCTTCCTTCGGCTTGCATCAGCGGCAAGCCTGATTCCCGCATCGCACTCATCGATCTGCAGGACGAAATTAGTGAAAACCAAAGAGCCCAGCAGTGGGCAGCAACAGCTGGGCAGTTGTCAGTATGAAGTGCGGTGCAAATGATTGCTCAGGGTTCAAATGCCTCACATTGCGAAACAGGGAGTCTTGCTCTTCAGCCAGTCTCTCACCGACCTCCTGTTTGGTGTCTTTTTGAACCCGCAAAGCTAGCAGTTCCTCATGCAGACTGCGAGTCCTGCACGGGGCGCAGGGCTCTGTCAGACATCGTTGACGACCCATGTGTAGGGTGCATAGCTTGACAGGAAGGGCTGCATGTCCAACATACATGAGAAGCAAGCATATGTGCAGGGTACTCACCAGATGTCCTTTGATGCGTCTGGACGCAGCATATCTGGGGATACTCTGGGCGCCATGAACATTGGTCTTACATCATCACGCTTGTAGAACCAGGGTAGGCAAGGCGTGGTGAAGCTCGTAGATATGTCGCCAAGTCAACGCCAGGACAAGGCTTTTTTGCTGCGCCAAGTTCTCTTTGTTCGACCGATTCAGGATCCCTTGCCAGATTCCGCAAACTGAAGACCACAGACCTGTTTCGAGAAGTAATTTGGACGTTTTGCTTGCCCTTTGCGGGGATTGCTTGCCCTGGACTGATCGCTTACACAGGCCGTTGTTTGGGCTCAAACTAGGTTCCTTCGGTACCTTCATCATCTGACGAGGGTGGACGATTCCCCTGTCACCAAAGAAAAACAAAAAAAAAGAGGTGACTGCTAAATCACAGCACAGGGCACGTATCCACAGCTCCAGTCGGCCCACCACGTTCCTTGATTGCAATGTGACAGAAGCCAAAACGCTTTTGGGAGCACCAAACGCTCTGGAAAGCAGCCAGCGTCATGGTGGGATCCTTCCCCCGTAGCAAAGCACTAGTTGAAATCCAAAAATCTGCTTGATGTTATCATTGCACTTTGTCCAGTCGCTGTAAATCATGGCCTTCAAAGCGAGCTGTCTCGCCAAGTGGGCATGCTGTGAGGCAAATGATGGGAGTGGTGGAGACTAGTCAGGTGCTTTACTAAATAAGTTATGCAGCCATTTGACTGATTATGTTAACTATGTCGCCTTCAGCAAGCCACATGCATACACGTATTGCATGTGTCTCAGGTAATAGCAATATGCTGCGCTGGTAATATAGCTCAGCTAGCGTAGGGAACAGTTACAAACAATACATAGCTTTGGAGTTCAATGGTTGACTGATCCACAGGAAGCAGCAGTACATAACATGCTTCACGCTTTTCAGACCCTACAGACAGACAGAGGTTGCCTAACAAGAGTAATAATACACAGGCGTTCGAGCTAATTGTTCTTGCCAGGTACACAGAGATTGCTTGCTCACTTCAGTCTCACTTTAATCAAACTTATACAGCCCTAGTGCCATTTACTTCAAAGTGAAATTTGACTCACTGCCTCTGTTGAACCCTGTTTGTCACATGCATCACCTGGTGCAAACTGCTGATCCCATTCTTGCTTCATATCTCATAACGCATCTGCAATCTTGCCTGCCAGCTGAACATTTGTCACCCTGATCATGATCACAGTTACAACTGCAACAATCATGACCAGAAGTACAAGCGAAACCATAAATCTTTCACAACTTGGTTCAAAATGTCTTCCGCTTGACGTGACCGGCAGCACCATCTGTCACTTGCTCCAATGCTGAAAGCAAAGAAAAGGGGTAATGATCCCTGGCAGCATGTTTGGACACAAGTATGCCTTCTCCAATGATCTCCTCGGGCTGAATCCAAACAGCATCCCAGGTGACATCTTCAGCACGCTTGGGCTGTGACTCCTTTTTGAAGCGACGCAGGAATATCTGCCGACCAGGGGGATACAAGCCAATCTCCAGCCCCAGCGTGGTAATGGAGTCTTCAGCTGGCCGTTCTTGAAACCTGCAGACTTGGTCAGCGTATTGCAAGGTACGCCAGTTCAGTGAAACCTAAATTCAATACCAAAACCTTGCTAGGCATTGCTTCAATCTTATGCCTTGAAAGGGGCAACTGTGTAAAGGCTTAGGCATGGCATTCAGCACAACAACAAGCATTGTGGACTTGACACCTTAACAGGATGAAAACGCAATATGAAGGCTAACAAAGCATACACACCTGTGCAGCATGTCTTTGGCCTCGCTGCTGACCTGACCCCATGGCCTAAAAAGTCGAGGATCAGAAAGCAGCACGCGACGGCTGCCAGCTCGCAGGGTGTGCAGCAACACCCTGGTAGCAGTCTTATTGCAGCGAGCCAAAGCAATCATTTTGCCTGCATGTTAAAGCATCAGTTTGGCAGCAGCAACTCCATGGGCAGATGGGCTTGCTGCCAACAAATGCAAAAGGACACAACCTTTTTGGGAGAGAGGGGAGGAACAGTCACTGTGCTGGTGTGGCAATCGTTAATTCAAGGGTCTGTGATGTCTTCACTAAGCCGAAAGCTCTCGGCTGACATTACGATTTTAAATTTGAGATGCCACGCATCCTGTCAAGCAATGCTTTTATTGCGAGTCAGACCTAGCAAGTTAGCTAGAGCCACCACAGCGGCACTTGCATCATCAAAGCTGCAGGAAGCACCCTTAGCCAAGTGCTATACACACAAGCTGGGGAATGCATGTTTGAATTTGTGTTTATTGAAGTGCATAGCAAAAGCATCCGCTTTGGACATCATCAAGGTTTGTAGTATCTGATGAGTGGGCATGGACTATGAATGATGATTGCTGCCTGTGCGTTATACACTGTACACAGCTCTACCTGTGGCATGATAAGCCAAAAGACATACCCTCAAACAGTCTGTACACAGTCTTCAAAGACAGGCGAGGCACCATATCCTTGTTGACAATGATGCTGGTGCAGTAGTCCTCTGCAGCATGGCTCAAGTTCTGGCTGAGCAGACCCCCTGGTGGGCAGAAGGCCCAGCACTTGACCCCCTGGGCCCTCTGATGCATTTTCAGGCTGAGCAAGGCTGCCACCCCAGCACCCAAGCTGTGACCTGTGTGACCAAACATTTCTTGGAGCAGCTCACTCACATCAGATGCCCACAAGCCCACCTAAGTTATACGAGTTGGTGCACAGATCCATTGTATGAGCATGCAGCAATGTGCACAAGCTATAAGGTGATCGGCATCAACACTGAACTCAATTGCTTTGATCTTGGCATGGCAGCAAGCGCCAGACACAAACAGTACTGCAGCCAACAGTAGCTGGTGCATCCGTGAATAGCGATAACAATGAAAAGCAGGCACACCTGTGATGACAAGCTTCCAGCCCTCCTTATACAGCCCCCTGCGGATGATGCCTGCCACAAACTTGTTCTGCTCGTCTTCATTGCGCAGGGCCTGCTGGCTGCCCACATTCTCATGCCCCAGCTGATCTAAACTCAGTCCACACTCCTGCTCGCCGTCCTCCTGCTTGCCCTTCTGCTCTTCATGCTGCCCATTGTGACTATTCACAGTCCCTGTCCCATTTGTTTCTCCAGTTTGCTGGTTGCTTTGGTGTGGTCTCTGTGCAGGAGGCAAGGCAGCAGGGGACCTGTCTGCATGTCCATGCCTGCCATCTGCAGCAGCATCACAGGTGTGTTGAGCGCAAAAGGTACAGATAGACATCATAAAATGCTTTCTGTTGCTGCAAAGCAATGGCACCAGCAATCCAAGGACCACAAGCACATCCCAATGCATCAACAAGCCATAGAGGTCCACATTGACAGCAGCAAGTGCTGCAGGTGGGCCTGAACCCTTGATAACATTACTGTGACTGCCAAAAGCTAGAGACACTTGGCACATATGACTGCTTCAACTTACGTCTCTCCATGAACCTTGGACGACCCTGACTTCTGTGCTTGCCAGCGTCAGCAGCATCCTTTGCAAGTGAGCCCTCGGCACCCGCCTCATCTGATACAGATGCATTGCCAGACTCCCAGGCCATGTGGCGCTCCTTTTCGCTGTGGGACATCCTGGAGTCATACTTCTGCTCACCCCTGTCGTGGTGAAGAGGCTTGCAATCTTCATCAGCAGGCAGGTCCAGCAGGGCTGCCAGGAAATGGTTGTTATGCAAGTCCTCCCAGACAGCTGCAGCTGCGCCCAGGATGCCAGCATGACCATACATTGCCTCCTCCTCTTTCTGCACATCACCACTGCCTGCTTGTGTGCACCACTGTAAGCTATCTGTAGCTTGTGACATTGCACAGTTTTATGGTATCACATCTTTCAGGTACATGTAAACAAGCAATGACAAATGACAGCATGTGGGCAGCAGATAGGGTGGGGTGGCACCTCTTTGTAGCAGTCAGGCAGCCAGTGGTGGAGAGGGTGAGGGTAGGCCAGCAGGTCTGTGGCACCATCTGCCAGGCTTTGGGTGCCGCGTATGGACAAGACAACAGATCTGGTTGGCCGGTCCAGGCATATGATGTATGGCACATCCCCTGTGCCAAAACAGGATGGTTTCACCAAAGTGCTGCAAGCGGTCTCACCGGCCACTGCCAACACCAGGGCCCTGTTGTGTGCTGTTAGCTGATCAGGCACGCAGACAGATGTTGTGATGCATGCAGATGCTGAGAGCAGTGCTCTTTATGGAGGCTGTACAGCTGTTGTGAGGCAATGCACACATTTACATGCCCTGAGCCATGGCCTATTGACTACTGCATAATCTCCCTAATCAAAGGATGTCTTGGTTAGCTGATTGCTGAGGTCTTTGCTGAAATGTCTGATTGTGCGAGCTGTACACACCAGAGCACACATACTCTGCAACGAGACATACCCGCGGCAGCATTGGTGAAGTTGAGGTAGAGCAGGTCTTCATCTTGAATCTGAGCGACCTGAATGATGGCTTCATAGTGCAGCCGTTGCTTGTGAGTCTTCACCTTGGATCGCACTAGCTTGTTCTTTTTGTAAGAGTGAAAGCGCTTCCCCATGGCCAACTTCCAAGATGCCTTGTGGTGACTGCATGACCATGTTACTTTGGCTGACTGTCCACAGCTACATGTCTCCACATAGCAAACAAGAAGCCAATGAAACAGGTAATGCTTGACATTGACCACAACAGGATGAGCCTTAGCAGATGGGGTCAGCATAAGACAGAAAGCAGCTTGCAGAGCTACCCAGTGTACCAAGTCTGTCAGGTGTGTCAGATGTGCTGGGGTCAAATAACACATTCAGCTATACAAAGGCAAGTTGAAGCGACAGCTGGGAGGCATACCCAGTTTCATCCTTGTAGTCCAGCCCAAACTGGCCATACGCAGCAATAGCGTACTTGGCAAACTTGGAAGCAGTGAGCAAGGTCTCATCATCCACTGCGTCTCTGTCTCCTGAGCAAATACTTCGCTCCATATCTGTTTGCCAATACCCTGGGGCTTCTTTGCAAATGTACAAATGTGCACGCCTGAATATGCCGATGCAGGAATGCATGAGCATTATTGCAACTGCATCATGAGAATCCTGCAAATTGCTATTGGTATTTGACATGCTCAATGGCAAAGCAAGCTCGCTATATGCTGGTGGCTACAATGCTGGGGCTGCTCAAGACCGCCTGTATAGGCGGCGAATAGTGAAGACTTCACAAGGCCAGATAGAGGTGACAGGTGCTGCGACTTGCTAAAGCACATTTATGGGTGAAAGGCACAAGGATGCCTGCACGTGCTTGCAAAAACCACAATGCAATGTAAGACATGGCACAGGTAGCCGCCTACCAAGGTAAATTTGTGCAGCCTGGTGGTGAGTGAGATGAGGAGCCAGATCTGCTGCCATACTGGAGGGGGTCAGCACACAGGGGAAGCCACAACCCCTCCCCTCCTCAAACACAGCCACGTCACCATCATCATAGCTCACATCTGAGTCATCATCGTCTGTGTCAGCACCACGACCCCAGCCCTGTTCTGGGTCTATCCCCGTTGGCAAGTGCATCTGCCGCAGTGTTGGCCTCTGCTTTATGGGGTTTTGCATCTTGCCAGATATGCTGCCCCGATCACTGCTTGCCACCTCAGCTTGTTGGGTACCATGTTGTGAGTGTTGCTGCTGCTGCTGCACCTGCTGCTGAGCATATTGACTATGCTCACATGCACTGTCGTCATGAGCATGGTGGCTGGTAGGCTGCTGCTGCTGAAGAATCTTGTGCTGCTGACTTTGTGCTGAGCTATTTTGTGGCTGGCTTGCACCATTCTCTTGAGGCTCTGCGACCTGTGGTGTCAAACCCAAAGACCCTGACAAGTCATGATGACATGAGTCACTTGCTGACAATGAAGACAGATCTGGTTGATGTTGCTGCTGTCTGTCCCCTTGATTGACGTTGACCTGCACCTCTGTGTCCTGCGACTGCTGAGTATTACCAGTGGCTTGCAGCTGTGTGTCCTGCTGCTGCTGAGTGTTGCCTTCCTCCTGTGGGGCATGGTGAGGTTGCTGCTTGTCTGGCTGTGTCATGGCCGTGGAAAGGTGAGCACTGCCTGGCTCGCAAAGGTCTGGAGGACCTGAACAGCAGCTCTTGCCTGCCAGCTTGCGCTTGATGTGGCGTTTGCGCATGTTGCGCTGATGTGCTGCCAGCAGCAGCAACGCAACAGTTTCATCTGCAGGAGTTAGGTCCACTCCCCGCATGAGGTCTGTATACAATTGTGTCAGTCTCTCCAGGGGGTGATCCCTGCATGCACAAGAGTCAGCATTGACGTGGCAATAGCATTTTTTGGTGAATTTTTGGCAATGTATGCCATCGTGATCTTTGACACCAAGACATTGTGAAGCACAAGCCACAATGTCATGCTCAGCCGCCAACTATGTCTGCATGCGAAGTGCAGGGAAAGCTCACTCGGTGCTTCGCAGGCGCTTGATCAAATCTTGATTCCCAGTGAGCCAGGACAGGATGCGCAGACGCCACACCCAACTGCTCATTCTCTGCAAGTCTGGTGCTATGTTGTACAGTATCAGCATCCGTCCCCTGCATATGTCAGCAGTGTCATCCTCACGCCAAGCAACACAGGCATGAATGGTAGGGCTCGAACAAGCACCAAGCTACAGGACAGAGCAGGTATGTTGCAACATCCAAGCACAGCATAACATCAAACAAAGTCCCCACCAATCAAGGATCATGATCATCACCCATGACACATACACAAGGACTCT
>JAABUW010009880.1_pt1 | contig 10760 bp, 11 predicted proteins | sample 5560081 | NCBI WGS metagenome assembly JAABUW01 (sample SAMN10711882, study PRJNA513363) | rock metagenome | isolation source: Antarctica rocks | place: Antarctica: Victoria Land, Knobhead sud | reverse complement strand
TAGTAGTATGCGCCGCGGTCGTCCAGTTGATAGGGTATCTGGATGCCTTCGACTATGCTCACGCAAATCTTACTTGTTCGCCTCTCTGAACTATGTGTACACGTCGATTATGGAGCATCTAGCCGTTGTGACGAGCTTGTAGACACAGACTGTACGATAGTAAAGAGAAGGATTTGATCTAATGGCTATAGGCTATGTCTATTACTTGTCATGACTTTGCTGTATACAACAACGCCTTGCACAAACCCGCTTGTTTTACGTCCCAAAATGTGTGTATCAATACTAACGGAATGTTAATTCTCTTCACCGCATTAGTGCAGTTATCTTTAGGTCACGAAAGAAGAGATCGCAGTAAGGAGTCGAGTACGATACGGATTCATAATGTCGTAGCTCTCACGCTTGGAGATTTCCAAAGTCTGTATAACATTGTGTCGTTGTCGCGGTTCCTCCATTATTTTCGTTTTTTGATGTATTCCGAAGCTCTGAGCGTTTCACTGTGAGTAGAGCTAGACTAGACATTTATTTGATAGTTTGCACAGTGGCAGCTTTGCGCAGGGACAGCATGTCTCCGTCCAAAACAACGGGGAGATACGTTCCGACCCAACATAATACGCAAGAAGTTCTCGAAAGATGATGAAAATTCTGTCTCCGCCGGATACCAAGCATGGGAGCTCAGTCTTCATGAGTGAGGACCTGCCTTATTGGCTCGTCGTCTCAGAGTCTGGACCCTCTGTGCTACAAAGTAGGTGCACGGCGCCATGTTGGAGGATGGCGGAGAACGGCGGAAATTGCGCCAAGGTGACGACCACGGCTGAATCAGGAGGCTGTAGAAGCAAACGACAACTTCGTTGCTGTTAGAGACAGTGAAATAATTGAAGCTGCCGACCAGGGAGGCGATTGGGCGGCGCTGGCCAGATTTCTACTCGTCAAGCATAGTGTACAGTATAAGCTTTCATTGTGGCAGGGGTTCCCGTGTAGAGCAAGGACAGAGACGGGAGCCACTACAGATGGTTAGCTAAGGTCTGAACACAGGGGTAACTGCGACACTTACATTTTGTAGTAAGCATGGTTCTTCTTGTCTCCCAGTGCGGCCTTGAGATTGGCTACGAAATCCTGTATTTCTTCGATCCGCCACTGCAACACCTTGGTGAGTAGGAAAAGAGCCCAACCTTCGCACCCTTGGAGACAGTAGTGGTAGTTCCATTTGCCGACTTCCTTCCGAAGCTACACAACATCAGCTCCGTCATTCCCAGTCACTGTTAGACCACAAGCGGATCTATCGAAGAACGGAAGATCAGCCAAAAGAGACTGACGTACCTTATCTTTTGCCCACCCACCAATTGGTATCTTATACTATACCTGTTGCATATCCTCGAAACCGGCATCCTGGATTAATCTCGACATGCGAGTGAGGACATTGAATGTCTTTCCTGTCATCTCTCTAGCGTCAAATAACGTCTTGCTCCACTGAGCCATGAGATGGTCATCGCCGACCGTGCCGTCGTCACTAATGAACGAGAGGTCCATATCGAGGTGCTGGATCCAGCCGCCTGGGGTCATGTGCTCGTAGGCCTGTCTGTACAAAGCGGGCCAGTCTTTTATGCTACCCAGGAGACAGCGAATATGCACGAAGTCGAAATGACTGTCTGGGAATGTCCACGCCAATTCCGCATCATCGATACTGAAAAAACAATTCGGTCGAACCCAGGATGGCTGAGTGGGGCTGAGGTCTGTCGTTACACGAAGGATCAGCAGAGTCCAAGACATGTGGAGGTCCTCGTCGGCCGCATTTACCTATGCCATTCACCATGACACGAGGCCAGGCTTCGGCGAAGTCCATGGCCCAGATACCTGTGCCACAACCAATGTCCAGTACTCGAAACGGAGTCGAGATATTGTCGTGGGCGGCCGATGTCGTGGGCGAGAGGACTAAAGGCGCATGGTACAGACGGTAGTCGAACAATACAGCCAGCATGTGGTGGCCTATGTCCAGTTGTTCGTTCTGTTGGTCATCGTTAGGACACCAGTAGTTGTTTTGGCCTGAGCGATATTTGTGCTATATGTGCCCCAGGAAATCAGTAGTCCGTTCGATAGCGTCCGGCGGTAACTTACATATGTCCTGCCATACTCTTCTCTATGACGAAGAAAAGTTGAGGCAAGCGATATAGTGTCACTCTGTCTGCAATCCGTTTAGTCCAGCACGAATCGTCCGACCACACCGCATGCGAAAAATTAAAAGCATGCTTACGCATCGTCGGCTCCCAGAGCGGAATCATGATCCTGATCATGGCCGTGTTCTCCTGCCGGAATCTAATAGCGTCGAGGATAAATATGAGCAGACGAACACTACCAGTGCTTCGGCTGCAGATGACATGCATGAGCTCGACTAGACTCTTTGTCTGAAAGAAGGAAGCTGCTCAACGCGACCCCAATGTCTAGTCGCTTTTTCGCGTCGACTTTCTCAACCTCAGAAGCTTGTTCCGCAACGCCAAGGCGAGGTGTTCGGAGAGGCGAAAGTGAATACAGACGGTTACAACTGAAAATCAATCTCATACAATCTTCTTATCAGACTTGGAGCTAGTGCTGAATTACATTCACTTTAGTTGTGCCGAAAAAACGCACAATACCGGTTGTGCATTCAGCATGCTTGATGTGAAAGTTGCGACAGACATTGCGCAAGCAGATCCTGCGGACACTGCGTCCAATCCTTTTTTGTTGTCTCCGTGGCGGGACTTCTGCAACAGGAAGTCGGCGCAGATGCAACTGGAAATGCAGGGACCGTGCGCGCCGCTTGCATGAAACTTTCTACGCGCCCGACCTCGCTTCTTCTTTCACTCTTCAACCTCGTCTGCTGTCCGCGCTATCGTCTCAGGATCTCTGTCTTCTCGCCGGACCCGTCCCTACTGTGTGGCCATCCGACCACACCACGTGGCATGCTCCAACTTCGCTGGACAGAAAGAACCCAGGCCAACAGTCCGCTCGTGCCAAGGATGATGCGAGGTGCAATCTAATTGCTAATCTCGCCGACGCGAGCTGCTCACGAAGGATTGGCTACGGAGGCATCTGGACATGCGGCGTCCGAACGCGAAACTGATGACGTGGCGACGGGACGGCTCAGCTAGCCCTCGTCTGGCTTCTTTGCCTTGCGTGGGCTAAGTGATCTGGAGATCATCCACTCTGAGCCCCACACTCGTGCTTGGAGAGTGATTGGACTTCAACCGTCATGGCTGTAGACGACACCGAGACGACGCGTCGCGTACATGCGAGGCGGCACAGCAGCAGGACGGCCAAAATAAGCCCTAGGGCGCGCCTGAAAGTCACCTTGAGCATTTTCCGTCTCACACCTACATCCTACTGAGCAGACTTGCACCCATGTACTGGGCATCATGTTCCCATTTCAGACTGCTCTATCACGTTCCAGCGCCCCCAGCGCGCTCTTCTACGGACGGATAGAACCGCAATACGCAGAACCCTCACCATGCGCGCGCAGTTCAAAGAATTCACGCCCGATACATATCGGAGTGGAAACGACGAGATGGCCGACGTCAACACCGCGCCAAACGGGGGGCCATCAGCAGCAACACCGATGATCCCACCGCATCAGGCCCTGCTCGTTCGCCTCGAGGTCTTGCCCGTTGCGACACTCCACGCCCCCCCGCAGACTGCCGATCTCAGATCATCCCCTTTGGCAGCTCGGTGCCATCTACAGCTTGTTTCGACAACACCGCTGAGGCCATTACCAGCAACGACGAAGTAGCTGGCGTGTTTTTCCCTCCACCTGCCATCGACATCGAGCTCCGTACACAACACCGAGGTCAGGACTTCGACGTCGGAAACTTTGAGGGATCGTGGGACTCTCGGCTACGGCACGACGACCATCAACCTGCTGTGCTTGCCGACACCGGCTATCAGGATGCGCTGCAGGCTGATCAAACATCGACGCAGACGGAAATCGACGCGATACCGACAATGGGCTCTGGTTTTACTGCGTACGAATACCTAACGACTCACACTGCAACACCGACCACCACGACCATTAATGAGGCCGCACAATCGCCAGCGGATGTAAAGGCGTTGGCTGCCCCGAGTGAGGTGCCAGGACCTTTGTGCGCTGCGCCTTTGTGGACACCGCACGACGACCTCCTTTTGACCTATCTCCGCTGTTCGAGGGGGCTCAGGTGGGACCTTGTAGTTCAGTCCTCTCCCCTACACGACCTAACCGACATCAAGCAGCACCTCGACGATCTGCGTATCAGTGATCCATCTATGCCACCCTCCACCAGAGTGCACCCGAAGGGCCAACGCAAGATTCGTACCTGCCGATCCCAGGTTGCAATTGTCAGGCCCTGCGCGACTGCACTCACCCTCGAGGGTAAGTCTGCCAAGGTTTCCCGTTACGGCCGTCCCATCATCCGTCCCTTGAAGCGTTGGGCCGGAGAAGGCTACGTGTGGCACTTTGGCGAGATATCGAACATTGTCAGACGCATGCCGATAGCGCAGACACAACCGACTGCTTGATGGCTTTGAGACATAATTATTTACTCATGTGCATTCTCCTGCTAGCTGGCGACCTGAATGCCTACTCTCCTCAGTGATAAGCTTGAACCCCAGTATAATGATTGCGGTTCGGTGTTTTGACGGTTTGATGCGTGAACATGGCATGCGCTGAATGTCACGCCCCGATGTGGTCCGTGGAGCGGTCCTCTGCTCGGGATTGCTGAAGGGAGTCAACTTGGGTGCTTCCAGCGTGGTATGCGTTTTCGAGGTACCAAGACCAGCTACATCAACAATGAGAAAACGGCTCGCAGTCGCACTGGAAGACAAGTCGAGTTCCTCCAGGATAGCTAAGCCCTTCAGTGTTATTATCGTGTTCGCTTGGGGGTCGTACCTTATACTGACCGCTAGGGCTCCGAATTCACCTTTGCATAACGGCTAAAGCTTGTTGCCGCGAGGCTAGCGGGTAGGAGAGAGAGCAATACGGAGAGAGAGCAATACGGAGAGAGATCCTGCAAGATGTAGCATAACTTAGCTGTTGTGAACTTCATGTTCTGTTCGGGAATTTAAAGCGTACCAGTATAAATAGCCGTCAACTAGCCGCCACAATATTAGCGCGCACTCCGGATGCGCGCTTCGGACGCCCTCCGATAGTAGCGGCTAAGAGGCAATGGATTTGGGATCGCAGCGTGTGCTGCGGCTGTTTGAGCGTCATCGAGGATGATAGAGAATCGAAGGATGGTCAAGACAACTCTGCATGCACCCTTGTTGAGGCTTCACTGACTGCCGGGCATACAGCACCGCCATCCGAACGTTACTGTCAAGCGATATACGCCGTTGCCCTACAACTTAAGTGAAGCCGTGAAATGCATGCACTTGTCCTTCTCAGCACCACCAGGATTCCTACCTGCTACCCAGCTTCGCCTTTTGGAACAAGGGCTCTGCTGTGAGCAGTATGGGCAGCTGCTGGGCCTGACCAGGATGGAGATGTACTTGGGAGTATACTGAGACATGCGAAAGCAAACCTACCACCTGAGCTTCGAGGGGTCATCAGCAGCTATGTAGGCAACGGTTTAGTCTATCAAGCTTTGGTGGCCACTTCTTGCATACGTCCGCTTTTGCAGAAGATGAAGTGTAGACAATGTGCTATTAAGATACAAGACTTTCCCAACCACATCCAGTACGTTAAAATAGCGGGCTATCAATATGGCTTGATGCCTGAACCGAGGGGCCACAACAACTATGGTACGCACGTCAAGCAAGTGCCGGCAGTCTCGAGAGCGTTGTGTGTTGGCATTGATCCGCTGGGGTGTCGGCTCGTGCGTGTGTGGAGTGCAGGGAGCCGTGGGATTCAAGCCCTGGTGCCGCAAACTTGAACCCGGGAAGCCAGTCTTTCTCGAGAGCAAAGTGTGTAAGCACACAGGCAGTATGCCGTTCGGCCTGTCCCTCTGAAAGGCCAAGATCTGGTCGCCATCTCGAAGATCCGTAAAGGGACGAGCATCCTCGCTGAACCACCAGTAGTGAAGGTCTCTTGTGACACATCTCTTTTGCCCGCGAGTCTCCTTCTCGTCCTGATCTAACGCATGTAGACATTGAACCCATTCGTCCTCGTGACGGACGTTGGTCATGAATGCGGGCTTTCTTTATGTCCGGCCTCTATGCCTGATATGGCAGAGTCGGTGCTCATGTACTCGTCGTAGTTATGTCGGAGCAGCATAGGCTATGGTCGGGCTCATACTCGCCAAAGCCATCGTGCGAGTAAAGGTTGTCGACGAGGCCGTCAGCCTCAGTCCTTGTACGCTTCGTCGGGCTTGCACTCCGACCTCTTCCTTGTGCAACCGTGAACTCTCGACATTCCCCTGCGCTGTACATTTGAACTTTGACATGCCCGTCGGCTTGACGTACCGAGAGACGGCGTGGCGCTTGGTGAAGATGTCTAAAGCAAACCGCGCGAATAGATACTGCGGCGCTCGACCCTGCATGACTTGTGCGCCTCATTTGGTCGTTCGTACTGCGGTTGCTAGAGTCTGTCTATCAAAGATTGAAAGGTTAGCTGCTAAGTACGTCTGGCTTTTATGGAAAGAACCGAGTTGTTGAACCCTTATAAGTCCCTCATAACGAAGGTGACAATCCGGTACAAGAGCCAGCCGAGGATTAAGAGATACTGGACCTTTGAGGGGGTAATGAAAGTGCTAATAATAGTGATGTGCTCCATGTGTGAGTTGGTGTGAAAGGCATAATAGGTGATCGCAGTGGGAGTATGTCCTCTTTGTACTCAATCCACGGGTGAAACTAAGCACTGCCCCTCTATTATAGTAGCTGTGCCATACAGTGTTGGAGCTCATCTTGACGTTGGTGCTTTGCATTACAACGTTGGACTACGACTTCTATCAACCATTCTTTCCCATCCCCTAGCTCGCGAGAGTGGTTTTGAAAGAACGATATATGATATGTGATACCCGCTCAAATGAAGTGCCTAGTAGGAATGTGGTCTGTTCGCCTGCCCGTCCTAGACGTGATGCACACCCGCGGTCTTAGCGTATCCGGTACGAACCTACGCAGCCACGATTCGCTCTTTCTCCTTGTCGAAGATAATAGGCGAAAATTCCAAGTTAATTCTTTTACGCGAGAATTCTAAATCGATTTTCTAAGGCACGAATTTATATACATAAACTAGCTTAGATTTTATAACAAACTTCTAACCAATACAGCACATTAGGGCTGGCTGGTCTAAGGCGGGCCTCTTCTCCTTAAATCCAGATAGGGTGTTCCGTGATATGCCGATGCCCCTCGCTGCAATGACTGCGCGGAAAGTTAACGAGGTCAATGGTTCTTGTACACCAAGCCAAGTACTGCAGATCAACCCCAATCGGTGTGCCGAATGTAATGGTTGCCGCCCAAAATATAGCATCCTCCCCCATCTAAAGCTTTCGCCATGTAACAAAGCCCTTCGGTCTCCATTCCAATCCAGCCATACTGACTCCATGTTGTGCCTACCATGTTGGCATACGGGAAAACGAGACCCTGTCGAATAAGGTCTGATCGGATGTAGAGGACAGTGCCTCCAACGCTGTCTAACGCTACGAGGGAGGTGGCGTCTGTGCTCGTGAGGAGGTCCGTCGCCATCCATCTCATATCCGTGAGGTCCCTCAAAGCAGAAGGCCGGTCTGAGTCTGCAATAGCCCCAAGCAGATGCGGCGCATTGACCTTCCAGGCATTCTTGTCGTAATTGTTCATCCGATTCTGATGGCACATTGCTGTAATGATACCAGCATCCTTGTTGTTCTCTGAGTGCTGCATCATGGTTTGCACGATACCATGGCTTAGCTCAACGACATCGGCGTCAAGCCAGACAATGTGCCACTCATCTTTCAGCCCTGACAGCATCAAGTAGTTTCGTAATCTGGCAATGGCGGATCTCCCTGTTTCTACGAGCTGTTCGTCCATATGAAAAGGGTAGTGGTATCGATGGCGGCCAGTAAAGCCTAAGCAGGATCCAAAAGTGCGGCACGAGTATGCAGTGCGTCGGAGCTCAAGCGTATAGGTAAGAAGCCACGCAAAAGCGATGAAGCATGCCATCGCAATCGACCGGCGGGCCGAAAGTAGTAGTTTCTGCATTTCATAGAGGTATAGTCTGAATCCAGGCTGCTAAACGTGGATTATGATCTCGTGTATGGGTTGATGAGTAGATAGAACTGGACGTTTGTGAGGTCCTGAGCTCAGAGGGTAGACAGACGTGGGGCCATTGTGCAGAGCAGCTCACGCTATGTCGGGACATTATGAAGCCGCCAATCGGAAGTGACAAGCGTGGCGTTATTCGCGTCCGTTATTGCTCTTGCCTTCATCGATTGGCCAGCGACCTGCATGGTCTGGAAGCTGGCTGATACCAGCGAGACGAGGAGGACAATGATGTATTGATCGGAGAGCAGGATATGTTAGACGCCGTAGATCCTCCAGAACTTCCATTCACATCTGTAGTTTAGTGTGTACTCCAACGATCTGCACACTAAGACATCTTTCCACGAGGTTTATCCTTGAGTTACCGTGCTTCTCAAATCAGCATTTTCGCTAAATCTGCAAGAGGAAGACTTATCGACGCTCTGTCCCTAGCATCCTAATTCGCTGCCGGGGCTTGTTTCATAATAGCGAATAGCCACGCTATTCCTTCTTGTGTGATTCTGCTATCTCGATCAACTGCTGCTACATATGCGAGACCCCTCCTCTTGTATATCGATTTCCCGAAGGCTTGAGCCCACATAGGATGCAACTTAGTGTGCAAGAAGGTGTTTTTACGAAGTTGTTGGTGGAACACATCCACAGCGGATCATAGTCTTACGGGGTTGACGAATGCTTCGCAAAAGCCCAGGAGCCCATATCTGTATGAAAGCGTTATCCTCGCGCGGAAAGCGGAACCAGAGTCATTACACAAACTGCCTTCATTACATCAAACCATCGAGCACACAAATGGCCAAAGCCTAATGCGAACCGCATACAGGGCGTGGTAATTGGGGGTCTCTTGAAGCATCTGTATCGATCTCGCCGGCACCGAATCCCACCATTTTCGAGTGGACAGCAGCTAGCAACAAGGCTGAAGGGATGTCGCATGTTCAGTGTACGCGTCCACGTCAGTGGCAGTTTGAGATCGTACGAAGTCTTCCTTTAGGGTGCGTACATGGTCGAAACGCTGTTAAAACTTCATTGTAAATCGTTGCAACCTCAGTCACCAACAAATTTTAGGGGTTACGATGTGGGGTACCGAGCGAACGCCCGGATCATGCAGACAACAACCCATTCACTACACGTCTCGACCACTTCGCGGTTCAAGTGGAATACATCTGCAGAAACTTCTTACCTGCGATTTCCTCTTCTTCCCGCTCCACTCTTTCTGTCAATCACTAGCCTGCAGCCATGGTTCGTGTCGATAGCCACGGGCTGGTGCTTGCCGCGCGTGCCATTTTTATGCTACTGGCGACAGTTTCTGAGGCGAGCATCCATACTCGGGATAACGTGGCCGTATACTGGGGTACATAGAATCGTGCTCGAGAGTGAGCAGAAAACCGTCGCTGAGGTGGTGGCAGGACAGAATTCATATGGGCAAGAAGACGGGCATTTAGCCCAACAGAGGTTGGCTTCGTACTGCGCCAGTACTACCACCGACCACCAAACGTTATCGAATGTGAGCTGACCAGGATCAGATTCCAACATCGACATCATCCCGATGGCCTTCCTGTCTCAAATCTCCACGGGTGCAGGTGAGTTGCCTGTGCTCAACTTTGCTAACCAACAAGACGGCTGCAGCGTGTTCGAAGGCACCGAACTCATTAGTTGCCCCCACATCGAAGAGGACATCCAGATATGTCAGCAAAAGTACGGGAAGAAGATCCTGCTCTCGATTGGAGGGGCGACGTACACCGAAGGCGGTTTCTCCAGCCCGGCCGTGGCCATTGCGGCGGCGGACCTGATTTGGTCCATGTTTGGACCCCAGCGCGCGCTCCAGTCCATGACGCTCCGGCTGCGAGATGTGCCCACACTGCGACCGTTCGGGCGTGCCGTTCTGGACGGGTTCGACTTGGATTTTGAGAGTCCCATCGAGAACGGAGTCCCGTTTGCCGGCCGGCTTCGACGTCTGATGAACCAAGACAGGGTTGGCAAATATCTTCTGACCGCTGCACCGCAATGCGTGTATCCTGACGTCGCAGACAATGCTATGTTGAGCGGTAATGTCTCTTTCGACGCCGTGTTCGTACAGTTCTACAACAATCCTTGCGGGGTTCAGTCGTTCCACGCAGGGGTCACTAACCAGCCCTTCTTCGATTTCTCCACGTGGGATGATTGGGCACGTACCAGATCCGCCAACCCGCACGTAAAAGTATTCGTGGGTGTACCCGCCAGCTCAGAGGCGGCCGGCTCCGGATATGTGTCCGCCTCCGCGCTCGGACCAGTAATTGACTATTGTAAACACTTCGGCAGCTTTGGCGGCGTGATGATGTGGGACGCCAGTCAGGCTCACGCGAACGAAGGTTTCGTTGAGGATGTCAAGAGCGCGGTGCAATCGGTATCTTCGCGGGTGAAGCAAAGGGAAACAGTCGTGAAAAGTGGCGGGATTGGATGAAAAAGGAGTAAAGTTCAGTGGCGTTTCTGCTCAGGATAGCATATTTCGTCTTATAGCAGAATTGCAGCGTTGTCCTCCGATCCTCCTTTGTTCTTGGACTTGTACAACGTAAGGTTACTTTCGATATGTAAAACGGGCACGGTGTCCGGCAGGA
>JAABUW010009879.1_pt1 | contig 10761 bp, 9 predicted proteins | sample 5560081 | NCBI WGS metagenome assembly JAABUW01 (sample SAMN10711882, study PRJNA513363) | rock metagenome | isolation source: Antarctica rocks | place: Antarctica: Victoria Land, Knobhead sud | reverse complement strand
TGGTGCAAATTACCAACGTCGCCCCGAGTTACGCGCCGCAGGGGCAGCACCTGCTCTCGGCCACGCTGCTGGAGTTGCCGCAGGGCCGCGACGACGACATCGCGGCGCGCGCGCTGGAGGACATCGCACGCATGTTCCCGCGCCGCCACGCCGAGAAGCTGCTTAGGCCGCTCGCTGTCGTGCGCGTGCCCTTCGCGCAGTTCGCCCAGCCGCCCGGCATCTTCCAGCGATTACCCGGCAACGAGACCACCATCGCGGGATTGATCGTGGCCGGCGACGGCACGCTCTCCTCATCGATCCAGGGCGCCATGTTGAGCGGTCAGCGCGCCGCCGACGCCGCGCTACATGCTATCGATACGGGCGCGCTCACGCCGGTCTAATTCTCCTGTGCGCTATAGACCTCGATGAGCGTACGGCTAATTGCCGTACGCTCATCTGTTATAATGGTAGTAAAAGGAACATTGACCCGATCCGAGGGAGAGAGACATTGTGAGTACACACACTCAGCCGCCGAAACAGCCAGCGAAGCGCAAACAGCCGCTCCCAGCTTCCAGGCGAGATCGATTTGAGGCGCGCCTCCATCCCGATGTAAAGTCGTTGTTGCAGCGCGCCGCCGCTATCCGCGGAAGCTCGCTGACCGACTTTGTCCTATCCAGCGCTCAGGAGGCGGCACAGCGCACGATCCGCGAGCACGACGTCATAACGCTCAGCGTCCGCGATAGCGAACACCTCGCACAACTCTTATTAAACCCGCCCGAGCCTAGTGATAATTTACGAGCAGCCGCTCGCCGCTATGCCGACGCGGTAGAGTCGTAGCGTTGCATGGCCGCACCGTATCGCGTCGAGTTGCTCGGTCCAACGCACGATCGGACAACTTTCACCTGCGGTAACGACACACTTGATCGCTACTTCCGCCAGCAGGCCGGCCAGGATGTACGGCGTAGTCTGGCCATCGTGTACGTCCTAGTGGGTCACGCTACAAATAAAGCGGGAATGATCCACCGGCTAAACAGGCGTGATCGCGTCTGTGGAAAGGCCGCATCAATTGCGGCATGACCCACTAGTCGACAGCGCGACCGACGTCGTTGCCGGCTACTACACCCTGTCTGCCACGGCGGTTGAATTCGCGGAGTTCGCGCCAGCCGTGACAAAGCGTCTACCCCGCTACCCTACTTTACCGGCCACGCTGCTCGGTCGCCTCGCGCGAGACACGCGGTTTCGAGGCCGTGGCGCCGGCGAAGCGCTCATACTCGACGCGCTCAAAAAGAGCCTGGACGCCTCACGGCACGTAGCCTCATTTGCCGTTGTGGTCGATGCCATCGACGACGAAGCGCGCGCCTTCTACGAGAGATACGATTTCAGCCGCTCCCCCAATCAGGAGTACAGACTGTTCCTTCCAATGGCGACGATCGATAAGCTTTTCACTCCGTAGGGGCGCCTTTGCGCCCGAAGAAGCCGACGCTCGTCACGGTCATCACCAACTCCCCGCTCTGGTTGTGTACCTCACCACGGCCACGGACGATGCCGAGCGTCGGACGGCTCTTGGAGGGGGTGCACTCCAGCACCGTGAAGGCGGCGCGCAGCGTGTCGCCGGGGCGCACCGGTTGACGCCAGCGCAACTCGTCGATACCGGGCGACCCCAGGCTAACCGTGTCGTTGAGCAGCCCGTCGACGAGCAGCCGCATGTAGATGCTCGCGGTCTGCCAGCCGCTGCTGATGAGGCCGCCAAATATGGAGTCTTTGGCCCGCGCAGGGTCGACGTGGAACGGCTGCGGGTCGTACTCTGTGGCAAACGCGATGAGTTCGTCCTGCGTGACCGTGCGGCTACCCAGTTCAACAACATCGCCCGGCTGAAAATCCTCGAAGTAGTGGTAGCGCTTGCCCGTTGTGCCCATTGCCCCCGTTTTTTCCGTCCCATCCATCGTGATCGTGGCCTCCTTTTGCTATGCCTTCTCTCAGTATGGTACTGTACTGTTGCTACGTCTGCCGCCGACGCCGGATGTCGCGCGCTACTCTTCCTCCCGCCGAATTGTTGTTATGTCGATAAGGAATTGCTATGATTCGTCCGCGCGCCTTCCGCGCCCTCGTCGTTCTGCCACTCGTCGTGCTGTCCCTCCTCGGCGCGGCCGCCCGTATGCCCACCGTCACGGCGACAGCCGCGACCGGCCATGGCGGCACGCTACACACGGCTTTTAGCGCCGACTTCCAGACGCTTGACCCTGCCGTCGGCTACGATCCCTTCACCTGGACCGGCGAGCACGCCATCTTCGATGGACTACTCGACTACGCGCACACCACGGGCCTGGCCGGCACGGCGCTGCGGCCCCAACTCGCGGCGGCTCTACCCACGATCTCGGACGGCGGTCGTCTCTACAGCTTTACACTACGCCACGGCGTGCGTTTCCAGGCGCCGGTCAACCGCGAAGTGACGGCTGCGGACGTGCGCTATTCGATCGAGCGCGCCCTCTCACCGCGTACCACCAACGCGGCCATGGTTGGCAGCAGCTTCTGGTCGTCGCTACAGGGCGTGAGCGCCTTCTGGAACAAGAAAGCGTCGCACGTCTCTGGTATCACGACGCAGGGGCGCTATGGTATTAGCTTCCGCCTCACCTCGCCCGACCGCTCTTTCCTCAACGTGCTGGCCATGCCCTTCACGTCGGTCGTGCCGCGTGAGTGGGTGCAGCGCTGGGGCAGCAAGTTCAGTGACCACGCCCTCGGCACGGGTCCGTTCATATTGCAGAGTTGGGCGCACGGTTCGCGTATGGTACTCGCGCGCAACCCACACTACTTCCAATCCGGCGTCCCGCGCCTGGACAGCGTGGTGATCGACTTCAACGTAGCCGACCACTTGCAAGTGCAGCGCGTGCAAAGCGGCGCGCTTGACCTGGGCGGAAACCTGGTCACGGCGGAGGACTTCCTGAGTCTCAAGGGCAGTCCCGGCCTGGTGTCCGCGCCCGATGTCGCGGTCAACTACCTCGCCTTCAACATGACACAGGCGCCATTCAAGGGCAACCTATACCTGCGACGCGCCGTCAACATGGCGATCAACAAACGGTTCATCCTGCGGCTGATCAACGGACGCGGACTAATCATGAACGGCGTGCTGCCGCCCACAATGCCCGGCGCCAATGCACACTTCACCTACTACAACTACGATCCGGCCATGGCCGCGCAGTTGCTGCGTAAGGCGGGCTACCGCCCCGGACAACTCACGATCCCACTCACCTATCAGCAGAGCGGCGACTACGACAAGGTCGCCTCGCAGATCGCCTCCGACCTCGGGGCCATCGGCATCACGATCAAGCTCAAGCCCGTGTCGACCACCATCTGGTACAGCACGATCGCCTACACGCAGAAGGAGGGTCCGCTGGTCCTGGCGCCGTGGGGCCAGGACTACCCCGACCCCTCCGACTTCTTCGAGCCGACCTTGACCTGCGGCAGCGGCAGCAACGCGGCCTTCTACTGCAACCACGCCGTCGACGCCCTGGTCGCCGCCGCCCGCGGCAACGCCAACACGGCCGCTCGCTACGCGCAGTACCGTCAGGCCGAGCGCCTCGTTATGGCCGGCGCGCCGTGGGCGCCCCTCTACGACGGCGTCCTCTACGACTACCACGGCCCGCGCCTCGGCGGCTTCTATATCCCCCCCGTGTGGCCGTTTATCTATTCCGATTACTATGTCAAGTGACGAGTGGCGAGTGACGAGAACCCGGTCACTCGCCACCCGCCACCCGCCACTCGCCACTCGCCACTAACCAATGCTACGACTACTACCCGACGATACCCCCGACACCGAGGACGCGCTCACGCCGCTGGAGGGGCGCGCCGCCTCGCCGTGGCGCCGCCTGCGCAAGGATCGCCTGGCGCTGGCCGGGCTGCTGCTGGTGCTGGCCTTCGTCGCCATGGCCCTGGCCGCGCCGCACCTGGCCCCGCACCCCCCGAACCAACCCTTCGACAACGGCATTTCCAACGACGGCGCGCCGCTCCCGCCCGGCGCCAACGGCTTCCTGCTCGGCACGGATACGAGCGGGCGCGACCTGCTCAGCCGCCTCATCTGGGGCGCACGCGTCTCACTGCTGATCGGGATCACGGCCAACGCCGTCGCCGTGCTCATCGGTGTGACGCTCGGCGCGGTGGCCGGGTACTACGGCGGCCTCGTCGGCGCGCTAATCATGCGCTTCACCGACGTGATGCTGGCCTTCCCGGTGCTCCTGCTCGGCGTCGCCCTCGTCGCGATCCTTACGCCGGGCATCTCCGTCATCATCCTGGTAATCGGGCTGGTCAGCTGGACGAGCATGGCGCGCATCATCCACGGCCAGGTCCTGGCGCTGCGCGAGCGGCCCTTCGTGGAAGCGGCGCGCGCGACAGGTGTGGGTGGAGCGGGTATCCTGGTACGCCACATCCTGCCGCACCTCGTCTCGCCGATCGTCGTCTACGCCTCGCTCGGCGTGGCCACGGCGGTGCTGTTCGAGGCCAGCCTGAGCTACCTCGGCATCGGCGTGCAGCCGCCCGACCCCAGCTGGGGCAAGATGGTCGCCGACGGCGCCGCCAACGGCGGTTCCACCGGCTTCTCGTACCCATGGCTGCTGCTCTTCCCCGGCGCGGCGGTCTTCCTCACTGTGCTGGCCTTCAATCTGCTCGGCGACGGCCTACGCGACGCGCTCGACCCCACGGCGCGGCGATGATCGCCTACGTCATCCGGCGCGTCTTGTGGGGCCTCGGCGTCCTGGCAGGTGTGGCCGCCATCACGTTCGCGCTGCGCTACCTCGTGCCGGCCGACCCCGCGCGCATCATCGCCGGCCCTCGCGCCACGCCCCAGGCGCTGGCCGCCATCCGCCATCACTACGGCTTCGACAGACCGCTGCTGGGGCAGGCCGCCGTCTACCTGGACAACCTGCGGCACGGCGACCTCGGCCCCTCGCTCGCGTTCGGGGAGGCGCCGGTCGGGTCGATCCTGCTGGCGCGCGCCGGTCCCACGCTCGAACTGGCGCTGGCGGGGCTGCTCGTGGAGCTCCTGATCGGCGTCCCGCTCGGCGTGCTCGCCGCGCTGCGCCACCGCTCCGTGACCGACCGCGCGGCGGTGCTGCTGGCACTATGCGGCTTCTCCACGCCCACATTCTGGCTGGGTCCGGTGCTCATCGGGCTCTTCGCCGTACATTGGCGCCTGTTCCCCGCCGGCGGGAACGAAGGCGTGAGCGCGCTGGCGCTGCCGGCGCTGACGTTAGGGCTGGCTGGCGCGGCGTGGTACACGCGGCTGATCCGCTCCAGTATGCTCGATGTACTGGGCAGCGAGTACATCAGGACGGCGCGCGCCAAGGGCCTACCGTGGGGCCGCGTGGTGCGCACGCACGCCCTGCGCAACGCGCTCACGCCGATCATCACGCAGATCGGGCTGGACATGGCCTACTTCCTGGGCGGGGTCATCGTGGTCGAGACCGTCTTCGGCTGGCCGGGCATCGGGCAGGCCGCCTCGATCGGCATCGCCAACGACGACCCCAACCTGATCATGGGCGCGGTCCTCTTCGGCGCCATCGCCGTCGTGCTCGCCAATCTCTTGGTGGACCTCTGCTACGCCGTGGTCGACCCGCGCGTCCGCCTACAATAGGCGACGGGCAAGGCGCACCTCAAAATATGGATGGGGCATATGACACAAACGGAGCCCGACACACTGCCGCAGCGGGTCGCAGCCCGCCACAAGCGGGAGGTGGCCGAAGTTGCCCTCTCGCGGTACGGCTTGGCCGGCGCGCGCCTGACGCTCCTCGGACAGGCCGTCAACGCCGTGTTCCGCGTCGACGCTCCCTCCACGATTGGGACAGGACCGCGACGCCGCTTCGTGCTGCGGATCTACCAGACGGCGAGCGGTGGGTATGTAGGCGCCCACGACACGCCGTCCATCGTGTCGGAGTTGATGTGGGTGCGCTCACTGCGCCACGACGCCGGTCTCATCGTCCCCGACCCAATCCCGGCGGACGACGGCGCCCTCATGGCCGTGGCGCCTCCTGAGGACACCGAGGCGTGGCGCTGTGTCCTATCGGCATGGGTACCAGGCCGGCGCTTCTCGGCCGGCCTGACTCCCACACGCCTGGAACGGGTCGGCCGGTTTATGGGGCGCATGCACCAGCACGCGGCGACCTTCGTGCCCCCTCCTGGGTTTACGCGCCCCTACTGGGATTGGGAGCGCCTGTTCGGCGCGGCGTCGGTGCTCGGCCCGGCCAACCATGATCGCGTGTTTGACGCGGCCGACCTCGACGTCTTCGCCGCACTGGCCTGGCAGGCTGACGACGTGATGCGCGCACTGGGAGAGGGGCCAGGGGTCTTCGGAATGATCCATTCCGACCTGCACCAGGGAAACTACCTCTTCGAGGGCCGAGATGTCCATGCCATCGACTTCGACGAGTGTGGGTTCGGCTACTACCTCTTCGACATAGCCGTCACGCTGTTCGCGCTGCGGCGACGGGAGGACTACGCGCCCTTGCGCGCGGCTTTCTTACAGGGGTATCGCGGCGAGCGCGCGCTGACAGAGCGCGATGAACAGTACCTGGAAACGTTCCTGGCGATACGGGTGGTCGACTTTGTTAACTGGATCATGAGTTGGCCGTCCCCCGATGACCAGCCCTGGGGACGCGCGTATCTGGCGCACTCTGGCACCATGATCCGCGCCTTCCTCGAGGGCAAACCGTGGGGTGAGGCTTGAGACATTCGTCGCTCTATGTGGGCGGCGTTCCTGGGTTCTGACGGCGCTCCAGCGCGGCCAGTTGCTCCCGCAGTGCGGCCACATCCTCCTGCGTCGCGGTCAACTCCTCCCGCAGCGCCGACAGCTGCCCTCGCACGGCGTGGAGGTCGCCGTGCTCCTCCTCGGCAATGGGGATAGGCTCGCCTGTCCGTGGGTCGATCACCCGCAGCCATATCCCGGCCGGCTGCCGTGTCGTTTCCGTCATCGCCACCGGCCGCAACTCCGCCCGCAGCAGCGGACTGTATATCCCCCCGTCCGGCCTTGCCTGCAACGACTCCATGCGCTCGTCGCGCAGCTCGAACCCCATGAACCACGGGGAGGTCTCTTGCAACGGGTCGTAGATGTAGTACTCCCCCACTTCCAACTCGGCGTACAGCCGCCGCTTACCCTTGGGCTCGACGCTCAGGTCCTGCGCCTGGGTACTCGGCGAGGTGATCTCGAATACGATGTCGGGGACCTTGCCCTCGACCCACGTCTTCCAACTAGGCGGCGGGGGCGGCTTGCGGTCGAAGATGACGTATACGTCGGGCGAGACATGCTCAAGGCCGTCGCGCTCGTTGTAGTACATCAATTGATTCCCACCGACGGCCGTGCGCGTGTCGCGTCCCTGCATGGCGAACAGCGTCTGCAGCGCCCATTGCAGATCGACCATCTGGATGGCGTGGGCGGTCGTTTCGGCCATCGGCTCTCCATCACTCTCGGGAAAAGTCGACCAATCGATCTCAAAAGGTCTCGCATGTGTTACCATGTCATATCGTCCCCTCACTCATGGCGTGATCGACCCGTCTTCAGGGTCAGGACCATGTAGTTCTCCCCCTCACCCCCGACCCATGCGGATTGGTCTCTCTCCGCTCCGCTCCGACAGCCCAACCGGCCCTCCCTCAAGGGGCGAGGGGGAGCATCTCATAACATGGCAGGGCAGCTCCCCTCTCCCGCGTCAGGGAGAGGGGCTGGGGGTGAGGGCCGTGCCGTCGCCGCGAAAACTAAATGGCCTGTCTTCAGGGCCGCGTGTGGCCGGCGCCGCGCACGAGCCACTTGTAGGTCGTCAGCGCTTCCAAACCCATAGGCCCGCGCGCGTGCAGCTTCTGCGTGCTGATGCCGATTTCGGCGCCGAGGCCGAACTCGCCGCCGTCGGTGAACTGTGTCGAGGCGTTGACGTAGACGGCCGCGGCGTCGACCTCGTCGAGGAAGCGCTCCGCCGCCACGAGATCGCGCGTGACAATGGCCTCGGAGTGGCCCGAGCCGTGCCGCGCGATGTGCGCCAGCGCCGCGTCCAGGCTGTCCACCACGCCCACGGCGGCGACGGGGGCCAAGAACTCCGTGCCCCAATCCTCGTCGCCGGCGCGCCGCACGGTCGCGCCCGGCGGCAAGAGGGAGAGGGCGCGCGCGTCGGCGCGCAACTCCACCCCCGCCGCGGCCCAACGCACGCCGAGGGCGGCCAGGAACGCGGGGGCGACCGACGCGTGGACGAGCACGGTGTCCAGCGTGTTGCAGATGCTCAGGCGGCGCGTCTTGGCGTTGTCGACGATCGACAGGGCGTCCTCCAGGTCGGCCGCCGCGTCGACGTAGGTGTGGCAGACCCCCGCGCCCGTCTCGATCACGGGGACCTTGGCGTGCGCCACGACGTGGCGGATCAGCCCGGCGCCGCCACGCGGGATGACCGCGTCGAGCAGGCCGCGCAGACCGAGCAGGCGCGTCACGGAGTCGCGCGAGGGGTCACGCACGAGGTAGACCAACCCGACGGGCAGTTCCGCACGATCCAGACCCCGGTGGATCGCCGCCACCAGCGCCGCGTTGGTCGCCAGCGCGTCGGAGCCGCCGCGCAGCAGCACGGCGTTGCCCGCCATCAGGCACAGACTGGCCGCGTCGACGGTGACGTTGGGGCGCGCCTCGTAGATGATGCCGAGCACGCCCAGCGGCACGGTGCGCCGCTCCACGCGCAGCCCGTTGGGGAGCGTGCGTCCCTCCAGGGTGCGGTTGAGCGGATCGGGCAGACCCGCCGTGACGCGCAGCGCGGTCACGATGCCGGACACGCGCTCGGACGTTAGCGTCAGACGGTCGATCGTCGCGGGCGAGACACCGGCGGCGCGCGCCCGCGCCACGTCGGCGGCGTTCGCGGCAATGACGTCCGCGACGGACTCCTCAAGCGCGGCGGCGATAGCCTTCAACGCGCCACGCCGCGCGGCGCCGCTCGCACGCGCCAGGGTCCGCGACGCCGCGCGCGCCGCCTCCGCCGCCGCGACGAGGTCATCCGCCACGATGTCTATGCTACCGGTCCGCTCTAGCGTCGCCCTATCGCGGGTGGTCTTCTGTACGGTCGTCACCTGGCGCCTCCCCAGTTCCCCAGCTAAAAATCGTCGCCGTCACCGTCGCCGCCATCTTCTTCCTCGTCGCCGTCCCAAGCAGGATACTGCGGCGGCGCCTTGCCCTGCGACGCGATGACCCGTGGCTCCACGCCGCCGGTCTGCGGCAGTGGTAGGATCTCCGCCACCTCGATGTCGTGCTCGAGTTGATCGCCAAAATCGAAAAGGTACAGGAAACGTTGTTTCAGCCGCAACTCCAGCGCGGCCAATGTCACCTCATCAGCGGCCGGGTAGTCCATCTCCCCGCCGAATAGTCCGGTGGGGTCCATGAACGGCCCGTCCACCCTCGTCATATGGTCCCGCGTATGACCGCTGAGGTAGAAGGCATAGAGGTGATCGTTGTCCCAGTTGAAGGCGTCCTGGATGGCAAGGTGAAGGTCTTCGAGCGTCGCGTCGTCCGGGGCCTCGATCATGCGCCACACCTTACGATCCCAGGCCAGGCTCACTTTGAGGCGCAACAGATGCTCGGCCGGAGGGAACGGCGCATCCTCCGCGGGCAGCGGTGGCTCCTCCGGCTCTTGCAAGGGCAGCCCCAACAACTCGCGCACGAGGTTGTCGCTCTCGCCGCGTTCCCCCAGCAGCCGCGGAGCGAACAGGCGGCGCAGGGCCGGGGTGAGCCGGGGACGGTACGTCACGTTCATATGCTCCATATAGAATGGCGCGTCTGGCGTGAACAAGGCCGTGGAGAGCGGATCGGGCGCGGGCTCGCCATGGTAGACACCGTAGGCAAGCAGGCGACGAGCCAGGTCTTCCGGCCACAGGCCACGCGCCCGCTTCAGTACGTCCCTGGCCGCCTCATGCAGCAGCGCGTTCCGCGCCTCGACCGCCGCCCGGTCGAGGGCATCCACGTCAATGGCGCGCGCACTGAAGCGGCCGGCCTCGCCGTCCTCGCAGCGCACTAACAGGGCGATCGCGCCCTCGCCCTGCCGCTCCGCCCACCAGCGCCAGAACGGCGCCGGCAGCTTCACCAGGGAACGCAGCATGCCGCGCCAGCCGTACCCGTCCCACGTCACCGTGACCGTGGGACCGCCGTCGAGCGCGAGGGTTGGCGCCGGCCCACGATCCCCAGGCTCCGCCAGCGGGGTCAGCAGGGCGACAAGGTCGGCGCCCACGGCGAGCAGCCCTTTCGCCGGCGCCACGAGGTCCATCGGCGCGCATACGGCGGCGCCGTGCACAAACGTGGGCAGATAAACGTAGCGCCCCTCGCCGGCGGACTGGCAAATCAGATCGTTCTTTAGCGCGTTGCGGATCGTCTGCTTGGGGTTCTTCATCGTAGCGGGGCGCTGCTGTTGTACCCGCTCCACCACCTCGTCCAGTGTGAGCGGCCCGCTGTCCCGCAAGACCACGCGTATCGTCGTCTGCGTTTCGCTCGCCATAAAAACTATCAGCCCTCAACTATCAATAGTCACTCTTCAAGCTCATTATACGCCGGGCGTATAGCAATACGCCCCTACACCCTTCCAGCCTATAGCAGCACCAGATTATTGCGGTGGATAGCCTCGTCGCCGTAGTGGTAGCCCAACATGGCGGCGATCTCGGAAGAACGGCGCCCTTGCAAGCGCGTCAGGTCGGCCGCGTCGTAGTTGGCAAGGCCGTGCGCGATGGGCGCGCCATCGGAACGCAGCACGTCGACGGGGTCGCCGCGCTTGAAGCTGCCCGCGACCGCGC
>JAABUW010009878.1_pt1 | contig 10763 bp, 10 predicted proteins | sample 5560081 | NCBI WGS metagenome assembly JAABUW01 (sample SAMN10711882, study PRJNA513363) | rock metagenome | isolation source: Antarctica rocks | place: Antarctica: Victoria Land, Knobhead sud | reverse complement strand
GTGAAGACTTTTGCCGAGCCGGCTGAGCAGGACATGTAGGTCAGGAGCGAGATGGAGGCTGTGAGTAGGACGCAATAGTAGGGTACGCCCTTTTTAGAGCAGGTTAGGAATATTCGTGGGGCCTGGTTGTTCTGCGCGAGGGCGTAGAGGTAGCGGGAGCCGGTGTAGAGGAAGGCGTTGGCGGAGGAGGTAGCCGCTGTGAGGATGACTGCGTTGATGATCGAAGGCAGGACGGGCACCATGGCGCGGTAGGACGCGATGACCCATGGGGAGGCTGCTGCCCCCGGTTTGTTGTTGTTCTGTCCATCTAATAGCTGTTGCGAGTTGTATGGGACCATGACCCCGATGGCGAGAGCTCCGAGGACGTAGAAGAATAGGATACGCCAGTAGACACGTCGGACTGCCTTTGGGATATTCCTGCGAGGGTTTTCCGCTTCGCCGGCGGCCACGGCTACGATTTCGACGCCGCCGTATGCAAACGCTGCATCCACCAGTGTGGAAAATAATCCGAGAAAGCGGCCAGTGCTTCCAGTGCTGACATACGCTTTCATAGCTCCAGGATTCTTCCAATAGCGAAATCCTAGGCGATCCCGCGTGGGACCCCCGCCCAAGTCAATGATGAAAGCGAAGAGGAGGAGGCCGAGGATTGTAATGATCTTGACGCTTGCGAAAACAAATTCGGCTTCACCATAGACAGAGACGGCAAATATGTTCAGCAAAACCACAACGATTATAATGATCGATATCCAAGCAGCGACATTGATATTCTGGGCCCCGTCCCAGTACTCTATCACCACGGAAGCGGCCGATATCTCGCTGCAGAGCGTGAGGGCATTCAGTATCCAGTTGTTCCAGCCAACAGCAAATCCCATAGCTCCATCCACGTATCTCGAACAAAAATGCGCAATCGCACCGGGCAATGGTAGCCATGTAGCCAATTCACCGAGACATTGCATCATTGCATAGACCGCGACTCCAGTGAACGTGTAGCCAAGTAGAAGACTCAAAGGGCCAGCTTTGACAAGATCTCGTCCAATACCTAGAAGCTCTTAGATCTGCTATATCGCAATTGATTAGGGTGTCTATTACCCAAGAAAAGCCCTGCGCCGATGGTCCCTCCCAGAGCGATAAATTGGATATGACGGGACTTAAGGCTAGCGTAGCTGTCAGCGTGCGAGTTCCATGCCTAACATTCCTCTTCTTCCTATTGACATACCCACGGGTGACATAGCCATAGTCCTCAACAGTCGCTATATTCCCGTACATCTCGGCAGCTTCTCCAACGCGCATCCCCTTGTCTGCCACGATCCGGGCATGTTCGTTGAAATAACCGTCATCGTATATGTCTGACACGTTGGTATATTGCTCCAATGGAGCAATCGTGTAGGGATCTTTCTCCGTCGACATGGTACCGCTCGAAAAGTGATGATTGCTCAATAGATACAAGAAACGAGACGTAAGAAAAAGTACTCTAGAGAATCTTCAACATGGGTGCAGTGATATTGCGATTGCGTACGCTGGAAAGTGATTGATAGCAGCTACAGAAAAGGCAGTGTTCGTACTGTGCAATGTCGATCTGGAAACAGTCATCAACTTCAAGAAGAGGAGATGCCAGACGTCCTCGAGGAAGGGATTCGAGCAATGTTACGCCAACCGAGAGGATGTAACATTGCTGGCAACACTAGCAGATCTTTCAACAAACCTAGACAATTGATTGGGTATCTATGTTGATCAGGTACTATCATGAGATCTGCTCGATCAAAACATCAGCTGCCGCGGCATTGCCAGCTTCACTACCTTCTACGCCGTAGAATGTGTCCGCTTTCGGCGACATCAAGTATGGCACGGACGGTAGTGTATCCTGTCAATTGTCGAAGCAAGTTCATGTGTGCCCTAAAGGAGCGTTAGGCTCTGCGGCACCCTGTACCGGCGAGCGGTAGTGGCTCACGAGCCGTTACTGCGACATTGTCATTGGAACGCAAAGAGGATAGCCTCCGGGACGGCAGGGCTGATCCGATAATCAAAGCTTCCTTATCCACCCTGACGACATCAGTCAAACTTAGAGTGCTGGATCTTTGGGTCTTGAATCTTATTATCCGATCAAGCCTTAGTCGACTCGGTTCGGAGAGTATCTCGCGTGGTCTTTAGCCCGCGGAAGTGTCTTTCTGATCATTGGAGCGGGACAAGTCCATGTTTGCAGCGCTAGTCAGTCAGCCCAGAAACGCAGAAGGGAGGCACGAACAAGGCATGGACGCAAGGTCATCACATTGAGGTCTGCGGCAAAGTCATGACCGGGAGTGGCCATCAACCAGCATTATTTCGCTCTACTCCTGGTTTGGAGCATCAGATATCATGAGGGGGAACGAGTTGGGAAGACATCATGCTGATCGTGGTCAGAATGGATGTTTCCAAAGAGAGCCAATGTCTTTGGAGGCTGCACCGCAACAGCAAACCCTGGTGAACTTCCACGAGTATGGAGTGCCAATTCTCATTCTCGTAGTCCAAGTATGTGGAGATGCAACTAAATCGAAGAAGTTGTTCTTCCCCAATGGAGGGCAGCCTGAAATAAGCGACAAAGGCGCCGATACCACCCAAGCACATTTCCAGTGAGAAAACAGCGATAAGCACTCATCACCAGTAGTCTCGTTTCTGGCCCTGTTGGTGGTCTTGTCTTCTGTTGCTTGATCCCTGAATGCTGGCCCGTGACCGCACAAAGGCCCTTTCCTCGCCAAGGATGTCCAAATGTAATCCATTTCATCGATCCCTTGAGGAAACCTCTACAGATCGCCGTATTGGGAGGCCATGAAAAGGAGAATGGCATCGGCATCAGCTGTATACAGCTAATAGTTGCAGAACGTTGATCCCTCCGTATCTGCTTACAGGCTCTTAGCGTGGATCAGATCCTCGAAATATACACACGCATGAGCGATGCGTATCACTCTCGCATTACTCAATGGTCTACTGACGCATTAAGACTGCAGCATCACGTTGATTTCGCGGTATGATTGATATATGTCGTCGCCGACCGGTGAATTGGAAGATATCCGGACTGAGGTGGGGGACGAAGCTCGCTTAAATAATTTTGCCCACCTCGATCCCACGTCCAGCTTCATCTTGACAACGACAACCGCAAAAGGGCAATCCCGTCAATATGGTAAGTCCTACGAACGGCCTCCTTGTTCGATCGAAGCATCTCGAGGATGCATGTAAACGAGTCCACGCAAGATGCTTCGGAATGGATCTGAAGCGCAAATTGCTGACTCTGGGTCGTAACACAGCCTTTCACCAAGCTGGTTAAGAACAGTGCATATTACAGGTGAGTATCGTTCCTTCTTCTACGTCCCTCCACAACCTCCTTCTAATACCATTGCAGCCGCTACCAGACCAAATACAAGCGTCGTCGAGCAGGTAAAACCGATTACTATGCACGCAAGCGTCTCATCACCCAAGCCAAGAACAAATACAACGCTCCCAAGTACCGCCTCGTCGTTCGCTTCACCAATAAGGATATCATTTGCCAGATCGTCACCTCCGAGATAACTGGCGACAAAATCTTCTGCGCAGCCTACGGCCACGAGCTCAAGCGATACGGCATCAAGCATGGTCTTACAAATTGGGCTGCTGCATACTGTGTTGGCCTCTTGATCGCTCGCCGCGCTCTCTCAAAGCTGGAGCTGGCTGATACCTTCACTGGCGTTGAAGAAGCTGATGGCGAGTACAAGCTCACCGAAGCCGTCGAGCACGAAGGTGAAGACCGTCGTCCGTTCAAGTGCTTCCTCGACGTTGGCCTTGCTCGTACTTCCACTGGAGCCCGTGTCTTCGGCGCCATGAAAGGTGCTTCGGATGGCGGCATGTATATTCCTCACTCGGAGAACCGCTTCCCTGGTTTCGATATCGAAACCAAAGAGCTCGACGCCGAAACCCTACGTAAATACATCTTCGGCGGTCATATTGCTGAGTACATGGAGACACTTGCCGATGACGATGAGGAGCGTTACAAGTCACAATTCCAGGGCTATATCGACGACGAAATTGAGGCGGATGGTTTGGAGGAGATGTACCAGGAGGCTCACAAAGCGATCCGTGAGGATCCCTTTAAAAAGGACGAGGATGCCGGAGAGAAGAAGACCAAGGAAGAATACAAGGAGGAGTCGAAGAAGCACAGAAAGCAAAAGATGAGCAAGGAGGAGAAGATGGAGCGTGTCAAGGGGAAGATTGCCAAAGTGAAGGAGGCTATGTGAGGTGGATGATGGTTCGGAAAGTTTGTCGGTCACGGCGTACGGTAAATACTCCGCCAAGTGTCATGTAGAGCAGCGGTGAAGTCTCGTCAATGAAACCTGCTTTGAGTTCTGCTCCATGATCACAGTCCTGACGTCCACGGACTCGCGTGTCAGGTCCCCTTGTCCACTCCGAGGCGAGTCTGAACGAGCCAAGACTCCCAGGCCATGCGAGAAAAGGCCAAGCTTTCCACACAATGTCTAGATAGCTCAGCCTCATCTTCCTCTCATGGATGTCAAAAGCTATTGAACTCGCGCCTTCTACCAGCGTTGAAATTTGTCTGACATGCAGAGCCAAGGAGGGGATGTGTACCAAACGTGGCGGAGAGGCTCGGCCTATCATGCTCGGTTCCCGTAATCACCTGCTCTCCGCCCTTCGACCAAACTGTGCGTTCTAGCTGCTTCACTTGGAGCTGACAGATGCAATCCCAGCATGCAATGCCTTCATGTAGATTGCCAACCATGATGCCAAATATCGCTCAATCGTCATCGCAAGTGGCAAATTGAACAAATATGTGGACTCATTATCGACGATAGCACCTCAGCTTGACCCCGCAAATAGCCACCACGAACTGAAGGTCGGTGCAATTGCACTCCGTTCTTCGAAAACATCTACAAGCTTGGAGATGGAGGGCGTACACGGTGTTGATGTTAGCTGGCTTCACCATTCACCTAAAGGTACGTCTCAGTCTCACAAATTACATCGCAACATCCCCGAAGCCAGTCGTGTCTGCGAGGCGGAATGTCCCCTGGTCCTCCTAAAGGCCAATTGACTGATTCTCGTAACTTATAGATCACCATGCACACAAGACTACCAATACCGCCGACGCAGGCGCTGAGGAAAAGCCATCCTCCAACGATGTTCCGAAAGTGCCCAAGACAGATGCGCCTACAGCTCCCAAGACCAATGGTGCCCAATTACCTCAAACCCACAGTCACATACACAGACCTCACCTCCCTCATCGACAGAGTTCGGAAAAGGCAGAGTCGCCAGGCTCAAGCTCTTCAAAGGGCCCCAAGGAGCCCAAGGTAGCGCCGCTGGGCAGACGGAACTCGTGGATGTCGAGTATCAGTTCCAAGTTTTCTTCCAATACAAATCCACAGCCCACCGCCTCTGGCACCGCGTCGCCGCCATCTATGAAGTCCCCACCACCGAGTCCAGCGCCGGATTCCCTCACAAATCCTTTCGGCGCAGCAGTCACACCAACTAAGAAAGCTGATAATTCTCCTCCGATCCCGTCCTCGAGCCCTAAATCTGGCAATACATTCATACAAAGCGCACTCAGGAGACTTTCATCTAGCAATAATAGTACTATGGGAAAAGCTTCAAGTACTGGGGGAGTTTGCCCCAGGAAGACTATGAACGTCGACCCCTACCGTGAACGATGTTCAGTTCCAGAACTAGACCTAAAAAGGCTGCGACGAGTGTCTTTCTGTGTGGATGTGGAAATTGCTGGCGCGGCTCAATATGTTAATGAAGAATCAGAGGCGCCGCCACCACCAATAATGGAAAAACCAAGTCTTAGCAATCTCAGTCGCGAAGTGGAATCTAAGAAAAAGAAGGACCAGAAATTCAAGAAAAGCGAGGGGGCGGCACTCAAGTACCCCGACGCGGTCGTGGATGAGAAAGACACTGGTGGGGTTATCAGAGCCAACGGAGAGAAGATGGAATCTCAGCAAGCATCGGAGCCGAAGCCCCTTGAAAAGGCGGAGATGAAAGAGCCGACGAAGAAGAGGGAAAAGAAAAAGCGCTCGGAAGGGGAGCGCAAGGAGAGGAAAGAGCGAAAACACCAGGAAGATCTGGCTAATGGTACCATACCGGCTGAAGTAAATCGTGAAAACAGTAGTGGTAGTGCGAATGAGTCGTCTACCAGCGTTGACACGCCGCCAAATCAAGACCGACCAACTACGGATCCACTTCGTATTTACCGACGCTGTTGTCAGCTGCGAGAGACACCTGTCTTGAAGCGAATAACTGAACAGATCTCATCTCCTTCCGCATGCTTAGCCTCCACGCCCGGTATACTCTCATGCCTCGATCTGTCAGGGTATTGGATACAACTTCCAGATCTGATTACGCTTGGGGATTATCTAGCCGTGGTGCCAGTGAAGAAAGTGGTGCTAGAGAACTGTGGTTTGGGGGATGAGGCCGTACGGGTCGTTCTAGCTGGACTCCTTGCAGCCAAAACGCCAGAGCAAGCGAAGCACAATAAACGACTCTGTAAGACGGGCAATGCCCATGATAAATCAGGTACTGAGCGACTAGGTGTTGTTGAGAAGATCTCGCTGAAGAATAATCCAAAAATCGGCAAAGAAGGCTGGCGGCACATCTCGCTTTTCATAAACATGTCAAGATCCCTCAAGGCCATAGATTTGTCATTAATCCCGTTCCCTCAGCCGTCCGCAACTGTCGACAGCGTCAAACATCACCCAGTACATCACGCCCATCCTCAAACGCATGCACAGATTGATATGCCAACATTACTGCAAGAAGCCATAGGGGAGAGGCTTGGAGGCAGCCGCTTAGAGGAGCTCGTTATGGCACAGTGCGGTCTCAATACTGATTGCATCATGAAGCTCGTCGATGGTGCAATGAAATGCGGTGTTACCAGGTTAGGCCTCGCCAGTAACAACATGTCGCGAGAAGCGTTTCAGCATGTCATACGTTATGTACGAAGTGGAAAATGTAATGGGCTCGACCTTGGTGGAAATGACCTTCGTGAGGATCTGGATTTGCTCGCAGAAGCCTTGGATGACAAAAACCCACTGTTCGCGCTCAGCCTCGCCGATTGCCATCTCTCACCCTCCTCCCTCGAAGCCTTACTCCCAGCCCTGGTACAGCTCCCAAACTTCCGTTTCATCGACCTCTCTCAGAATCGCGACCTCTTCACGACCCGGCCTACCGCTCTCAACAATATCCGCAGATATTTACCCCAATGCCCTATCATCAAAAGAATACATCTGATGGATGTGGCCATGTCACCAGAGCATGCCATCGCCTTGGCCGAAGCTCTCTCAGAAAGCCGGACCCTCGCCCACCTCAATATCCTGGAGAATCATAAATTGACACCATTAGCTTCCGCAAAGACCGAAGCAGACCAGGAGGAGGCGTGTGCGCTGTATGCCTCGTTAATGGCTGCAGTCCGCGTTTCTCATTCGATAGTCTGCATCGACATTGACGTGCCGAGTCCGGATTCCAGCGAGGTTGTGAAAGCTCTTGCCAAACAAGTTGTGGCATACTCCCTGAGGAATTTGGAGCAATATCCTCTACAAGAGAACCCTGATTCTGCAATTGCATCGATGGCCTATCCCCACGGGGGCGAGAAGCAATTGACGGTTCCAGACGTACTGTTACACTTAGTTGGGCACGTTGATGGGTTCCCAGAAAACCACGATAACGACGACCCAGCACCTGATGATGATTATATTGTTGGTGGCACTGGCGTTGTCAAAGCTTTGGACGTCTGTCTTAACAGAGCGGCCGATGCCAAAAGACTCTCTCGCAACGTATCACCGCAGCGAAGCGGCGCAGGGACCCCACAAACCGTTCTGCAAGGCAACAATGTCTCGAAAGGCAAAGCCAAGGAGATGTCAAAGAATCTATTAGAAAGTGCCAGGAAGATCAGAGCTCGTTTACAGCCATCTTTAGTCAAAGAAGCCAAAGGTGGCGACGAGATGAGCTACCGTAAGTACAACCCTTGGCAATCCTATTGTAATCCTTACTCAACAATACAGGACGCCTAAAATTCCTCGACTCGACTCTCGAACGTATGATCGAACGATTCGAGAACGAATACCCCGAAACTCGCCTGCCCAGACCCGCTACTGCTACCAACGGCCCCGAACCGTCCAATCTATCTTCTTCCCTTGAAAGCACCTCCTTTTACCTCAATCCTCAATCAAGCAACACCGATTCCATCCCCTCTGCGGAGCTTGATGACAACGACAGTGCCGTTCCACTCATACGTCCAGAATCCCTTTCCCGCCGCGCCTCCTCACCCTCCCTCGCCTCACGCCAAGCCCAAGAGGAGGGACGTATGCACCGTTTCGGTCAACGCATTAGACACGATATCTTGCGTCCCGAAACCGAAGACTATGCCCACGGTACCACAGGTACGGAAGTCGAAGCCGACTATCTCCAAGACTTGCGGAGACGTTTGGAAGGTTTGGAAGGTAGAGAGATTCAAGAGAAGATGGAGAAACTGGGCCCAGACGTAATGTTTGAGGCTATTGGAGCTACGACAGAGGAATTGGTCAAATGGGAGAGGAAAGATCCTGTAGGTTTCCAGAAGGTGAGGGATGCCAGCGCGGCCGCCGGCAGGGCTTACCAGGATCCTAAGCCTCACCCTCGGCTTAATTTTGACGGGAGGTGAAGTCCTAATATCTCGATTCTCATTGATGAGGTGAGGGAGTCACAGGCTTTCAACAAAGCGTGGTTTAATTTTGGCAATCTATATCAGCGTTGATGATGCGTTTTTGGAGAAGATAACAAGCGAGCAATGATATCTTTGGTTTCTCTGGCCAGCAATTCATCTTGGACAAAAGCTGTCATTACCTTTACCTCCACTCGTTCAGATACCCACTGTACATATATGTTTTGTAGTACAGATACTCACTTGAGCGATTCATCTTTACGAGACCAATGTCATTTTCGACACCATCGAATATTATATTCCATTATCGATCCGGGACCAAAGTCAAATACATGCGCCTGCAACAGCGAACCTGAAAACGCAGTATCCAGATTAAACTCGAACGCTTTCTGTTCATAATACACTAACAAAGCTCAACCTTCCACTTTGCATGGGCAGCGAGGAAAAAGACACCAAAGCTTTTATATCCGACACGCCTTATACCTGAAGGACTACCGATCCACAAACCAGACAGTCTCGGTGCAAACATATTGATTCTCGTCTCTACTTATTAATCCTCCTCTTCCTCGCTACCCAGCACCCTGCCAAAAACAGCTAACCTCAAAAGAAATCGATAGCGTGAAAAGCAATATCCTCAACCGCAGCTATCCATCAACATACATATATATACAAAACCCTTAAAAAATCTCTCGTACCCATGTCCCATCTTTTCCCCAAACGGCATTCCCCACAATCAGTCATAAATGTGTATATCCAGCAACAATCAAAAGTAGAAAATAAGTTCACATACAGGATATATCAAATCCCAGGGGCCGAATCAGAAAAAGATGCGAAACAGCAAGCAACTAAGCGACATCCTCAAGCGAAGACTTCATCAGATGAACTCATACAAGAGATAGTCATTATAATATCATTGAAGCAGTCAATACTCCTACCAAGCAATTCCACAGATCATCAATCCAGACTTTTGCAAAGGCCAAACATCAAGCTCCTTCTCCACTCGACCATCCATTCGTCAAGTCTTATATCCAGCCTCCGTTATCGCAAAACTTGATAGATGCAATTCCAGGAACGCAAGCGATGCTGCCAGAAGATGTCTAATGTACAAGCCCGATCAAGCTTTCACGAATACCAGTATCGCGATATGATAAACCTCCATCTCCCCAAAACAATCCTCAATCCTCAATCCTGAAACCAAAACCCATACAAGCTTTCACGCATACGGGATTCGTATAATGAGGTAAACTATATAGCAGCTCTATGATTTCTCTCCCACCTCCCAACCTCCCAGATCTCCAAATCAGACTTCCCCTATCAAACTACGTAATCATCCCCTCAAACTCTCTCTCCACACCACCAGTAACCCACCATCTCCTAGCCCTCATCCTATACACCTTCTTTCCTCTCCACACCCCCTACACCCCCCTTCTTCTATACCACACCCCCATCCCAAAAAACCACACCTCAAACCCCCCTCTCCATAATCTCGAATACCACAACCCTACCCCCCTCCTCACATTTGAGTTCATGATAACAGAGACATGAATTTTCCCAATCAAGGCACTATATCTCACTAACTATGAGCTACTTAAGAGCTGTATACCTAAGCTCAAAGATCAACCGCTGAAGTCCAAAGCCATTCAATATAACCCACCGCAAAGTCCCCCATCACAAACAATTCATCCACTAAAACGCATCCATCCCTTAGCCACTTAACCCTACCCACTAGCCACCCATTCTACATCTTCTCCCTAAATCACTACCAACTAACCATTATACCAGTACCTAATCCTCCCCTCTACCTTATATATGTAGACATACCTCTATAACCCACCATCCCCTCTACCCACTCTCCCTCTTCATCACGCATCCCATCCTACAACGCCATCAATACCTATCAACACCTATCCCATTCAAACCCCCATCCACCCAAAAGCACCCCCATACCCCCCCTACACCCCAATCATACAACCCATACTACCCCTCCCTAACTCACCATCAAATATCAACCCCAAAACGCTCTCCCTACAGATCCTCCAAACCATCATACCAGTACCCAACCCTCCCCCCCACCTCACGCACACATACCTCTACACAACCATGTGCCCCTCTC
>JAABUW010009875.1_pt1 | contig 10767 bp, 14 predicted proteins | sample 5560081 | NCBI WGS metagenome assembly JAABUW01 (sample SAMN10711882, study PRJNA513363) | rock metagenome | isolation source: Antarctica rocks | place: Antarctica: Victoria Land, Knobhead sud | reverse complement strand
TGGCATCGTGTACTGTGAAGTCAATCAACCTGTCAGCAGTGTGTTTCCTATGTTGTTGAAACATGTTCCCCAGGATGCAGTGATTAGGGGAGAAAGGGTTGCCTAGCAGTCTTGGCTTATAGGACTAGTGAAACGGTTTTGTTAACAGCTCAATACCATTAGCTGCTCCCTGAGTTCTCTCACTGGCTGTCCCCATCACGTATTGAACATTGCAAGCATTAGACACAGCGCACTCAAGTGTCTAAAAGTCAGGAAGTGCAGCACGCCCAGTTTGATCTGCAAGGTAATGCGCCAAGAAGTACGAAAAACTCTAACATCAAAGACTGTATTCATTCCAACCTGCTGACTCGTCTGACAGTGATTTCCAGCCAGCCCAATGCATTGATAGCAACTTGGGCAGTGTGAACTGCACAGTCCTATTAGACACATGTTTGCAGCTCTGGATGCAGCATGCAATACAAGCAGAAAGCAGCGTTGAGTTACAGAGCAACAAGCTGGGCATGGTCATCATGACTCTGATTTCTGCAGTTTCTTAAGCTCCTTCTTGACTGCCTGAGACTTCTTGGTCTTGGCTATAGACCATTGATACCGCTGGAAATCTGTGGTTGTTGCTTTGCTGACACGCGCTGATAGCTTCTGCCCCCATGCACTCTTCTCGAATTTGCTGAAGACATCTGCAAGACACAGGAGATACTCAAACTGTTGCTGCTGGACACACTTTGATTGATGACACTGTCGCAGCATTGCGTTACACACAAGCTTTCTGGACTGCACTGAATGGATGCTATGGGAACACTGCTGCAACAGCAGCATGGCAGACTGCCGCGTATGTCTTGCTAAGCTGACTGGTCTGAACATGATATGCGCTTTCTAGCAACCTCCTGAAGTGACTGTCTGCCGTCCTAAAAGCTATGAGTATAATGACTCTCCACAGTATTTGCATCTGTGGCTGTTTGCTGTACTATGTCTATGCTGCTAGTCTCACCATTTGACTCAAGAGCCTCCTTGAGAGCCTTCTTCTTGGCTAGCTTAGGAATGTCGATCTTGAAGTCTGTCAATTGCAGCCTCTTAAAGTTCTCTACCCGTCTGACCTCGTCAGGCCTGTCGATCAGTGCCTACAGCAGCAGAAATCAGGGTCGTCCACCAGGATGTTGCGAGGTAGAAAGCCAAAGTTTGGGGTGTACATGTGGAAATCAAGCACGCTGACTCGTGTAGGCTGACTGATAGTGTGTATCGCTGAATATCGCTTGTTATGGGCGCTCGTATAGTTGCTCACCCTGTTCTGGTCTACAACGTCGGTTATAACGTACAGCTTGCCATACTCCTTCCCGTAATTGATGATCACAACCCGGCCAACCTCGACGTACCGTTGGAAAGGCATTGCTGCGGTGGATCGCTACTCCCTAGCGAGTGCAAGGTTCCAAAAGACCCTGCGGCGGCCTAGTGCGAAAGTTGCATGTCGGAATTGAACGAATTTAGATTACATGTAAGTGCACGCACGCCGTGCAGCCAAACACTACACGTCATGCGTGCTTCGTATATTGCTAGCTTGCTGCTTGCATCATCCACACATCATTAGCTGTGGAGCGCTGACCGACATCACACTGCGCTATACGCACACACTTCCCAGGTCCAACAACTGCTGCCATTTGTACACGCGGGCCCGTGAGCGTGCAAATGTCCGTCGTCACTCTTCAGCTTGGTCAGTGCGGAACGCAGGTATTGCCGAAAGACGCTTTGCACGAGAAGGCACCATCGCATTCTGAACTGATCCAGGCCTGAGTGCAGATTGGGCAAGCGTTGTTCCACTGCTTAGCTGCCGAAACAGTGTCTGATCAAGGACCCGCCAGATCGCCCTCGGATGTTTTCTTCAGACCTGTCGATGAGCGGCCCTCCCGGACTACAAAAAACAGGTGATCATGGATTATGTTTCAAAGTCGTGTCGAAATCCCGCAACATGAAGTGTGTCTCACGCACTCCTGCAGGCGGCATGCCAGGGCAGTGCTGGTAGATATGGAACCGAAGGTCATCAACAGGGCTATTGTGTCAGCAGCTCACAGTGCCACAAATTGGTGCTACCCACCAAATAGCAGCTTTTCGCAACAGAGTGGCTCTGGGAACAATTGGGCTCGTGGCTATAACAGCTATGGTCCAAAGTTTGCAAGCACTGTCTGTGAGCTGGTTCGTCGAGAGGTGAACTTGGCTCTTGCTAGTGATGCAGCAAAGCAGAGCATTTAGTGGTGCTGAAGCATGAACAGCTGCAATGCATGATGCCCAAGTCCTCTTCTGTTAGTAAGCTGCCCATATCTGCAGGCTGAGCAAGCTGATTACCTGGGAGGTTTCCTCTTGCTTCAAAGCATGGCAGGTGGCACAGGAGCAGGTCTGGGTACATATGTAGCAGAAGCTATCAGGGACACATTCCCAACCTCTTTCCTGATGAACCACTGCATATGGTCAGACCTTCAACCAAACTCTGTTGCCACATCCATGAAGTCTGCATACACATTTCTAAGTCTTCATGCTGGGCTTCCTTCAGCGTCTGTCCTTTCTGTGCCGCCTTTCATGACACAAAAAGTCAATCACAGCATGTGTACTTGTTGCTTGTGCTGTCTGACATATGGCAGCATTGTGAGTATCTGTACATTTTGGTGTAAAGGTAGCCATGTCAGTATCACTTTACAAGTATGCGACACATAGAGTAGCATCTCAACACACAACCAAGTACTCACTGTCACTGATGCGTTGACAACCAGGCATTCCAGCAAGTGACCTGTGCACCACATTGGCCCAGATGCATTGTTTTATAGTGAGTGCCTGCTGCACTACAGGCCATACCAAAGCGGAGAAGTCATCGTGCAGAACTACAACAGCTTACTGACTTTGGCCCACTTGGCAGAGATTTCAGATAGCATCATTCTGATGGAGAACAGCGCTTTGCACACAGCCTGCCAGCGTCTCCTCAATATTCAATGGCCCTCTTTCAATGTGAGAACAAGTCTAGTCAGTATGCACAGCCTATTGAGGCTTCTGTGGTGCATTACAAGTCACGCCGGTAACACCAATGTCAGTGTTGCTGTCAATCCTTCGGCTGAGCCTGCCTTGATTCTCTGTGCCTGCAATCTTGCCAAATCTGCTGCCAAATAAGAATGGATATATGATAGCCCAAGATAAGTGCTGTCGAAGGACATTGTTCAATGGCACGCATGCCGATGCTGACCTCAGCGATATATCTACTTAATGGCCATTCAATCGCATCCGCGCTCTCGTGCAGGATTTGAATGGCGTGGCAGCACGGTCCATAGCCTCCAGTCTTCTGCCTGCATATTACAGACCAGCTGCAGGTATGGTACTCATGTCATAGAGAAGCTGACACCTGTCCAAGCTGAGACTAAATGAGCATGCTCTTGGTCAAAATAGCAGACAAGCATATAGCTCTGGACAGAGGCCAGTCCAGGGTTCATGCAACCTTGGCCTTTGCCTGTCCAGCAATTTGCAGCTTTGACCCGTTTCTCCCAGGACTCTTGCTCTTGAATGGCTACGCAGCATCCCCAATCTCTTGCAGACAGGCTGCTTGACCAATGCACTGCATCCAGGTGGCACCAGTCAGCAAGGCAAGCAAGTCACGCTCTTTGGGGACATTGTGGAGAAGGTGTGCTGTCATCCAGCTTACCGCCTGCTAAGCCTGAGGGCTCTGCCGCAGATGCCGCCTGCCTCACTGGACTTTACCACCTTTACCTGGCCCGCCATCTTGCGCCGCCTGCGCCAGATGCAAATCACAGGTGCTCATCTTCCTGCCGTTCATGCACATCTGCTACAGTCTTCTTGCTGCTGTTGTTGCTGCTGCTGTACTGCCACTGCTGTTCTATGCTGTTGTGGCAGCATACAGCTGGGCATCATTGGGTGGGTCCTTATTGCCCTGTGGATTCTTGGCGTGGTCATGATGGCTACAATGTTTATGATGGTTTTGGACTGAGTTGCCGCAGCTGCAGCTCATCTTCCGTTCGCAGGTCTGTTGACCATGAGGATGAGTCACCATGTTGCTGCCTTTCATCACGTCATTCAATAACCACAGGCAAGAGCAAGGCTGATCAGCCTGAGCTATAGAATGACTAGCTTGTGCTGCGAGTTGGGGTGCAGGCAGCGTAGTGGAAGAAGGGTTGCAATGGAATGTGAAGGTGAACAGTTCAGATGACATCCGATCCCAGCGCATCAACAAGTCACTGGCAGCAATGCTCACTCTCAGGTCAGACCTAGTTCTTGTGTCTTGCCATAGCAAACTCTGGCAACCTCACTCTGAAGTGCAGCAACACCAGCTGACGTCACAAGACAGTTGCCACGTCTCAATACAGCAGTAAGATAAGAAGATAAGCATCATGAGCATGTCCAAGTGTGCATATACAAGCCTCTTGGTGCTCATTTTTTGTCTTAACAAGTTTTGATCTGCATGGTCATCAGCAAGACAGGCAACGTCTTGCTGCTCAAGCCTTATCCATCACTCATTGTCAAAACAGCTGATTTATCTGAGTATCAGCATTCCAGCATAAAATGTTTCTTGTCATGCATCAGCTTGAATGTCGATACACATGCATCATCCATCACATGGGAGCTTGACTCATCCAGCAACTGTCACCAGGGCCCTGTCAAGCAAAAATGCTGATGGACTTATGCAGGGGTCAAGGTGCAAGGCAAGCAGATGTATCAATGTTCAGCCATCCGGGCTTGTACACCCCTTGGGCTGTGCAACCTCTGACTGTGGCTTCTGCTGCTGATCGCTTTGCCAAGTGTGAGATGTCAGCCAGCCTGCTCTCAAATGACCAGGCAAGCATCAACCTGAATAAACACCGGAAGCAGTTCTTTGCAAGTTGCAAGCCATTGCTCATTCTGACATCCTGAGAGGCTGGCAGCAGATGTTGCTTGGCCAGTGTGTGACAACGCTGCACTGACAGTGAAAGCCTGGTGTGCATGATAGGATACCATGCATGTGCCACAGTGCCTACCACAATGTTCCCTTGATAGCATTTCACGGCACGCATGTTGCAAGGCAAAAGCGGCATTCCATTTTACTATGTTTCATCGACTCTGACTACCTTTAAGCACTTCACATGACCTGTATCAGTGATGCTGAATACTCATGCCAAAGGACACCATGAAGCAGGCACACAAGCTTTACCATGAATCCAGGAGTTTGAATGGTTTTCAGAAATCTTGAACTTGGCAACATCACACACAACTGCAATACAGTTCTGCTGTTGCAGACTTGCATGGGGCTGATCAGGCCAATGCAAGACAAAGCTTACAAGATGTACAGCGCTGGGGCTTACCTGCACCAGTACAAACAATTTGGCATAGACAAGCAGGACTTTGAGAGCTGCTTTGCCCGCATAGAGGACACCTACGCATCTTACCAAGCCCTCTGACCTGGGCTGCAGCCCATCATGAGCATTATGCCATGTGGTGGTTGGGTTCTTGCACGAATTGTGCGCATTCAGCATGCATTCTGCAGCAGAACTTGCTTGTTTGTTATACCCCAGAGCATGTGCAGCTGCCAATGGAAATCTGGTGGTAGGGCATCTCAACAAGTGATGACATCGATCAGCATTTTCTAACAGCAATCTTTGTCTGGTGAGTTTGTCAGAATGACTCTAGCAGATAACCTGCATGGAGGCTGAGGGAATGGAATAAGCAGCTGTGCAGTGACAATCAGATGCAAGTTCAGGCAGGTAGTTACATCTTTTCTGCCAAGGTGCTTTGCTGCTGAGAGCTTGCTGCTTTGTCACTGTAAGGGCCAAGCTACCAGGCATAAAAGTAGACATGATAGCACACTGCTGGTCAAGCTTGCCACATTGTTTCATTGCTGCAGCTCCTCCATGCCATTGCAAATGCTGAATTTTACAAACTGGCGGTGACTATGCACAACTTTGTGATGTACATTGTATGCAAGCACAGGCTGACCGTGCATGGACCCTAGAGCAGAACTGGCGCATGACAGCTTACACAGAGTCCAGCAGCGACATGAACTCTGTGTCAATGTATATTATGAAGCTGAAGAGGGCTCATGCAACCAAGGCTGTACTGGAAGAAGACGTCGTTGGTGTCTCCCCAATTACTGCGTCTGCATTGCTGCTTGCTGCCGCCGTCAACTGCACCAGCAGAGAAGTACCATCAGTGAATGTGCTGCAGACAAGACCATTGCTTCTGTGTTCCTTCAGGTGCTCAGGCATACTTGAGTCTTTCATTGCTGCGCTGTGCCTCAAAAGTAGTCTCAATGCAATCTTACAGGCTTTGCACACCATCAATGCAAAAGAGTGACAGCTTACATCCTCCTTAGAGTTGTCGTATAACGACAGGACAGAGAAGCGGTTAATCTCCTGGATCATCCAGCCAGAATTGAATGCAATTCCATTTCTGTCGTCCCCAGAGGCTCCCACATATGTTTGCAAGGAGCAGTCTGTGCCATTGACGCCACAGGTGCTGGCCACCGCTGTGGACCACACACTCAAATTAGCAGATAAAAAACTGCATGCATTGTGGCAACCAAGCAGAGTGACATTATGAAGCAAGTGATACATAGCAGCTTCAATCAACAGCAATACCAGCACCATCCAGCTGCAGCCTTTATATGTCTTTGCAAGCAAGGCAGCCAGTTATGCTGTGTGCATGTTTGCCAGCACTTACTTCCACAGCTATGCTGAGCGTCAGTGCCTGTTGTGACCTGTATACATCGGGCATCGGCCTTGCCTCCACAATTGTTGCATGTCATGTCATTCCACTGCAGGTATGTCAACGTCCCCTTGCCTGAAGAAAGCAATGCTAAGCAATGCTTGCTGCCACTGTGATATGCATGTGGCGCATGCCCTGCTGGATACAAAATCACTCCAAGAGGAAAACGTGCCCAGCATGTGACCATGCACAAGCATAGATTATATTTATACCACACTAGCTGGAATGCAGATAGCTGTGCTTGCACATGGCTTTGGCACAAACACATGGTTCTGTGGTGTTACGCTGAGCAAGTGGGCGCAATTGTGAGCTTACTAAACTTCATGATTCCTGCCAGGGAAGTCACCCAACCTACTCCTTTACTGTAGGCAGTGTCTTCGCTCACAATGTATCTCGCCTCAGACCTGAAGCCCCCCCTGCAGTGCAGACACCATCTTTTGCCCTCAGCTGGTACCAACTGCATCCTTTGGAGAGCATCAGTGACACTATTGCTGCCGAGCAGTTCCCCGCCTTTGTTCCCAACGAGCTTGATGTTCATAATGAGTGCTGTGTTGGTCACAATAAGGTGCATGTTGTGCAGTGTCATCAAAATAAACATTATCGTCTTTGCACAGCTTGTGAACAGCATGTTGCTAGATTGTGAGCATCATGACTTGAAGAGAAGCTCAGGAGCCTACCTGAACATGACTGCGCTCACTACGGAAGCTGAAGCATTTTTGTAAGCCTTGGTGTACAGTGGCAAAGTGTCAGTGTAATTGATTCTGAGCGCCATCAAAGAGTCGACTTCCAACTCAAACGTAGCAAATACAACACCCTGACTTGTCTGCACAACCCCACTGACAGTCATCACAAGTGGCAGCAAAATCAGTAAAAGACAACTGGCAAAGGTTCAGAAACAGCAACACCCACGAGATAGGCTTGATCGCTCAGACCAGTTTCGTTCCAGTTGTTGCTTGTAGTACAGGGGTACAAAGGGGCTGTCGCGTTGGCTACAGTCTCGCTGATAATACCCCAGTCTGCGATTGTGCCTCCAGGCCAGAAAGCCATACCTTGCCCTGTCATGAGCGTATGCTCTAGAACTAATCTTCCATCAAGCTCGTTATGCGATAACGTCAGGCATGGCGGACCTTCGTGGCCAGGCCTGGCGTCGTGCAGGGGTCATACATCCCCAACCCAAGCGCTTTCCCAAACAACCCTGCGATTACTACCGACAGCAGGCATTGGAGGCCAGGCTTTCGGTACAGCTTCACCATCGCTGATTTCAGCCTGTCGCCCTCTGCAAGCCAAATGGCAAGATGCACTGTACAACTCCTATCAAAGTGCAGTGAGCAGCTCAGCTCATGAGTCATGCAGTGTGTTACGAGCCGTAACATGTCGCGCGACCAGATGCTGCAGCGCCCTGCGCAGGCATTGCCGAGTTGTTTCCTGCTTTCGATGGCGTGTTCTAGGAGCCTTTACACTGTTGCGTCCGCCGAAGGCCGCAACTGTAGGGCTAGCTGAGCAGTTCTGGTGTAGACTCGACAGTGCTGCATGAACAGGCTACCGAGGCGTCAGTACAGTCAATGCGATGGGTCGGGGGAGTCTTGTGGTGTCTGTTTTGGGGCTTTGCTAGGTCACAAGCGCATTCACCTTGGCGGTACCCAGACGCAGACTGGAAGGAGGGGTTTCGGCCCACTGCAGATGCTGCAAAGTTCCAGCCCGGCCACTGGGATATAGACTCCGGCCGCGAATTGCTCAGCATATTACTGCCTGTGGTACCAAACCACTTGGAGTTTGGCTATGTGCGAAATCAGCTTCGCACTTTTCACAGCCTCTTTGACCTGGAGAGTATTGCTGCCTGGCTCATTGTGACACCTCATGATCATCTGCAAAGCATGCAGCGCTTTTTCAGCTATGAACTCCACAAGGATCTGCCAGGCATGAGAGCAGACTTATTCCAAGTTGTGGAGGATGGCCAGTGTGCACCTGAGCTACTGCCTGACAGTATGTACAAAGATCTCACACTGTGGCCGGGATGGACTAGGCAGCAAGTAGTCAAGCTAGCCTGTGCACATCTCATCAAGACACCTTTCTATCTGGTGCTAGATGCTGACGTGTTTGCAGCAAGGCGTGCACATGCTCTGGACCTGTTTGTTACAGACTCTTGTGATCATCAAACACATCATATTTGTGACACACAGCAAAGCATATCGTACAGATGCAAGAACGATTGTTACCCCATGGCAGGAGGAGAAGAAGATTGGCACATGAGGTGGTGGCGCAACAGCGCTGAAACACTGCAGCTAGATGTACTTTTTGATTGGGATTATGCCATTGGTGTCACACCACAGATTTTGGCCACAGACATTTCACTGCAATTGGCGCAGTACATACAGAACAGGTTCCAGGTGGACAGTTGGGTAGCTTATCTGTTGGAGGTTTTTGCTGACAGAAATCAGCGTAACTGGGATGCCAATCATGAGCTACAGCATGATCCAGCTTGGACAGAGTACTCAATCTACTATACGTTTGCTCAGCATGCTCAGGTGTTTGAGAAATATCATGCCACCTCAGTTGTGCTCCAGCAAAGTGCTGTATGGACACAAGAACAGTATGACGAGTGGGAGCCTTGCCAGGACACTTTTGATGTTGATTATGGCTACCTGTCCCTTGTTCAGTCTAACTTGAAAATTCCTGCTGAAGCAGTATGGGATAGGATGCAGCCATGTTGGCACAGCACCAAGAAACTAAAGCAGTGAGAAAAGCGTTTCTTCAGCACCAATTTATGAAACAGAGGGGGGTGTTCAAGACATGTATTTACTTTACTTTCCTGGACTTTTAGCTGCATAGCATTTTTCGTCAGACTGTTGACTTTTCGATGTATGTTTCATAGGTCTGACTGGAAGTCTCACTGGCAGCATAGCACCTGCCCTCACACTTCGGAGGTCATATCTACACTGTGACAATCCTCTCAGCGCACATCAGGGGTCCATTGGATGCAGCGTTGAGTATACAGTTGCTACTGCAAGAACTCACCGTTGCACTAAGATTTTACCGGACCAGAATTGTCAGGAGTGCCATATGACTGCAGTAATACTGCAAAATGGCCGCAGCCGTTGGGCATCTGGTGTTGGCTTGATTCAACAGTGCTATGCAAGCACAATGCACTCCACATATCATGCAGGATGTACACCAGCTGTATTAATGGTCACACCTTGTTACACAAGGCAAATGACACTACCAGCAAATTTAGCAGCAACAGAACCTGTGCCCTAAATAATGAGATGCAGTACCCATAGCTGCAGTACTCTATACAGAAATGTAGTGTTGGAGTGTTCCCAGCGTGACTGAGCTAAGGCTTGATACAAACACAGCAATAACTTCATTGCGAGCAGACTGGGCAAGCTGAGCAGTGAGTTGTTAGGGAGTGAGTGCAGATGCGTTTTGGTAACAGGCAGTTGCTGCTGGCAGGCAAGGATCCTGCCTTGCCAAAAGTTATGAAAACGCGGGTGGTGCAAGTACTGCACCAGAAACTGACTTAACCTCACCGACCGCCCATGCTAGGGTTCAGGCCCAGCAGCATGTTGTTTCCATGTGGCAAGTATACCACATTGCCACTGCGTGCCAGTGTGCTTGCAACATCCTTTGCTGCTTCAATGCGTCGTAGCTCAATCAAGCCAGGTCCTGCTATGCGTGTGGCATCTGAGATAAGCCTGGCAGACTCACTCTCACCCTCAGCTCTAATGACAGCTGCTTTCCTTTCCTACCACATCAGAACAGGAGATCTCACAGCTTGCAAATCATGTAAGAATATGGCAACTCAACATACTGCTGACACATTGACCACATTAAACAGGAACTGCAGTCATAAGCTCTGTGCCTTGCATGCAATGAAACCAAGATCGTGCTAGGGCAGCGGCTGACATGTTGCAAGCAGTGTACCTGATCAGCCTTCATGACAACAAATCTTGCTCGCTCAGCATCTTGCTGGGCAACTTGCTTGGCTTCCACAGCCTTGGTGAACTGCAGGTAAACAGGTGGGCATGTATGAATTTCTTGTTGCAGGGT
>JAABUW010009873.1_pt1 | contig 10767 bp, 9 predicted proteins | sample 5560081 | NCBI WGS metagenome assembly JAABUW01 (sample SAMN10711882, study PRJNA513363) | rock metagenome | isolation source: Antarctica rocks | place: Antarctica: Victoria Land, Knobhead sud | reverse complement strand
CTCGCTTAGTAGCGGCGGGAGAAGCAAGCTAGTCACTGTGGTTACCGAATTGGATATCCCGTCTTAGCAGACGCTAGTAGGGATACAGTCATAATATTTAGAAGCTTCTCTACTTCTAATACCTAATTCTGTAATTTTAGCTAAACTTAAGTATATTATACCTTGAAATTTATATCTAACTAGATTAGTTTATATATAAAAGTTATATTTAAATCCCTTATAATATAGTAGTCTAATAAGTCTATTTATATACTTGTTTAGAGTCATATAGCTAGTTAGTATAATTACAGCTCTATATTATTAAGACCTTACTACCTGATTTAAGTAGGGGTATTAAAGTCTTAAGCTAGCGTTAAGTCTATAGAGATCCAGGTGCCTAAGATTCTAAGCTTGCTTCCGGGGATTTGTGCACTGCTAGGGTGCGGTCTCCGGGGTGGCTGTCCCCAACAGATTGGTGCACCTCCCGTTAGCGCCAACTCAGAACTTTTGGTGTTAACCTCCACGTGCCTCCGTAGCGTCTAGCCCATACGTTTGTACAATATTGTGAGATAAGGGAGTCGGGCTGCTTGACAAGGAGCACAAAGATCCATGCTCGAAACCATCCTAAAACCTCACCATGCAAGTTCTCGATTTTCCAATACCAGCGTTCGAGTGCGTAGTCGAGCATATGGTCGTAGCGGTCGGCTTATACAAAGCTGTCAGACTTCGACAAATATGCAGTAAGCCCCTTCACGTTTGCGGTGTCAACCTAGCCTTGCTCACACGCCGTGCTAGAAGCGTTCGATGCTGAAGTTGTACGTGCCGTCTTCGCAACAAATAGGTTTGATTTCAGCAAGCATGTTCGCGCGCGTAGGATGCCGCCAGATTGCCTACGAATGCTTCTGGTGGCGAAGGTTGTTAATCCAAGCATGAACAACAAAGGCGACTTTCTCCGCAGCGTGGTCAGCCAGGTCACGGATCGTTTGCTAGAGGCAGCGCCGACAGATGGCACAGAAGAGCAACGTTTGCAATATGTTCACAATCTGTGTGATGCTGCGGCACACCATTTCTCGCCTGCTCACGTTGGAAAAGCTCTTGAGATGCTCCCCAAAATGGATGAGGGCTGCTACGAGCCAGCGGAAGACCTAGTATCTGCTGCTGCTGCTGTCGGAGATATCGCAAAAATGCGAGATCTCATCTCAGAGAGCTTTCTTCTGCACATGGAAAGCAAAATATTCGGTTATGCCTCAGCGAATGCTGCGAGAATCGGGAATCAAGAAATGCTGGCCATGATTCTGGAATGTGACATTAAAGACACGGTTCAAGAATCTCGAAATGGGTCTGTCAGTGCGTCACTCTCAGCAGCTTGCGGTGCAGGGCAACGGCATATCGTCGAGTACATGCTAGCTTTGCCTTCCGATGGCGATCTTCAGGATAAGCGTTATGAGCATGCGTTCGAGGCTGCTGCGGGCAGTGGCTACGGCGATATTCTAATGCTACTTTTGAACAAGATTCCGGCGGCGGCAAGGCAGAAAGTGATGTTCGATTCACTGCACAAAGCGTGCGCCAACGGGCATGTGCAGACTGTTGAATTTCTGTTAGACTCAGGGGCCGACATGAACCTATTTGCTGACCACGGCGGCCCACTGCATTGCGCCTCTCTTTTCGGCCACACTCGTGTGGTTCGCTTACTTCTAGACCGCGGCGCCATGTACTACAAGTCCATGATTGGTGATCCACTTTATTTCGCTGCCATAAATGGACATACACAGGTTGCGCAGATGCTTCTTGACAGTGGCGCCAGCATCCATGCCAAAGGTTACTGGAGCGTTCTCGCTCGTGCGGCTATGAACGGTGAAGCAGCGATGGTACGGTTCCTTTTGGAAAACGGTATTGATGTCAAGGATCACGGTAACGGGAATATTGCTCTTGAGAAGGCTGCTGAGAGGGGCCAGGAGGAGGTTGTCAAGATCCTCTTGGCACAAGGCATTGATATTGATGGTGGGAATGAGGACCGCGACCCTCCAGTCCTTCGAGCCATGATCTATGGTCATCAATATATGGTCAAGGTGCTTTTGAAACATGGAGCCAAAGACATCGATCCACTTGAGACCGATCACGCCGAACATTTCCGGAATGGCAGGTATCCACCATGCGGCAAAATGTAGAGCTGGATCACAACGATTACTTATGAGGCTGTCACCTGCCAGTGTTGACAGCATACATGTTGCCTAAACCTCAATCTTTCCCTTCTACTGATCCAAGGTCCGCGCAATGCGACTGTGGTACCGTGGCACTGCATTTCCCAGCGGAGCATCAGGGATCATAGAGCCAACAGCAAATTTTAGTATCGAAGATTTCAAGGCCACCATCGTCATCCCGAAAGGCTCATGCGATATTGTGCGATACAGACAATGGCACACATCTTCCACCCAGGACATGACAGATTCTGCGAACCTCGAGATGAAAGATCAAGGTAGACGCCCAAGGTAACGCTCACTGTCTTTAGTGCTGGTGGGCAATAAATGACAATTCTCAGATCCCTCGATTGGTCCCAATCCCACCGCCGGTTACATGGAGGACGAAAGCCGCCTCCCATCGGTCGAAGAATTGTGGATGTAAACAGTAGAGACGCATGTCTAGGAAAAAGAGCCCCTGATCGAAATGTATGCATCGGAGCTCTCGTCATTTGGGGTGGGTAGTGGAGGGTCCCTGTAAATGACAGCAAGTGAACACCAAGACTGGAAATTTCTTGGAAGCTCAGATGAGAAGAAGCGCCGATCGTATGACATATTTAAAGACACAAACAAGACATAGACTCGTCATCGCAACGCAAAGACGTACCAACCGCCACCATATTCTGATATCAAAGGTCCAATCCAACAACGCCATGCTAACCCACAAACGATCCAAATCCTATAACATCGCAAGCCCGCATCATCGTACATCCGCAGGCGTAAGAGCCTGCACCACACTCGTGCCCTCGCTAAACCTAGTCTTGAAAATCCGATTCGCGTTCTGAAACATACCATCTTTCAAACTAACAACGATGAATTGAGAGCCCTTAAACCTCGTCTTGATCAAGCGACCAATGTTCTGTGTATGTGAGAGATCCAGAGCGGCATCGACTTCATCTAGGATGTACATCGGTGCTGGCTTGAACTGGAGCAGAGCCATGATTAGGGAGAGGGCGATGAGGGATCTGTTGGGTTGTTAGCTTTTGTATGTATGGGAGCTGAAGATTGGGTTGCGTACCGTTGTCCACCACTCAGTTCGGTCAAGCTTTGCTTCCATACTTTGCCCAAGCTGACTTTTACCTCTAGCCCGTCTGAGATCTGCTTGCCCTCTGGTGGGTCCAATTTGGCAAAGCTACCGGGTAGAAGCTCCGCGAAGATGTTGCCAAAGTCCCCATTGACTTTGGTCCAGGTTTTCTGGAGAGCCTCCTTTTTGTACTCGTCAAGGCTGGTGATTGTTTCCTCGATTTTCCGCTTGTCCCTGATGACGGTCTTCATCATGTTCTTCAGCGCGGCTTCCTTCTTCTCGACACTATCGATCATGTTCATGACTTTGGGGTTAATCTTTTTCTTCATTCCCTGGAAGCGTTCCGTCAGGTTGCGGAGTGACGATTTGCATTCTGCGATGTTTTGGCCTTTGAAGTCGTAGGGACTATTGGGGCGGCCGAAGCTTTCCTTTTCGTCTGCGATCCACTCATGCTCCTTTTCCATTTCCTTAAGCATCTGTCCGGCGCCTTGCTGGTCCTTCTGACACTTCTCGACCTGATGGGCAAGCTTTTGCATCTCAAGACCCTCTTCAGTGATGCGCGAGGACTTGGATCGTGAGGCGTCCTCCAACGCCTTCAACTCTTCGTCAAATCCTGTAAGCTTTGCCCGTTCGTCGTCAAGGCGCGCCTGCGCAATGTCTTGAGCATCCTACGCAACAGATCAGTAAGATAATCTTCTGACATCCTCAAACTGTCTGACCTTGACTTGAGCTTGCTCCTTCTGTAGGCTATTGATCTCGACTCCTTGCGCCTCCAGCGTCAAGTCAACTTCGGTAAGCTGTTCCTGAGCCGCGCCCAGATCGGCACCAGCCTGCTCAGCCTCCAATCTACTGGATTGAAGCTCCTTCTGCAGCGTCTTGACGGATACCGAGTTCTTTACGTGGCTTTTCTTGAGTGCATTCACCGCAGTTTGCAATTCGGCGAGCTTTCCATCTTTGTTGCTATCAAAGTCTTTCATGTCTTTCTCGATCCGCTTGATGTCCTTCAGAGCCTCCGCCTGTCGAGCTTTGGCATCTGCGGTGTCCTTCTTGAGCTGCTCGATATTCGCTTTCATTTCCTCGACGGCTTGAATGATCTAAACACGTTAGTCACAAGTGTGTGTCTCTGATATCTGGGACTTCTCACTGATGACGATGAATTACCGCCAATCTGCTCCTCAGTCAGCTTGATTTCATGGGATTTCAGATCCAGCTCTTGCTTTGCTTTCCGAGCAGAGTCCATCTTCTTCTTTTCCTTTGCCATGAAGGTTTGTAATTCGCTTAGCTTAAGCTCAAGCCCTTTCAGTTCCTTCATGAGCTCGTTCAGCTTTCCCAGTGTCACGAGGACGCCACTGGAGTTCGGCGAGCTTCCACCAGAGAGGGTCCCGGACGGATCGTAGACATCGCCTTCCAAAGTCACACTCTTCATCCTCACAGCTGGATCAAAGGTGACTTTCTTCGCAGTCTCTGCATCTTCACACACCAGTGTCGAACCGAAGACATACTCCATTGCTGCCGAAACCTCATCGTCGTAGCCAACCAAAGACAGAGCAAGATCGACCTTCCCAGGCGCGAGCTTCTGTGCTGCACCAATCTTGTCCGCGGATGCCTTGAATGCAGCTATCTTGTTGAGAGGGATAATAGTTACTCGTTTTCTCAGCTTTCCGTTCTGAAGTAAATGTGTGCCTGTCTCTGCTGAGTCTACAACCACGTTGTATAAACGTCCTCCAGCGCAAATCTCCAAAGCTGTACCCGCTTGAGCTTTGTCCTTGTCTAAAGTGAACAATTGCGCTACGAGACCTTTGACTTTCGATCTGTCGAAGCCTGGGGATGGATCGCTATAGCTGAAGTCAATGTTGGCGACTTTGCGCTTCATACTGTCCGCTTGTTCACGAAGGGTCCTGATTTGCTTTTGAAGAACGGCCTCCTCTTCGTAAATCTCCTCTTCCTTCCCAGCTTCGACGCCTAGTTTGTTCAGTTCAGCCTCTAGCTTCTTGGCTTGAGATTTCAACGTCTCGAGATCTTTTAGCAGCCCCGAATTCTGCTCTTTGGCTTTTCTCGCTCGAGGTTCGTCTTCCTTGATTCGCTTCTCCACGTGTGACATCTTAAGCTTTGCTTGCTCCTGCTCCGTAGCTGCAGCGCTCGCACGATTCCTGGCATCTTGCAATTGACCCTGGTATCCATTTTCCTGGCCCTCTTTCGATGCAACACCCGTCAGCAATGTCTGCAGCAGCTCATCTTTGTTCTCCATATCGGCAGTCTGTTTGTCCAGGTCTGCTTTTGCCGCATCATATTGTGCTTGGACTTTTTCATATATTTTGCTCTTTTCTTTGACCTGCGCCTCTAGCTCTTTCTCTGACTTTTGAAGGCCTTTTCTTCTTTCCTCTTCTTCTGCAATGCTGGCTTCCTTGAGGTCCAATACCGTCGTCAAGCGCACAACCTCATGCGAATGCGTCTTGACCTCTTCCTCAAGAGCCTGGAACTTCCCTCCTTTCCGCAGCTCCTTTTCTCTTGCTGTTTTGACTTTCTTCATGTCCTCCTCTAAGTGGGAGATCTCGTTTTTCAGCCTCTTCGCATCGTCTTCAAGATCAGTTGCGCGCTGCCTTTTTGCTTCCAAATCGCTCGCTGTTTGCTTCAACTTCTCCTTGTTCTTCAAATAGTCATGGGCGACTACTAACTTCGTTAGTCGCTCAAGATCACTTTGTGTCTGTTGAAACTCCAGAAAGGCCCTCTTTTCTGTTCGTAGCTTCTCCAGTTTCGGCTCGATTTCGTCCTTTAGCAGTTCTGTAAGCTCTTGCACCTTCATCTCTTTCTTTGCCATCGTTTTGAAAGCCTTATCTCGCCGGTCCTCAAACATCCTCGTGCCCGCCGCTTCCTCGATCATCGCCAAAATTTCCACCGGCTTCATATTGAGCACTTTCGTAATGCGACCTTGCATAATCAGGAAATTGGGATTGTTGATGTTGAGTTGTACAGACTGAAAGAGATTCTGCACCGTCTGCTGTTGCGCCCGGTGGCCGTTGATGAGGTACTTGCTTGTGCCCCCAAGCACAATTTGCCGAGTCACAGATATTTGTCCATACTCTTCAAAGCCAATGGGTGACTTCTTCTTATCACGATTGTCGAAGACGATGGTAACGCTGGCTTTGGTGACGCCCGCTTGACCCCGTTTGTAGATCAGGTCCTGACCGTGACATTAGGAGTGACTGGTCATTGACGCACATCCGCTCCACGCTTACCTGTATGTTCTGCGCTCTGACAGTGCTCATACTCGTGATCCCCAGAACAAAACATATGGCGTCGAGGATATTGGACTTCCCGCTCCCATTCAGGCCAGTAATCGAATTGAAGCTCTCATCCCACCCACTGATGACCGTGCGCACCGCATATGACTTGAAGCCATCTATTACAATTTCGACGACCCTCATAATGACGGCCCTGGTAGGTAGCGACAGTTGGGAAAGTCCTTGGTTCTTTGTAAACAAACACCCGCAGTCGTGCTGATTTCAGCCTTAAGGTAACGCCGAAATGTCCGACGCGTAGATTAGCCTGATCGCCTAATCCGGACTAGGGTGTATGTTGACTTCTGTCTTTGTCTCTCTCTTGGCTCTAGGGCTACATTTACACTATGCAAACCTGAGTGACCCAATTACACTACAACAAAAAGAAAATATGCAGATGCAGATGCCAAGCCTCCCCTTGCCGAACCTTGTGGGCTGAGGCAAGCCGTAAGTACGACGGGGCTGGCTTCAATGGCAGCTGCATAAGAGTAACTCCTCACATATCACTCAACTCCATACCGATCGAAATCGTATCAAAAGTAATGCCTTCCAATCTCCACATCTGGAGCTTCCTGGTGAAGTTTGAGAGGCAATATCTCTAGATGCGTTGTGGTCGACAAATTCATTCACACGGAATACTGTCATCGTTCACACACATACAGGAGCCGCCGCCATGCGATTGCATGTCACAGGTCTTGGAGGATGGAACCCATCATGGGTATACGTGCGGCTACATATATGCACCTCACCCTGGTACACCTCAATAGCGCAGGATCATGTGTGAGAAACGACATTGAACCTGCTTGATAGCAGGAAATGAGCTGAACCACGCCACCATTAGCACGACGGACAACTTTGGCAATGTATAATCTGTGGCAACGAGTAGGCAGATTATCGTTAAGAACCTGCATGTTGCAGAAAGGTTACGCCTCAGGTTACAGAATCCGGACGGCCATAAATCTTCTCAACGCAACTTCAGTGAGAGCGGGATAGATCGAGAACTCAGAGAGGCGAATAAAGTCTCGGGATGCAGAACACCGGAGACTACACGCGGAATGCAGCTCATAATCAAAAGCTCAAGGTAGCACAAGAGCTCAGGAAATTGGCTTGATGAGCCTAGAATACTGACTAGCTGGAGCCACTACTGAAGCCACAGGTGCTGCGGAAGCCCGTTCAATCTCAAGATGCTGCGTTACTCAAGGGTACAATTTCAGATGCTATGCCTTGATTTGGAAACCAGGATCACAGTCGTGTCTCAGCTTTGGTCGACCAGCGAACGTCCAGCGTTCAAAAGCCTAGTAACTCTCTGGCTGGTCACTGAAGTTTCAGTTGCATTAATGGGTTGACGAAAGACGTTGAACGCTATGAGGAAAGTTCAGCAAGATCAGTAGATGGCCAGAAGAAGATCGTATGAATCGTCTCCCAGAAGAAGGGTAGCATGTTTCCAGTGATGACCATAAAAGGTATTGATGGGCTCGCTCGCAGGATGGTCTCCTATCCGCACCTTTCTACAGATGGTACAAGGTCCTTCTTCGGGGTCATTCCTATCTTTTCCAAAAATTCTGTCGAGTTCATCATATTGGAAGAGGCTGAAATCTCAATCAGACTGAAAACCATCAAGACTAGTTTGCCACTCCCACCTAACTTTCAAAACTTATCTGAAGGACTCAAAGCGCAATTTGGACAGTCAAATCTGATTCGACGCTCGTCGCTTGATGTCGCGTCTGCGCTGTTTCAGCTCCACATAGAGCGGGGCGCCTGTAAGCTTGTCTGATAACTTGAACGCGGGGATAGGTATTTACTTGTATGCTTGGGGACCGAATCATCCTTTACGAAATACAATCTTATACATTCCTACGTCTCTCGCTGAGTACTTCCGTACTGCAACATTATGCTACCACACATTTCTTTCTTTACGCCCGCTCTGTCTATATTGTCACTGAGCCCTGCTCTCGCCATAATACCACCGATACGAATTCCAGCACTCGTGGTTGAGAATGGTTTACTCAAAGCAAACACCTGTGGGCAGGATTATGATCTGCCACTCACCAGTCTTAATGCTAGCCCTCAGTGTAACGGGGCGCGATATGGACGCAATCTACGTTCGGCTTCCTGCGATGAGGTCCTCGAAATATTTGATTCCGCCTGGGATGATCCTGTCATGGAGTTTGGTCAACGTGGTATCTACCTTGAGGACAACAAGTTCCCGGTGCGATGGCTTAGCTGTAAGCTACCAGTATCCTATCTGATCCTTCGAACACCGTTTGTGAGCAGTTGACTGATCGGGCCACGCATGATTAGCGGACGGGCTTTGCGCCTTGGACGTTGTTCTCAAATCAGGTGTTTGGCAAGACAGAAGCCACCAGTCTAGTACGTAAATCTCGCAATTAGCCTTCCTAACGTGGGCAGTAGCAACCGTTGTCACAGCTACGAGGCAAAAGATGTCAAGGCCATGCTCTCTTTTATTATATCTATTACTTTTAGGCAATTAAATGTGCTTTACTGGTACTAACAAATACACAGAACTTTGGGACGCTGCAAAGGCGATAGTGGATCGTTGTGTCAAAGGGGCACCCGCTAGTCGAAACGCTGGTGGTGCAACAGGAGATTTAGGTACGTGCGAAATCTCGCCCATATGTTTACCGGAATTCCAGTGGCCTTGATCATCACACCAGTGCCGTCAAGATGGTATTGGAAATATTGTCCGATAGCCTTTCAATAAGCTAGCGTCTTACTCTCCCGGCAAGCGGTCCAGTCTGCAAGGTACTGACACGGACGGAACTAGGTGAGAACGGGGGCCTCATCGTCATCATTCGCAGCTATCAGCCAAAGGTCAGCTGTACAGCGCCCGTAGGTCAGCCTGTACACATGATGCAAGGTGAATGCCAGGATATAGTGGCAACCCTCCCTGTGAGCCACCAGATTCAGATTTTTGGCACAGCGCGGCAGCGGGCTGTACAGGTAGCCCTCCCAATGTATTTCACCTCCGGTAAGCCCATCTTCCTCAATTACTTGTCCTTGAAAAGAAGCACAATCTCAATCCCAGAACTTCTCGCTATAGAGTAGCAATGTCTGTTTACTCCCATGAGTATCCCTATACCCTTTGCCTACGTATCCTTATCCGACCTTTATAGGGATATTACCCAGCTAATGAAAGCCTACTCTCAGCTCGCCAAGAATGCATTGGATATCTCACGGCTCCTGATGACACGCGGCTCACCAGCAATTCACATGACGTGTGAGCTGCCGCCTCAGCAATCGACAATATGTGTGTACGTAACGGAAAGACAGGCATGGCAAAAGTGACTGGTAAGATCGACCTTTTCCTTACGACACTTCTTTCCGCTGTGGAGAATGAGGGCTGATCTCCATCGATTGGTGTAGAAACTAGACAAGGTTCGCTGTTGTTGGCGCTCACGAAGTTGATGCCCTCAGGGAGTAACATGACCTCGTGTGAAGGCGTGAATACCACCAGTATGATAGCCCTAGGTACTGGGAGTAATCTTACAGCCAATTTATAGCAGCCACATCTCGTTGGTCGTGCAGTGGGCAGCATTGGCTCTATCTTGCAGTGCAATGTTGTCTTTTCATCGCAAAAAGACGTCCGGAGACATGGCAAAGTACTAACATAAAAAACCCCCCAGTATCATACCGAATGGACGAACGTGGAAAAATCGTCCTCTACCCCTCAGATATCGTCACTTCCCTCCTATCAACCCACCGCATGGACCAAGGCACACTGGCGACGATTGGAATCAACAAACTCTTGCCCCAGATGAAAATTCAAAACCTGCAAATGCCAGGAGTGAATGGTATACATCCACAAGCCTTCCTCTATATTACCTACCCTTCAACTACCATAGACGTGGAGTACCGTTTTTAAGATGCAGTCATCGAATAAAACATCACATAAAAAGACTACGGACTTGAGCCACTGTTTCAAGGATGTGGTTTTCCAATTGAACATCCACTACGAAGACTACAAGCCTGCATTCGAATCCTCCAGCATCAGCAATGCGATCCAGACAGCTTCGACCATACCGATTGGAATTCAGAGGTTTCCAGTAACTCTACTTATGGATCTAAACCCTTATCCTACTCTAGCGCTCACGCGGCTAACACCTATACTAATCCCGCTCCAGATTCCGCTCGAAAGATTCCATATCCTATGACCCTAATTCTCATCTACCATCCCGATCCCTCAACCACTAACATCCATAGCTGAATTCCCTCATACCTACTCTTCTCT
>JAABUW010009872.1_pt1 | contig 10768 bp, 10 predicted proteins | sample 5560081 | NCBI WGS metagenome assembly JAABUW01 (sample SAMN10711882, study PRJNA513363) | rock metagenome | isolation source: Antarctica rocks | place: Antarctica: Victoria Land, Knobhead sud | reverse complement strand
GTTCGTGGCCAATACGGGCGACGATGTCGGCGGCGTCATCCATGCGGCGCACAGCGTCATGGTGCTCGACGCCCGTGATGGACAGGTCGTGCGTGTGGTCCAGACGGGCGTGCTGCCGCAAGCGATCGCCCTGGTCCCGTGACCGCCATCATCCTGGCCCGCGCCGGCGTCGCCTACAAGATCCTCGCGCCCGGCGCGACGCTGGCCCCGGATCAGCGCCAAGCGTTGGACAGCCTGCGTTTCATTCCACGCGTGGGACCATTCCCGCCCGCCAACGGGGTTGGCGTCCCCCCTACAGCGCCGGCGCCCGCCACGTCGGCGGCGTCGCTCACCGTGACGACCGCCCCTCTGACCACGGAACTCGCGGTGCGTACGCGTGGGACCGGCTTCCAGGCGGACGCGATCGTGGCGCTCCGCGTCGCGTGGACTGGCGTCCCACGCCCCGGCCAGCGCCCGCGCTACACCCATTACACGACGACGCGGTCCGTGCGCGCCGACCAAGCGGGCGTCCTCGACGCCACGCTCGACATCCCGGCGCCGCCGCGCGCCTATGTCTCGTACACGGTGCGGGCCGGCGTGACAAGCGGTCGTACTGCTCGGTCGGCAACGCTGTCCACGCACCTGGACGCGAACAGGTAGCGAAAACACATGTGTCATGATGTAGCGTGTTTTGAAGTGTCATTTACCGAGGTCGAGCACGCGTTGCGACTCGTACATCACCTCGTGGTGTGAGCGGCGCACCTCGGTTGCCGTGATGAGCACGCCGACCAGGAGCGCGCCCGTCCCGATCAAGAATACGACAAGGGCAGAGAACGCGACGTACCCGGACTGTGTGATGACTGCGGCGGCGATGACCAGCATGCTCGCGACAAGGATGAGGATGGCGTCGTACACGTACAGCACGGCGTTGCGCATGAGCTTATGGCGATGCAGCAACTGGGGCAGTTGTGTGTCGATTTCGCGCAGCCGTTCCCTGGTAAAGTCGTCCGCGGCGGCGGCGGCCACGGAGGCGGAGAGACTCTGACCCGTATCGCGCAGCAGGTCGAAGCGCTCCTTGTTCATGGCGCGCATGCGGGTGCTGATCGACTCGTAGCGGGAGAGTAGGCCGCCCAGGAGGATAGCGCAGCTTGAAATCATTACCACCGGGGCCAGAACGAAGCTGATGGTGCGTGTGACTGTGTCGATGTTCATTGGCGATTAGTAGTCAGTAGTTAGTGCTTATCATTCGCGTAAATGAGAACGGTTGAGGGGCAGGGGATGCGAGACGAGCGTAGAGATCGGGGAGCAGGATCGCTTGCTGCATTGTACTAGATCCGTGTGCGGCGCATAAACTGGTTGTCGCCAAGCTACACCCCACTGCCCCCCATTACCTTCCGATTTGACGCGACGACTCCTGCGGTGTACAACAGGGGCGCGACCAGGTCCGCTTAACAGGAGGCCAGAGGACGTATGACAGCCCATGTCGTGGAGGACACACAGCCCCGTCGCGCGCAGGGCGCCGCGGGGGACCTGCTGATCGAGACGTGCAACCTGACCAAGCGTTACGGCACGAGGATCGTGGCCGTCGATAACCTGGACTTGAACGTGCGCCGTGGCGAGGTGTACGGGTTCCTTGGACCCAACGGCGCCGGCAAGACGACGACGCTGCGTATGCTGCTTGGGTTGATCCGGCCGACCAGCGGCACGGCGCGCGTGCTCGACCTAGAGCCGGGTGTCCCCGCCGGGCTTGCCCGTGTCGGCGCGCTCGTCGAGTCGCCTGCTTTCTACCCGTACCTCTCGGGACGCGACAACCTGCGCGTGCTGGCGCGCTACTGTGGCGCGAGCGACGCCCAGATCACGGACGCGCTGGCGCGGGTCGATCTCTCCGACCGCGCCAGGGACAAATTCAAGACCTATTCGTTGGGCATGAAACAGCGCCTCGGCGTCGCGGGCGCGCTGCTCAAGAACCCCGACCTATTGATCCTGGACGAGCCGACCAACGGCTTTGATCCCCAGGGCATCGCCGAAATGCGCACGCTCATTCGCTCTATCGGCCAGGGTACGCGCACCGTGATGCTCTCCAGCCACCTGCTGGGCGAGGTCGAGCAAATCTGCGACCGCGTGGGCGTGATCCAGAGCGGCCGGCTTGTGGCCGAGGGCACACTGGCCGAACTGCGCGGCCCCGGCGGCCTGCTCGTGCGCGCGGAGCCGCTCGATGACGCCTGGCAGGCCGTGCAAAACCTGCCCGGTGTGACGGGCGCGCGCATCGTCGACGGCGCCATCCGGCTCGTCACCGACCCCGCCAATGCCGCGGCGATCAACCGCGCGCTGGTGCAGGCGGGCCTCGCGGTCAGCGAACTGCGCCCGTCCACGAACTCGCTGGAGCAGGTCTTCTTCGAGCTGACCGAGGGCGCGGCGGCGCAACAGATACCAGGGTCGCCACAGGGCGCGGCCATACAGCAAAGCGCTGGAACGGGGGTACCACAATGATCGGTGTTTTCTCGGCCGAATGGTTCAAGTTGCGCAAACGCGCGGCTACGTACATCATTGGAGCGATCTGGATCGCCCTCATTCTCCTGCTCGAATATCTGCTGGCCTACTACTTCTCAAAAAGCGCGGGACGCCCGCGCAATGGCGGCGGCTTCAATGCCAAGGCGGTCATCGACGCCTTACTGCCACGGAATATCGTCCACTACATGGTCCCAGGGAACACAACGCTGGGCGGCGCCCTGGTGCTCATCCTGGCGGCCCTCATCGGGGGGAGCGAGTTCGGCTGGTCGACGCTCAAGACGATCTTTACGCAGCGTCCCACGCGCCTTAGCGTGTTCACGGGTAAGCTACTGGCGCTACTGCTGCTGCTCGTCATATTTGTCGTGCTGGCCTTCATCGCGGCAGGTGTCGGCAGCCTCATCGTCGCGGCCAGTGAGCACGCCACGGTCGCATGGCCGCCGCTGGGCGACATTCTGAAGGGCGCGGGCGCGATGCTGCTCGTCTTCGCCGCCTGGGCGGCCGTGGGGTTGGGCCTCGCGGTGCTCTTCCGTGGAACGGCGCTGGCTATCGGTATCGGGCTTGTCTACGCGCTCGTCGTCGAGGGCCTGATCGGCGTCTTCGCCGCTCAGAACGATGTTGTCAAGACCATCAGCAACGGGTTGTTGGGCACGAACGCGAGCGCGCTCGTCGACCCCTTCCGCGCCTCGTTCGGCGGCTTCCGCGCCAGCACGTCCGGCCCTGTAGGCGTGGGGCAGGCCGCCATCACGCTGGGTGTCTACGTCGTGGTGTTCGTGCTCCTCGCCGCGATCCTGCTGCGGCAGCGCGACGTCACCTAAAGGCAGACGTCATATCGCGCCCTCTTGTTACTCTCCCCCTCAATATATCACGGCACGATGCTTGCTCTAGGTGAGCCAAGCCAACGCACCCATGCCCCAAGTTTTGATGCGGGTGTGCACGGCTATCGGCGCCATGAAAAAACGGTGGTCAGGCCGCCGTCTTTTCATGGCGTCGGATAGCCCGCACGGCAGCTAACCGAAGGTGGATGGGCGCTTGTTCTTATGGCTACATTAAGGGCTTGGGTAAAGGGGAGATACGATGGAGACACGACAGGACGGGAACAGGTGGTATGGGGCGCGCTCACTGACGCGGGGCGCCGCGTTGGTGGTGGCCGGTGGGCTGATCGGCGGTGGAGTTGCCGTCGCCCACAACGCTGAAGCGCAGGGGACCGGCGCCGCGGTAGCAACGAACAGGCTGGCCGCCTACGCGCCAACCTCTATCGAGCAGACGCGCGAGGCCGCGATCAAGAAGGTTGCTCCGGCTATCGTGGAGGTACAAACCAACAGCGGGCTCGGCTCCGGTGTCGAGATCACCAAGGACGGCTATATCGTCACCAACAACCACGTCGTGGCGGGCACGCGGCAGGTGCAGGTGGTCCTCAACAACGGCAAGACGGTCAGCGCGACGGTCAAGGGAACGACATCCGTGCTTGATCTCGCCGTTATCAAGATCAACGACGGCTCTAATCTGCCCACGGTGTCTTACGCCGACTCGTCGCAGCTCACGGTGGGGCAGTCGGCGCTGGCCATCGGTAACCCTCTGGGTATCGTCAGCACGGTCACGGACGGGATCGTTAGCGCGGTGCATCGCGTTATTCAGGAGGGCCAGAACAGCCAAGGACGCATCTACAACGCGGTCCAGACCAGCGCGCCGATCAATCCAGGCAATAGCGGCGGCGCGCTGATCGACCTGAGCGGCCAGCTCATCGGCGTTCCTACGCTGACCGCCGTCGACCCGCAGTTCAACGCGCCGGCCAACGGCGTTGGCTTCGCCATCCCTTCGAACACTGTCAAGAACATCGCGTCGCAGATCATCCAGTATGGCACGGTCAAGCACAGCGGCATCGCGGCCCTGGGGACCTCAGCCGTCACCGTCACGCCGCAGGCTGCCCAGCAGAACAACCTGCCGGTTAGCCAGGGCGTCTTGATCGGGGCCGTGTCGGCGAACGGGGCCGCCGCGAAGGCTGGTCTACGCAAGGGCGACATCATCACCCAGATCGACGGCACGGATGTCGCGTCGTTCGAAACCCTACTCACTATCCTTGGGCAAAAGAAGCCCGGCGACACCATAAGCGTCACCGCATACGCGCCGCAAGGCGGCAAGAAAACCTATAAGGTCACGCTTGGTGAGTTGAACGTCAACGGCTAGGCTGTTAGTGGAGAGTGGCGAGTGTTTAGTTGGTTCAAGCGGGGCGGCAATCGACGTTGCAAGCAACACTAGTTGCCCGGTCATCTCGCCACTCGCCACTCCTCACGCCGCTTCCTCTTTCTGTCGCGTCGCCACCCAGGTGTCGGGCGTGGGGCCGCGGCGCAGCCGGCCTTCGCGGGCGAGCAAGCGCGCGGAGCCGGCAATGGTCGCCATGGGCATAGCGGCGACAGGCGACCCACGGCGGCGGGCGGCCACCAGGATCTCCCATGCGTCTAGCGGGCGTCCCTCCGCGCGCAACAACTCCTCCAGCGCGTCACCGATGCTGAGGGCGGCGTAGCGCTGTGGCGACACCACGTCGCCGGCGTGCACGACGAACCGGCGCGGGCGCGTCGTCGTCGCGCCCCATTGCACGGCGACGCGTACCCCATCGAGCAACTCCAATTGTCGCGTCCAGCGCCGCGCGACCTCCTCGGGACGCTCTCCATCCGCCGCTTGCACGACAATCTCACGTAATCCATCGCCTGCCATAACTCTCCCTCTACTCCCTTTATGCTCCTCTAGCCCTTTTTCTTTTCATGCTTCATGCGCAATTGTCACACACCATGCCGTCCGCCCCTTCAACGGGTTGGTTGCACAGCGGACACAACCCATCGGCTTCGTCCGCCACGCCCAAGCTATGCGTGGACCGCCGCTCACTGCCACCAGCCGCGCGGGCCAACTCGCGCGTCGCCTCGATGACCGGCGAGGTCAGCGGCTGGAGGGTGCGCAATACCCCTCGTAGCCGCGGCCTCGTAACCGCCGCGCCCCCGCCCATAGCCGCTGTCGTGCCATGGATCTGCTCGAAGTCGGCCAGGGCCTTAGGGAAGCCGATGTCCATGCCCTTGTTCTGGCTCTTAACCCACTTGTAGTCACACACGTACACGTAGAGATCGGCCATGGTACGCCCCTGGAAACCCGCAGGCACACCGCTCGTCTCCAGCAGTTTGGTGATCGGTACGTAGACGTACTCGTACCAATCGGCGGCGGCCGCTTTGAGGGCGGTGTCCTTACCGTTCTCACCTAGAAAGAAGCGGTGCTCGCGGATCTGGTTGCCCAGTTTGCGGTAGTTGCCGGTTTCGGTTAGCACGATGTCGGTCAACCCGGTTAGCCGCTCGAAATACACCCGCTCGTTGTTCAGGCGGTTAGGCACGCTCGTAACCGGAAGTAAGAACTCGTGCGCCAGCGCATCGAGATACAGGTAGCCGAGCGCGCGCGCCGCGGCCACGCGATGGTGGCCGTCGACGACGTAGTATTTGCCGCGCCACGCGTAGACCTCGATCGGCGGCAGCGGCGTATCTTGACGCATCGCCCCATAGACCGAACGGTAGCGGGTGGAATTGGCGCCGTCTTTGCGCGGCAGGAAATCCTTGGTCAACCCCTCGACTTTTGGCGTCGAAACGCTGCCGACGATGCGCCGCACCTCGATTGGCAGGAGGCGTGGCGGCAGGCGGGTCAGCCCATTGGCGCGTCCGCTCTCCTCGTCAAAGCTTTTTAGTGCCGGCACAATAAATCCCTCTCTCAGTGAGACAGCGCTGCAAAAACAGGCAGCCTTTCCCTCCCACTAGTGCGGGAGAGAAAGGCTGCGTTGCCTCGTCATAGACCCTTTTATAATAGTTAGTAGCAGCAGCTAGCTGCTAGTTACTCGTACGTGACGAGCGATATCAAATAGTGGTGAGACTCTCACCACCCACTATTGTATCACGTTTACAACGTTTACTGCTGTGGACATCACGTACGGAAAGATGACTAGAGTCGGGCCGGGCTCGTGTCTAGCCATAGCCCCAGCACGCTGGCCAACTTACGCAGCGTTTCTTGCGCCGCCCGCACGTCCCCACCCTCCGCGGCCGCCTGTCGTATAGCCACGGCCACCTCGCGACAAGAAGTGATGGCATGGGGCGTCTGCAGGTCGTCGTCCATGGCATTGAAGAAACGTTCGCGCTGCCGCGACACATCGAGCGCACGTCCCGTACCGCCCTCTGCCCCGGCCGCCTCGCGCATCTGGGCCGCTGGCGCGTCCATCGTTTCCGGCCCGTTCGTTTGGTACTCCCACACGCCGCGATAGTGGTGGTCGAGCAGGTAGAGGCGCAGCGCGTCGGGGTGATGCGCGTGCAGGACATCGCGCACGAAGGTCATGTTGCCGAGCGACTTGCTCATCTTCTCGCCGTCTTGCCGCACCATCGCTGTATGCACCCAGTAGCGCGCGAAAGGCGCGACCCCCGTGTAGGGCACGGACTGCGCGATCTCACACGAGTGGTGGGGGAAGACGAGGTCGGAGCCGCCGCCATGGATGTCGATTTGCTGGCCCAGGTAGCTCAACGAGAGGGCGCTACATTCGATGTGCCAGCCCGGACGCCCTTGCCCCCATGGGCTCTCCCACGATGGCTCGCCGGGCTTGGCCGCTTGCCACAGCACGAAGTCGAGCGGGTCCTCTTTGTTGGGATCATCGGGATAGTTGCCGTTGGCGTTGGCCGTGGCCAGCATCTCGTCGTAGGAGAGGGTCGTCAGGGTTTGCCCAAAAGCGGGATCGGAGTCGACGCGATAATAGACGGAGCCGCCGCGCTCGTAGGCCAGGCCGCGATCGAGCAAGGCGTGGGCGATCTTGACCATTGTAGGGATCTCATTGGTGGCGCGCACGTAGAGCTCAGGGGTCGTCACGTTGAGCGCGGCCATGTCGCGTAGGTAGATGGCGGTCTGTTCGCGGCCGAGCGCGTCCCAGGCCACGCCGTCGCGCGCGGCGCGCTTGAGAATATCGTCGTCGATGTCGGTGACGTTCTGGACGTAGCGCACGTCATAGCCCTTGTGGGCCAGATGCCGCGCCAACGTATCGAACGCGACATAGGTAAAGCCGTGGCCGACGTGCGTCGTGTCGTAGGGCGTGACGCCGCAGACATACATGCTCACGGTATTGTCGCGCACGGTGAATGGCTCGACCGCGCGTGTCGCCGTGTTGTATAGCCTCATAGATGGCATGTTTCCTCCCGCCCTGCTATTGTCGCATCCCACACTATATTTAGGCAAGTGCAGGTTATATGCCGTATAACTCCTTGTCATAATAGTACAAATGTACTATTATAGCCCTATCCGTATCATCGCCAACTGGAGGATAGGACGACTATGACTACCCCAATCGCGCGCGCCTCGTTCGCGCTCCTCGCGGCCATGGTCCTGGCGCTAGCTCCTGGGCGCGCCCCGATTCAGCCGGTCCACGGGTACAGTTCCGCCGGCGCCCCTGGTGCGCCAATCGCTAACCCCGTCACGCGCTACGCGCCGCCCCCGCTGCGCGCGTCGAGCGCCGCGTTGTTCGACGCCACGACCGGCCGCTGGCTGCTGCTCGACAACGCTGACGCCCCGCGCGCGCAGGCTAGCACGACCAAGATCATGACCGCGCTGGCCGCCCTGACCTACGGCCGCCTCGACGACCTCGTGACGGTCGACGCCAACGCCGCCGCGGTCGGCCTCGCCACGGGCTCGCGCATGGGCCTCGTCCCCGGCGAGCGTGTGCCCCTGCGCGATCTCCTCTACGGGCTGCTGCTACCCTCGGGCAACGACGCCGCCCTCGCCATCGCCGCCGGCGTCGGCGGCTCCGTGCCCCACTTCGTCGACCTGATGAACGCCGAGGCGGCGCGCCTAGGGCTGACTAACACGCGCTTCGCCGATCCGCACGGCCTCGACGCGCCCGGCCACTACACCTCGGCGCGCGACCTCGTGACGCTGACCCGCGCGGCCATGGACAACCCCATGTTCCGCCGGATCGTGGACACGCCCGCCTACGTTATCCCGCCCACGGCCACGCACGGAGCCTACACCCTCACCAACATCAACTGGTTCCTGCGCTGGTACCCCGGCGCCGATGGCGTCAAGCCGGGCCAGACCGGCGACGCGGGCCTCTGCCAGGTCCTATCAGCCCGCCGCCATGGTCACTGGCTTATCGGCGCGCTCATGAACACGCCCGACCTGTACACCGATGCGCGCGACCTGATGAACTACGGCTTCGGCGACTTCTCGTGGTCGCCGTCGGGTCAGGCCGGTGACGCGCCGGACGCCTCCGTACCTGCCGGGGCGTCCGCCGCGCCGTCCCTCTACTTCCCGGCCACCGGCCACCGCGTGCGCGCTGGCTTCCTCGACTACTTCACGCGCCACGGCGGGGCCGCCGTGCTGGGACTGCCGCGCACCGACGAATACGTGCGGGACGGCCACACAGTGCAGGTGTTCGCGCACATGCGTCTGTGGTGGGACGACGCCGCGAACGTCGCCGTGGCGGCGCCGCTCGGCCAGGAGAGCCTGCCCAACCCCGCGCTAGCCCGGCCGGTCGCGCCCGCCCACCTCACGCCCGCCGACACCTACGCGCCCGTCACGGGACACACCATGCGCGGCGCTATCTTGCAGGCATACAAAAGATGGGGCGGCGCCGGAACCTTCGGCTACCCCCTGACCGAGGAGCTACAGCAGGGCGCGCTGACCGTACAATACTTCAGCAACGTCGTGCTGCGCTGGGCTCCCGGCCAGGCGGTCACCCTCGCCCCCCTAGGCGACGATGAACTACGCCGGGAGGGCTACCTGCGATAGTCGATGGTTTCCTTGGAATCGCGGGAAAATACGCGCTTGCGCCTAACTGCTAGTGCGCTATAATACTCTGGTAGCGATTGCCTACACGCGCTCGTAGCTTAGTGGATAGAGCATCGGTTTGCGGAACCGAAGGTCGTGCGTTCGACTCGCACCGAGCGCGCTATAACGAATGAATAAGCCCGGCTCAAATGAGCCGGGCTTATTCATTCGCTAGCAAATGACGCTTACGCAAGCGCTTCCCATCGTGCGGCCAGCAATTCGGCCCGTCTGCGGTGCTTCTCGATGCGTTTGAGCGCCGTTATCTTCGGAGGCGCGATGTCAACCGCCTGGCGCTCAACGCGCATGGCTTGAACTATAGGAAGCAGCAGATGCTGGGAGAGCCATGAGACAGCAGGGACCGCGACCGCGTCACCCATCGCTAAGTAGGCGTCATTGTAGTTGGACGGCAACCAAAACGTATCGGGGACTCCCATAAGTCGTGCGGCCTCGCGTGGCGTGAGCAAACGGGATGTCACCGCGTCACGCGTGACAATGAGCAGCGTCTGGCGGCTGGACCCGCCTTTCGGCGTACGCAAACATCCCGCCACGTCATCGAACCGCGCCTCGGCGCGCTGGACGCCGTTTCGCGTGCGGCGGTACAACGCGCCGACCGCATTGTCCGTCTTGTCCGTCAACATCTGCTGACGCCGCGTCACCTTGTCCGCGTTTAGCGGGGTCATCATGTCCACTAGTCGTCGTGTGTACTCTTCAGAACTCCAAACGTCGGAGTCGGCAGGGACATCTTCGATTTCATCGACGAGGCGGCGTGTGCGAGGCGGCGGCGTCGGAAGTGTCCACCAACGCCACGACCGCATCAACTGATCTGGCAGCCGCCTCTGAGCGGTTTGTAGGGCTTTAGGAACCCATGTGTCAATAGTTGGAGCCTTTGTCGTCAAATGCTCCACGGGCGCGTCGGCGTCAACAGCGACGATAAACACACGGGGACGCGACTGCGGCAAGAAGCGTTCGGTGTCGATGACCAGCGCTCCGAACGTCATATGCAGGGCTGCCAGCGCCTCACATAGTCCGCGAAAGTCATCATGGCTCAGGAGACCTACGACGTTCTCGATGACGATAATAGGGGGTCGTTTGCCGCTGTCGTGAAGATCGCGCATGATGCGCCAGAATGCCCAGAACGTTCCGCTGCGTCCTGCCTGCATCCCGCGTTGCCAACCAGCGAGCGACAAGTCTACGCAGGGGAACGACGCCCACGCCAGGTCCGCGCCTGGTGGCAACGACTGAGGATCAACCGTCGCGACATCGCTTAGCGCAAAATGGCCGTCACCGAAGTTGTGGGTATAGACGTCTTGCTTCTTGGGATCGTTATCGTTTGCCCACACACATGACCAATCGGGCTCAAGTCCCAGCCGTGCAAGGCCGGCGCCCGCAAAAAACTCGTAAAAAGTTGGCATGTTTTCTCGCTAGGCGCCGCTGATCGTTAGACTGCTAC
>JAABUW010009869.1_pt1 | contig 10771 bp, 17 predicted proteins | sample 5560081 | NCBI WGS metagenome assembly JAABUW01 (sample SAMN10711882, study PRJNA513363) | rock metagenome | isolation source: Antarctica rocks | place: Antarctica: Victoria Land, Knobhead sud | reverse complement strand
GTGAGAAACATCTTCCGGCGAAGTTCCAGCAGCATTCTCGACTTGTCTAGGCAGAGGATGTACAGTATCGGCAAGCACTCGCCGGACGTTGGATCGGTAATCTCGATTATTCCGGGCGAGACCGCGTCAAGGTCCAGCTTCCCGTCATCTCGTCGATTCCCAAGCTCCTTAGTAGGCTTTGCGGACTGGAAGCTGATCAAGAACTACGCACTCCTCAATGAGAAGAACGCACAATTCCTCGACGCTCTTCGTTTGGCGCTTTAGTTCAAGCCGGGAAGGTAGCCCTTCAGTTTGGATGGATTGGCTCATCACTTAGGAAGTGGGGCCTAGCGAGGACATCGTTTGCGAGGACGAAGTCGGGAAAGAATAACGGCGGAGCGTTGGTGTGCTGCTGCCGAGTACGCAAATCAATATTGCGAGCGGCAGATTTCAAAGTTGAGGCCTCGAGATGACACGAGAGGCGTGTAAATGTTGGCCGTTCGCGAAGGCCCATTCGTGAGCCGTGGCGACCCCGCAACCACCTGGTTGTATTCCAACATGATCGACTGCTCGGCCTGAAGGATCGGTAACATATAACATACCTTGGCCACGGGGCACGGGGCCGTGGTGAGCTTAGCCCTCTTTCCACGTGTAAAGAAGCAGGAACGTCGTGGTGGCGCCAAGCCGACTCTGCAGACATCGACGGTTGTACATGACTTCACTTCCAAGGCGGCATGTACCCACAGGCGAGAAAGAACTCGTCTCCAGATCGCAAGAGCGTCGAACATGAGTTGGTGCGGTAGTTGGTCGCTATACCATTGTTATTGCAGTCAAGACATCGATGGTATTCCAGGTACGAGCCATGACTCTTTAAAGCAATCAAGCCATTACTGGGGCATCGCAGGAACGCTGCTGGCCAGGTGCTTGCTTGTTGACCTTCCTTGGTGATATGGCGCACGCAGTCGATTCAATTCGGCTCCTGATACTCACTTGGCCTCATCATCCGCTGTAGATCTCGTCGACAGCAGTCGCACTGCCAATACTCTGCCATGTACGCCGAGCGCTGCCATGGACGGTAACAACGGTTCAGGCTTCATTTCTGTCCATCCTGTTACCCACCTGGCTGTAACAGGCGTCAATTCGACACCACCAAGACCAACAACACACCGAAGGATCGCTGTAGCGTTCCGTAGGGATGAATCGACGGCACGCAGGTCGCAACGACTATCCAGAGCGGAATGGGCGTGAGGGCCTGCGGTGAGGCAGCATGGTCGTCGATCGATATATAAAGGGCGAGCACCACCCTCTCTTGGACTTCGATCATCCAGCCGACTTCGTTGCAAACCTCCACCATCATCACAATACTCCAGAAAGCACAGCTTTCCGGAACTCCCTACGTCATGGCCAGCATGACCCTTCGCCAGACCATCTGTGCCTTCCGGCTAGGAGCCAGTGCAGTCATCGCAGCACCCGCCCCACAGTCTGCTATCCAACGCATCCATCGCAGACAACAATGCACCGTACCCACCCCAAGTGAGAACATTCCCGCTGAAGATCGCCCGGACTGGGAGATTGTTCTTGCTGGAGATGGAAACGTAAGGAGAAACATCGCATCTACCTTCTAAAGTGCATCTGCCGTCTCTAACTTTATTCTGTGCTTCTCAGCCTCACCAGAACTACAAATACATGCAGCTGACCGACAACAACGACTGCAACGGGAACGTCGGCTGCGAGATCGCCGAGACTGAGGTTGAAGGTATGTCGTACCCTTGGCCCGCTTTAGATTCATCCGCTTACCTTCTGGTGGATAGGTCGTAGCTTCAGCTGGTCTGTGGGCGTCAGCATCGACGGCTGGATCAACGGTGGATTCGAAGTCTCCGAGTACGAGGAAACAGGTCAAGTGTCCAACTGCCAAGGTGAACCTCAGGATGTCATCTGTGTCTATTGGCGAGCCGCCTACACAGACTACACGGTGGATGCACACGACCTCTGTGGGGTCGAACCGGAATACCAGACAGTGATCCAGTCGCCAAACAGTAACGGGGTGGGTAGCACCTATCTCTGTGGGCGTAATGCGCAGTGCCAGAACAGAGGATTTGAGTTCTGGAACACCAGTAAGTCTGTTCTCTTGCACAGGGTATGCTCTCGCTTACGGTGGTCCTCCAGATGGTGCACCGGTTGGTGGCCCGCAACGTTACCCATTCGAAGACGATGGTAGCCTTGGCCCTGCCTAGGTGCTGTTAGTAGGGGTTCTCTGCAGCACTCACTGCAGTCTCGCTTTGGGGCTACGCTCTGGCGTTCGGATGAGTTGCTTCCTGAGAGTGTACATATGCCTCCGTAGAAGTAACATTTCGAGGAGCTTCCGTAAAGTACTATCCTATCACCCCACATGACCCTTTCAGTGGTGCAGAATAGTCGCTCCGTAGCTTCTTCGTGCTCGGGAGCATTTGGTGGGGTGACCGATTGTGTGGTTTGCTTACGATTGGGATCTTCGACAAGATCGACATGATCAACACCTTGCGCATCAGCTATCGTCGTTACGGCAAGTGATTATCGGATGAGGTCCACTTGCGTGAGATAAGGTGCAACTCTCTACTCCACTGTGCTCGATCTTCCCGCTCGCCGCGCCGCTGCCTCGAGCCGGATCCTTTGGCGGAAAGAGGGGTCCCATGTGAAGCATGTTCATTTGTGGGTTGGCAATGTCATCAGTCTGCATCCAATCGAACCGCCGATGATCAGGGAGCTCGGAATGTAAAATGATCCGTATCATCGAGCTCAATCAGAGAACATCGATAGCTGTTATGTCAGGTTGGTGTCAAAAAGACGCGGTGGCCATGGGAAAGAGTTTCCATCGGGTTTCCTTGAAGTCGAGCGCCGCATATTCGCGAGTCCTGCGACAGGATGCAGGTTTGCTTGTTGAACATGACTCGACCATTATTATCCGTCTATGTTCGCTCGTTCGATTGCTTCCAGATTGATGCGAGAGTAAAGGAGGGATGTGATCTAGCGCACGATGTCTTCCTCGCGGCGTGAGGCCATGTTCTCATTGAACGACCAAGCCTGCGAGTCGTATGTGGCAAGCGATCTCCGCGACAAGTTGGGAGACGACGCCACTGCAGTCCATGATCTTGTCTGGGAGCGATACAATTGCGATTCGGGAGATCAAACGGGCTCGAGGAGTTCGGTCGGTACTACAGCCAACGTTGACAGCTCTGCACGGTCGATTCGAAGACAGTCTTCAAGGTTTTGGTCGCGAGAGGTTGCATGACATGGTAAAATGCCTGTACTTGCATTGTTTGTTCGCGGCAGTTAGACTAGCGTGGTTGCTTGTTGATTTCTGCTATGACGACAGGAAGGAGCACTGTTTTAGAACACCGGGTTCCATCATCAGACGCGACGACAACAACAACGACAACTACTACAATGATCCACGGCACCACAACGACCCAGTAGACCGATAATCGAATACCTCGCAGCAAGAACGACAGCATAACACCAGGAACCGCATACACATTCTTCCGACCGCGATCAAAACCACTGCACACCATGGCCTCGATGGGTCGCATGACGCGCAAGAAGGCCGCAGAGGTTGCGGAACAACTTCATATCGACGAAGACGACCTTCTCGAACTGCCCAGTGACGATCTGGCTGTTGCGACCAAGGCCAACCTCAAGAGCACAACTCCAGAGCCAAAAGATCGACCTCCACTCGGTGAAATCGCCCCCAACAGCGCGGAGAGCAAGAGTCAGCCAGAGGATGAAGGCCACGAGCTGCGGAAGTCTACTCGAGGGAAGAAAGGCAAGAAAAGCGGCGCAAAGGGCAAGAAGAACAATCCCGCAGCCGGCACTGCCACCCAGCCAGAAATATCACTTGCGAACGATATCGTGGATGTACTACCGGATGAATACGACTCTGCACCATCGCCAGCCAGCGAGAAAGCCGCGGAAGACTTGACGAGGGATATCCCAGAACGTATGTTTTATTATAAGTGTCTAATCCACCTGAAACGCACATCGCGCTAACGCACCCCTGCATAGTCACCATCCAGGATACATCACGTCCGCGAAGCCCACCTAGTGCGGCTATCAAACTCACCAGAAGTCATCTTAAGAAGCAAACAGAAGTAGAAATTGAACCGAAGTCTTTGGTTGACGGTCTTGGCCAAGAAGCAGAAGAGGTCCAGATCATGAAGGAAGAGACACTTCAAGACATCGATACTGCTGGCGAGACAAACGAGTTGGTCGATCAAACAGTCAAATCAGAGCCACAATCCACTCCAGACAGGCCATCATCACCTCCTCTCAGCGCTGTGCCCAACGTCATCGCACGTCTACGCAACGATACACCAGGAAAACGCTCTACCAGCAACAAGGAGAACGTCGAGCCAGAAGAAGCAATGGCTACACCTCAAGCATTGAACTATGACGAACTGGAAAATGCGGTCGTGTCAGTCAACAACACACCATCCAGATCTCCGCAGCCCACACCAAGACCGGAAGACCACATTGTCGCTCTCGATGTGCTCAACGATGCGGTCGAGAACGTCAGCAAGGACATCCCAGAGGTGCAAACGTCGCCCGAGAAGCCGAAGAAGGCTGCCACACCACCAAAGAAGGCGGCACCGATCGTGCGCACCACGAAGGCCTCTGCTGCACGCATCTCAATGGCACAAAGCAAGAATGCCTCGTCGAATGATCCAGCATTAGGGCGGCCCCGACAATCCATGGCACTCAGTAGAGCCAGCAGCGTACGAGAGACCTCGAGCAGACCTGCGCCAGCAAGCAAGCGTGTGATCTCGACTAGCAGCACCAAGGAGGAGAAGGCCTCGGATGGCGAGAAGAAAGAAGTAGTGATCCCACACAGCAAACCACGACCGATCTCCATGTCCTTTCCAACACCACCCCCGCCACCAAAATCGACCAAAGCACCCACACAAAGCTCCTTCCAACTCCCAGGCGAAGCAGTTGCAGCGAAGCTCCGAGCAGCGCGCGAAGCCCGCCAACAGAAGGAGACATTCGAAGAAGAAAAAAGACCTGCCTTCAAAGCCAGACCCGCACCCTCGGCGCTCAGCAAAGCTCCTGCCGTCCGCCAGACCAACGCCAGCAAGGCTCGCGAGTCGGTGATGAACGGGAAGGAGTTCAAGATGCCCACCACAGCAGCATCTGCCTTAGGAGCGGCCCACAGGCGCGCGAATAGTGTCGCTACCACTCGGCCATCAGCAGCAGCAACGTCTCGCGTCGTCTCATCGGGCACAACCTCCTCGCGCCTCGCAGCTCTAGGCGAGAAGCCGTCAGCGAGGCCTAGACCCAGTACTTCCATGGCTAATATCAGCAAACCACGCATGTCGACCAGCTCAACCACCACCACTAGCGCTCAGCGCGTGCCAAGCGGCAGCGTGAGCGGCAAAGGCACGTCCAAAGGCAAGGAGGTCTTCAACCGCGCCGCCAACGCCAAAGCAACCGCAGACAAGGAGAAGCACGAGCGCGAGGAGGCGAATAAGAAGGCGAGGGCTGAAGCAGCGGAGCGCAGTCGACAGATGAGTCGGGAGTTTGCGGAGAAGCAGAGGGCGAAGAAGAGGGCGGCGGCGGGTAAGCAGGGGCCGGTGGAGGGAGCAGCTGCTGCTGTGACTGCATGATAGTGTGACGAGGTTTGTTGGGGATGGTGCTATGACTGGATGTGTGGGTACGTGTTTGGCGTGGGTGTTGGGAGATGGAGCATTGGCGCTGCGCTGGCGCTGCGCTGGCGCTCGAGATGGCATTGTTGGCAAGTTATTTCTGGCGACGGATCAGACTGATGATGAGTGGCATTGTTCGAGTCGCGTGTCGCGTGTCTCATTCTTGGAGACTGGCAATCGATACCCATAGTTGTAGATCAAGTCATCACATCACCGCAGTCCAAGCTGCAATTCGTCCCGATCGACTCGTTGACTTTTGCATTACACCAGCTGCTCCTACGTATCCAACCACTCCAAAAACTGCGGCGTAAAATAACTAACCACAATACTCGCCCCGGCCCTCAGTATCCCCTCCGTCGCCTCAAACGCCATCGTCTTCAAATCAAACACCCCCGCTGCCGCCGCCGCGTGAATCATCGCATACTCCCCACTAACATGGTACGCAGCGATAGGCAAATCTTTCCCAATCTCCTTCGCATCGCTGATAATATCAAGAAATTGAGTCGCGGGTTTGACCATAATGATATCCGCCCCCTCGCTAATATCCCGCTGTATCGCCCGCCGTGCTAGCCCCCGTCCACCGGGAGGGAGTTGGTAGCACCGCCGATCGCCGAATGATGGTGAAGAGCCGGCCGCGTCTCTAAAGGGACCGTACAAGCAGCCAGAGAATTTCGCAGCGTACGACATCAGCACTACCCGGTGCGCGAGCCCTGCTTCGATGAGTTTGAGTTTTATCGCTCTGATGCGGCCGTCGTTCATGTCGGAGGGGGCGACGCAGTGGGCGCCGGCTTCGGCGTAGGCCATGGCGACGTCGGAGATGCGGTCGACGGAGAGTTGGTTGTTGAGGGTGCCGTCGTCGTGCAGGATGCCGCAGTGCCCGTGGGAGGTGTATTCGCAGAGGCAGACGTCTGCGCTTATAAACAGCCTGGGGAAGGATTTGCGTAGCAAGCGTATAGCAGAGATAACCGGGCCCTTGGGGTCGTCTGCAGCGGTGCCGAGGGCATCTTTCGCGTCCCCGGCGAGAGGGACGCCGAAGAGGATTACGCTCTTGAGGCCTTTGGCGATGAGGGGCTGGAGCAGGGGGACGAGTTTATTGACGCCCCATCTTTTCTGGCCCGGCAAAGAGGGGATGGTCTCCTCGTCGTCGGGGTTGTCGGTGATGAAGAGGGGGTAGATGAGCATAGATTTGGTGAGTTGGCGCTCGGCTTGCCATGCTCGTGCCAATGGGTGCGAGTAGCCGCCGTGCAGTTGGGAGGAGATGTCGCCGGAGATGCTGACGGATGTGGCGGCGGTGGAGGCGTAGGAGCGCGCGCGGGAGATCTGGGAGCGCGTGTCGATCAGGTGGGTGGTGGCGGTGGTCGAGGGCGAGGGGCGTTGGTCGCGGTAGGTCACTTCGGAGAGCAGGTTGGAGAAGGACATGGTCGTTGTACTGTAGGGTGGGTGTGAGGTGGAATGAGTGCCTTCAGTCGACTCGTATGACATTGATATTCGCCCCACCACCGAGGCGAATCAGCTCGCCCTTGATTACCAGAAGCTACATTAGTCAATGCAACGGAACTCGGAATTTGAAAGGCTCGTGCGTTGGAACTCAAGGTATAAGGTATGCATGAACATGTCTTTGGAGCGGCGTGCTCGAACGTCTCTACTTGTATCAATAGTCTACAGTCTAAAGCACGTGCTCATCCGCTCTATGCTTTTCATTCTATCCCATGTATCCATGAGCGGCATCGGAGGCCCTTCACTCATAGCCCTAGTCGTGATGTGCGTGGTATCTAGTATGCCGCCTCAAATGCTCAAACGCCTTTTGATCCCACCCACTCGCTAAAACGTAAAGCAGACCCAGCAAATGCACCACCATCTTTCTCACTCACAGCGCCGCCCGCCCCTGCTCCCTCCGCCTCTGCTCCCGCTGCTCCGCAAACACCTCCCGACTTATCGCCAACACCCGCTCAAACCCTTCCTTCCCCCTCGCAGCATTCTGCCTAAACCTCTCCACCGTCACCTCCTCAATCGTATTCTTAATCCGCTGCCACCCACCGCAAAGCGCCGTAACCCTCGCCGTCTGCTCGAATCGCGTCGTCTTTGCGTCGCCGATCGTGGGTGTATACGCTACCGTCTCCTGCACGGACAGCAGATCGCTCCACGTCATATTCTGCGAGCACATCGTCACCCGTTTCGCCGCCGGGTCGACATAGCTGACTTCGTAGACGAGGCTAGTGTCTTGCGAACCCAGAATTGTGCGCACGAACTGAGGCGCGGATTGTTTGCACGTTATGAGGCGTTCAGTGCGGAGGATGTGGGTTTTGGGATCGAGGGTGCGGGAGAGGGTGTCGACTGCTATTACGTGCTCGGATTTGTTGTTCCAGGGGCCGTATTTCTGCCAGTTGGCTGAGCTGACTTCTTCCCAGGAGTACTCGAACTCGTGGACCGCGGAGAAGAGCTTCATGATGGAGGTGCGAGGTGTTGTGGATGCTGGCTGGTGGCCGATGGCCTGGTGAACTCCTTTGGGGCGAGCAAACTTCGGGGTTTGCTGGTAGGTGGTCGCGATCGACTCGGGTGGGGTGCACGTGATGCCGTAGGTTTGTTGCGCGTTGTGTGGTATTCTCAGGTTGTCGGAGGAGGTGTGGTTGATGTTGTAGGTATGTAGGAAAAAGAACGACTTGAAGATGAAAGCGCGATAATTTTCAGGGTCTAGATCGGGGAGGCGGCTGTCGGCAACTTCAGGGAGAGGAGAGGGACAAAGGCGGACTTCATCCTTCCCTTCAACCCGCATATCGGAGCCTCTCTTCATGCTTCGGCAAGCCAGGCGACTTGCGCTGTTTAATGGTGCTTGCATAGAAATCCCGCAATGGGCCGGACGAAGAGCGTTCAGTTCCAGTGGGCTGACCCGGCAACATGACCGCTTGAATATACTCTTCTGCGGCGCGGATGAGTTCAGTATCTGCTCTTTACGCGCTCTACGTGAGTTGCAGTCGAGACGGCCAGATACAGTAGAGAGTATCGATGTGGTGTGCAGGCCCGATAAGCCCAGTGGGCGAGGACTGAAGCAATTCCGCCAAGGTAGCACAGTTCAATATAGATATACATTGTATACTTTGTTACTAACACGAAGCAGTACCCATCAAACCCATCGCCTCCGAGCTGGGCTTGACTCTACACCAGATCGACACCTTCAAAGGCTGGTCGCCACCCACTTCGATCAATCTGGTCATAGCAGTCTCCTTCGGCCTTCTGGTGCCAGCGCGGATTCTGACTGGAGCAAAGTATGGCGGTCTCAATGTGCATCCTTCCTTGCTACCGGACTTCAGAGGCCCTGCGCCAATTGTGCATACCCTGCTGAAGCGACGCACACATACTGGGGTGACAGTCCAGACGATGCATCCGACTAAATTCGACCACGGGGCCATCTTGGCCCTGACTCCGTTGCCAGGATTCGAAGTCCCGCCAGATAGCATACCAGATGACCTTCTTAGCGTTCTTGGACCTCTTGGCGCGGCGATGCTGTGCCGGACGATTGGAAATGGACTGTTCGTGCCGCCGGCGCAGTCTCTCGAAAGGACTCACGCGCCAGAGCACTTGGACCACGCGCCCAAGATCACATCCAAGGACCGCCACATCGACTGGGACACATGGACCGCTGACGAGCTCATCCTCCGGGACCGAGTTCTGGGCAGACTCTGGGATATGCAGACCTACGGACGCTGCGCTGCAACCAAAGCCGGCAGCGTTACGAAGCGGGTGACCTTCTCCGGTCCGTGGCGACAGTGTAGCTTGAACGAGATGGATCTACCAATGCATTCGAATCTAAGGGCCGGCGACGCGATACCTTTACACGACCTGGGGTCTACACGCGACACTTTCCTTGGACTGGTTACTTGCGATCACAAGGTCGTGTGCCCGGCGTCTGCGACTATCGACGGGGAGAAGAAAGGTACCGGACTACTGGCTCTGACAGGACGCATGGGGATGAGTACGCTTGCGCCTTACATGGGTTGAAGGTCAAGGCGTGGTCTGCGACGTCTAGGATGCGACGCAGCTCAGTGTTGTTTTTCACGCCAGCCACGTTCCTCCAGTCCTCATGAGACACATTCGTCGGGAAGTGGAGGCCAAGGCCCGACCCTGGCCACAAAGGTCGTTTTGTACGGTACACTTACGTGGGTACAAGCCTCACACTCGACAACAAGTCAAGTACTCGAGTACCGCCTCGCTCATGAGGTCGCAGCACATCCTTGAACCCGAGAAGAACAAAGAATGCCTGCCTCGGGGCTGTGGAGTCCGTGGCCCGAGTCGTGCAATCCGCAAGCTCGTGGCTGTCTATGAGACCCTCGTGGCGGTCTCTGGGCTAGTTGTGTCTTACTTACCCTCCCAAAGGACCACTTCGCCGAAGTGGAGTGGCTCCCGACGGGACGGCGGCGCCAACATTTAATATGGTCCTGGAGGTGAACTGCCATCGCAACTGTGCCTTCGAATTCGGATGGCTTAATTGCATAGGTAGTTCAAACCTTCAAGTCTCCTGAGCGCGTCCTCCTGGGCATCTACCACCCTATCGACTGTTAGGTCATGCGAATCGCGGTATGTTACGGCTGCGGTGTACTGGACGAGGTCGACGCGCTACCACGGCCACCGGACAAGAGCTACAACATAGCCGAGTATTGTTTCACCATGGTTACATTCGAGTCTCGCGCCTGCTACAACAACCCCTCGCTCCCCAGCTATACACACCCAAGCACGGTATCGCACGAGCAGCGTCACTGATCAGCCTTACCTACCACACTCCCGGCGTCGTTACTCGTTTGAATCTCATGGCTTCACATGGCGCGTGAGGCCGCACGGAAGAAGCACTCGGCCTGGCGAGGCAGCCCTTGCAAGGCATGAGGTACATTCAGTCATGTGGGTAGCAGCAAACATGGACGTACTTACGGATGGGGCCGTCTACTTATACATCATTCTTTGGCCCCACCTGCCATGACACTGCCTCCTACCTCTTTCCTCTATCTCATACACAAGAAGATACCCTGCCGCTACTGTGTAAATTTGCTAAAGTCGCTCTATATCCTCATCCTCCGAAAGGTTCTATCCGGTCAGCTGATCGGTTTTCCTTCATCTCTATTTAACTG
>JAABUW010009861.1_pt1 | contig 10774 bp, 5 predicted proteins | sample 5560081 | NCBI WGS metagenome assembly JAABUW01 (sample SAMN10711882, study PRJNA513363) | rock metagenome | isolation source: Antarctica rocks | place: Antarctica: Victoria Land, Knobhead sud | reverse complement strand
CTGGGTCACCAAATTCGGGCCGCTGTTCGCGCGGGAGCTGCGAAAGCGACGGCAGCGACCGACCGGACGCTGGCACCTCGACGAAATGGTCATCAAGATCGCGGGTCAGCGGCACTGGCTCTGGCGGGCGGTGGACGATGAGGGCGAGGTTCTCGACATCCTGGTGCAATCACGGCGCGACACCCGAGCCGCTGTTCGGCTGATGCGCAAGCTCATCAAGAAACAGGGCTTTGCGCCCGAGGTCCTGGTCACCGACAGGCTGGGCTCATACGGAGCCGCCAAGCGGAAGCTCGGTCTTCTGGCTCGCCACGAGCAGGGTCTGCGCAAGAACAACAGGGCCGAGAACTCGCATCAGCCGACACGCCGGCGCGAGCGCAAGATGCAACGCTTCAAGTCGTCCGGATCGGCCCAGCGCTTTCTGTCCGCTCATGCTGCCGTCCACAACACCTTCAACACCCAACGCCACCTCGTTCCCCGCAGCACCCTCCGCCAGTTCCGAGCCGAGGCGGCCGCGACGTGGGAGGAGGCTACGGCCGCGTGAGCTTCGAGCCTGAACTTGCCCGACTGCCGATCGCTTTCAGTTCCTGTGACAATGCCGACGGCGCGGCGCAAACTTCAGGCCGGAGGCTTGTCTCACGTAAGGGTTCAGTGGCACGCTGTTCCTCAACGGAATGGAAGCGTGGGACGTGGATGACACGGTCGCTCAGGTTGTATCGAAGCGATCGGAGATCCTCTGCATGAGCGCGAGCTTCTCCGAGACACCCGTCGTCAACTCGCCCTACGAGTTGCCCCGGCAGCATTGGGAGCTCGATCCCGCCGGCCAGCCCACGAACCGCATCGCCGCGAGCCGCCGCCGCTCCGACCTGATCACGCCGGTGCCGAAGCCGAAGAAGCAGCGGCAGAGCGCCAAGCAGGCCTCGCTCCCCGCCATGGATGACCTGTCCACGGAGGAGCAGGAGTACAACCCGACGCCGATCATCAACGAGGTGCGCACCTACGTCGAGGTGTGGCGCAGCCTGCCGAACCCCGACCAGTGGCTGGTGACGCCGGAGACGGCGCGGCTGCTGAAGCACTGGCGGCGTGCCGAGTGGCAGGGCCTCCGCCCTTTCTTCTGTCAGGTCGAGGCGGTGGAGACGGCCATCTGGCTCGTGGAGGTCGCGCCCAAGATGGGCGCTCGCACCGCTAAGTTCCGGGAGCACCTAGAGGGCGCGAATGCACAGGCCAATCCCGAGTTGATGCGCCTCGCCCTCAAGCTCGCGACCGGCGCCGGCAAGACTACGGTCATGGCCATGCTGATCGCCTGGCAGACCGTGAACGCCGTCCGCTCGCCCAATAGCAGGACCTTCTCCCGCGGCTTCCTCCTGGTCGCGCCGGGCATCACCATCAAGGACCGCCTGCGCGTCCTACTGCCCAACGATCCCGAGAGCTACTATCGGCACCGCGACATCGTGCCGCCCGACATGGACCGAGCCAAGATCGTCATCACGAACTACCACGCCTTCAAGCTGCGCGAGCGTATCGAGATCGCCAAGGGCACGCGCGAGGCAATCGAGGGGTGGGAGGCCAGGCGCGATCCCAAGGACCCCGCCAAGCGCATGCAGACTCTGGAGACCGAGGGACAGATGCTGCAGCGGGTCATGCCCGACCTGATGGGAATGAAGAATGTCGTCGTGCTGAACGACGAGGCGCACCACTGCTATCGCGAGCGGGTGCGCGACAGGGCGGACGAGGACCTTAAGGGCGACGACAAGGACGAGGCGGAGGAGAACAACGAGGCCGCCCGCATGTGGATCACCGGCCTGGAGACGGTGAAGCGCAAGCTCGGCATCGCGCTGGTCTACGACCTGTCGGCGACCCCGTTTTTCCTCCGCGGCTCGGGCTACATCGAGGGCACGTTGTTCCCCTGGACCATGAGCGATTTCTCGCTGATGGACGCGATCGAGTGCGGCATCGTCAAGCTGCCGCGCGTGCCGGTGGCCGACAACGTGCCCGGCGGCGACACGCCGAAGTTCCGCGACCTCTGGGAGCAGCTGAAGGCGAGCCCACGCAAGCTGCCGAAGAAGGGGCGCACCGCCGGCAAGGCCTACGATCCGCTCGAACTCCCCGTGCTGCTCATATCCGCTTTGGAAGCGCTCTACGGTCACTACGCGAAAACCTTCGCGCTGTGGCAGGAGGCCGGCATCGACGTGCCGCCCGTCTTCATCGTCGTGTGCAACAACACGTCCACATCGGAGATCGTCTACAAGTATATCTCGGGCTTCCATCGCGAGACGGATGATGGAAAGAGCACCTTCCACAACGGCAGCCTGGAGCTGTTCAGGAATTACGACGACTAAGGCAATCGGCGCGCCAAGCCGAACACCATCCTGATCGACTCGTCGCAGCTCGAGTCTGGTGAGGCGCTCGACAAGGACTTCCGCGCCATGGCGGCCGGCGAGATCGAGCGCTTCCGCCGCGACATCCTCGACCGCGGCGGCGCCGACGCCGAGGACATCCGCCGGGGCGACGAGATCGACGACGCCACCCTGCTGCGCGAGGTGATGAACACCGTCGGCAAGAAGGGCCGCCTCGGCGAGCAGGTCCGCTGCGTCGTTTCGGTCTCGATGCTGACGGAGGGGTGGGACGCCAACACGGTCACGCATGTCCTGGGCTGCGGGCCTTCGGCACACAACTCCTGTGCGAGCAGGTCGTGGGCCGCGCGCTTCGCCGCCAGTCCTACGACCTCAACGAGCAGGGCCTCTTCAACGTCGAATATGCCGACATCCTCGGCATCCCCTTCGACTTCGCGTCCAAGCCCGTCATCGCCCCGCCCGCCAAGCCGCGCGAGACGATCCGCGTCCATGCCGTGAGCCCGGAGCGCGACGCCCTGGAGATCGTCTTCCCGCGCGTCGAAGGCTACCGCGTCGAGCTGCCCGACACGCGCCTCGAGGCGACGTTCGGCCCCGACCACATCCTTAAGCTCACGCCGGAGCTCGTCGGCCCGTCCATCACCGAGAACCGGGGCATCATCGGCGCGGGGGTCGACCTCACGCTGAAGCACCTCGACCGAGACATGCGCCATTCGACGCTGACCTACGAGCTCGCCACCTACCTGCTCTTGAACAAGTACCGCGACCCCGGCGGCGAACCGCGCATGAACCTGTTCGGGCAGCTGCGCCGCGTGACGCGGCAGTGGCTCGACGCCGACTGCCTGGTCTGCGAGGGAGACACCTACCCCGGGCTCCTCAAGGTCAAGGATCTCGCCGACATGGCGGCGGAGCGCATCAAGGCCGCCATCACGGAGACGCTGGTGGGCGAGAAGCCCGTCAAGGCCATCCTCGATCCCTACAACCCGAAGGGCTCGACCCGCTTCGTCAATTTCACCACGTCCAAGGAGACGCGCTGGGAGACGGGCGGGCCGCCCCCGAAGTGCCCGCTCAACTGGGTGATCTGCGACAAGGACTGGGAGGCGGAATTCTGCCGGGTGGCCGAGTCACACCCCTGCGTGCGCGCCTACGTCAAGAATCAGGCGCTCGGCTTCGAGGTGCCATACCTCAGGGGCGCGATCCCCCGCCGCTACCTGCCCGACTTCATTGTCCGGGTCGACGACGGCCGGCCCGATCCGTTGAACCTCATTGTGGAAGTCAAGGGGTTTCGGGGCGAGGACGCCAAGGAGAAGGCCAACACGATGCGGGCCTATTGGGTGCCGGGCGTCAACAACCTCGGCACCTTCGGCCGCTGGGCCTTCGCGGAGATCACGGTCGTATACGAGATGAACCGGATTTTCGGGGAGCTGATCGACTCCTTCGTCGCCGAGGCCGCCGCGGCATGACGGCGCCGGACTTCGTCGCCGCCGAGCGCGCCGCCCAGGCCGCGTTCTTCGGCCAGACCGTGGCGCCCGCCCTGGTCATGCCCGGATCGACCTACCGGCTCGTCGCCGGCCAGCGCGAGCACAACCTCGCGGCGGAGATCCGCGGCCCGGTGTCGGCCTATTTCGCGGCGAACAGGATCCAGTGGCACACCTTCGCCGCCCATAGCCTCTCGTCCCAGGCCTGCTGCCTCAACTTTCTGGCGCCGCTGGCGCGCCGGCCGCAGCTGCTGGCGCGCGTCGTCCACCGTGCCCTCGCGGTGGACGAGCCGGAGATGATGCCGGTCGAGAAGGGGGCCGACGGGGAGCCGCTCTATGTCGGCTTCGAGTGGACGGGGCGCGCCGACTACCTGTCGGAGTGGCCATCGGGCGGGACCGCCACGCGGGGCGCCAACGCGACGAGCGCCGACGCGGTCCTGCGCTTCCAGTCCGGCGATCGGGTCACCATCGTGCTGGTCGAGTGGAAGTACACCGAGAGCTACGAGGCGCCGCTGAAAGCCGTCGGCAACCCGACGCGGCTCCAGCGCTATACCGGCAAGGCCCTCGCACCCGACGGGCCGGTTCGCGCCGATCTTGATCTCGGGGTCGCCGACTTTTTCTGGGAGCCCTTCTACCAGCTCCTGCGCCAGCAGATGCTGGCCTGGCGCATGCAAGCGGCGGGGGAGGACGAGGCCGACCGCGTCGTCGTGCTCCACGTCTCGCCCCAGCAGAACACCCGGCTGCACCGGGTCACGGCGCCCGCCCTCCGGCGATTCAGTGACGACGCCTTCGCGGCCTTCCGCGCCACGCTCGTGCGGCCGGCGGATTTCGTCGCCGTGTCCACGGAGAACCTGTTCGGTCCCCTGATGGCCGAGGCGACGGCGGACCCCGGGCATCGCGCCTGGGCCGACTACCTCCGGCAGCGCTACACGTTCCTCTCGCGAGTCTGACCGAGCCTATGGCCAAGAAGCCGATCCACGTCGCCGCCCTCACGCATGAGGCAGCGACGCGCAGGAACATCCCGACGGCCGAGTACGAGAGCGTGATGCGCGAGCAGGACAAGTCGCCGGTGCGGCTCGCCTACGAGCGGCGCAACCGCGACCTCGACCCGCAACTCGTGTGGCGCGGCAAGGACGAGCAGGACTGGTCCGACCTCGTCGTGCAGGCGCCGCCGCTCTTCATCCAGGAGAAGGTCCATCCTAAGGTCATCATCGACGACCTGAAGCGCGAGACCAAGGCGCGGGCCGCGGCCGCCGAACCCGCGCCCGACCTCTTCGCCGACTTCAACGGCCTGCCGAAGGGCGCCGCAGCGACCGACTTCTACCGGCACGACGGGCACTGGTCGAACCGCATGATCGTGGGTGACTCACTCAGCGTCATGGCGAGCCTTGCCGAGCGCGAGGGGCTGCGCGGCAAGGTGCAGTGCATCTACATGGATCCGCCCTACGGTATCAAGTTCAACTCGAACTTTCAGTGGTCGACGACTTCGCTGAAAGTGAAGGATGGCGACAAGGATCAGATCACCCGCGAGCCTGAGCAGGTGCGCGCATTCCGCGACACGTGGCGGGACGGCATTCACTCCTATCTAACTTACCTGCGCGATCGGCTTACGGTGGCGCGCGACTTGCTCACGGAGAGCGGTAGTATCTTCATGCAGATTGGCGATGGGAACGTACATTGCGTGCGTGCATTGATGGATGAAGTATTTGGCAATCAGAACTTCGTCAGTGAGATAGCTTTTTTGAAAACATCTTCTAGTTCTTCTGAAGAACTATCATCTGTATACGACAATATATTATGGTATCGCCGGGCTGATAGCCACAAGTATCGGCCTCTGTTTCAAGATAAGGCAGCGGGTAGTGAAGGGGCGACGCAATACGGCTTCGGTGAGAATGACGAGGGGTTGAGAGACACACTCTCCGCCTGGAGAGCGAAAGGAACAGCTGAAGCCGCTTTGCGCATCTTTGCCCATGGCGATATTACTAGTCAGAGACCAGCCCAGGGTGCCGATGTAAGATCATTTACGCACAATGGAAAGGTTTTTACAACAAGAAAAGGTACTTTTAAGACAGATCTGAGTGGGCTACGGCGTGCATCCGCTGCCCAGCGCATGATTTGGATTGGCAATACCTTGCGCTACGTAAGGTATTTAGATGATTTTCGAATCTTCCCCTACACTAATATGTGGTCTGACACAATTACCTCAGGATTTTCAGATCCTAAAATTTATGTTGTACAAACAAACAAGGCGGTTGTCGAACGTTGCATTCTAATGACTACTGACCCGGGAGATCTAGTGCTTGATCCAACCTGCGGTTCGGGAACGGCGGCTGCTGTCGCTGAGCAGTGGGGTCGACGCTGGATTACAGTCGATACGAGCCGTGTCGCCATCGCGCTCGCCCGTACACGTCTGATGGGCGCACGCTATCCCTACTACCTCCTCGCCGACTCGCCCGGAGGCCAACGCAGGGAAGCCGAGGTTACGCGCTCGGCCCCGAAATCCATCCCGACGCGCGGCGACATCCGCCACGGCTTCGTCTACGAGCGCGTACCGCACATCACATTAAAGTCGATCGCCAACAATGCCGAGATCGACGTGATCTGGGAGGAGTCGGAGGCGAAGCTCGCGCCGCTGCGCGCCGAACTGTCGGCCGCCGCTACCCTCACGAAGAAGCTGGAGGAGTGGGAGGTGCCTCGGGAGCGCCCGAGGGCATGGCCGGCCGCGACAGAATCGCTGCTGTCTCGATTCTGGGAAGCCCGCATCGCGCGGCAGAAGGCAATCGACGCCTCGATCGCCGCCAAGGCCGAGTCCGAGTACCTCTACGACAAGCCCTACGCTGACCCCGCCCGCATCCGCGTCGCCGGCCCCTTCACGGTGGAGAGCGTGTCGCCCCACCGCACGCTCGCGGTCGACTGGAACGACGAGCTCGTCGACATGTCGGGCCGCGCGGGCGGGTGCGCCGAGACCGGGCCCGGCTTCCGCACCGAGGAGGCCGGCTCCGAGCGCGACTTCGCCCAGATGGTGCTGGAGAACCTCAAGGCTGCCGGCGTGCAGCAGGCCGCCAAGGAAGGCCGGATCGCCTTCACCGGCCTCGCCGGCTGGCCCGGCCGCTTCATCTGCGCCGAGGGCACGTACAAGGAGGGTGACGTCCAGCGCCGGGCCGGCATCTTCGTCGGCCCCGAGTTCGGCACCGTGTCGCGCCCCGACCTCGTCGCGGCCGCGCGCGAGGCGGGCGACGCCGGCTTCGACGTGCTGATCGCCTGCGCGTTCAACTACGACGCCCATTCCTCCGAGTTCGAGCGCCTCGGCCGCGTCCCCGTCCTCAAGGCCCGCATGAACCCGGACCTGCACATGGGCGGCGAGCTCAAGGCCACGGGTGCCGGCAACCTCTTCGTCGTGTTCGGCGAGCCCGACGTGAAGATCGAGGACGTCGGCGGCGGGGAGATCCGCGTCCGCGTCTTCGGCGTCGATGTGTTCAAGCCGCAGACGGGCGAGGTGGTGTCCGAGGGCACGGATGGCATCGCGCTCTGGATGCTCGACACCGACTACAACGAGGAGAGCTTCTTCGTCCGCCACGCCTACTTCCTTGGCGCCAACGACCCCTACAAGGCCCTCAAGACGACGCTGAAGGCCGAGATTGACGAGGAGGCCTGGTCGAGTCTCTACTCCGACGTGTCCCGCCCGTTCCCGCGGCCCCGCTCGGGTCGCATCGCGGTCAAGGTCATCAACCACCTCGGGGACGAGGTGATGAAGGTGTTCGCGGTGTAGCGATGCTGATCAGTAGCTATGGGCTGTTCTGGAAGCGAGCCTGGGTGCATTTCGGAGCAGGCAGCAACGCGGGGCATCTTAAGGGCGTCAAGGCCGGACTAAAGACAAGCGATCCCGTGGACTTTAGAGAACAGCGCGGGGTTTACTGTATTTATGATGAGAGTTTTCGGCTCGTCTACGTTGGCCAAGCGGGCGGGGGCAACGATCAACGTCTTTTCACTCGTCTGAAGCAGCACCGTGAAGACAACGTCGCTGAGCGATGGTCTCGCTTTTCATGGTTTGGGATCAGTCGAGTGCTCAAGTCTGGACTGCTAAGCAAAGAGATAACCTCCGCCCATCCAGATATCCCGGACGTTCTGAACCACATCGAAGCGATCTTGATTGCCTCTGCCGAGCCGGTCCACAATCGGCAAGGTGGCAGATTTGGAAGCGACGTCGAACAATACCTACAGTGGAGGGATGATGACAACTTAGGGCCGGAAATTCCTGAGATGATTCGCGAAATTTGGAAGTACACACGAGGTTAGCGTTTCATGGACTTCCGCATCGCCGACACGTTCACCGACAGCCTCGGTCGCCTGACCGGCCAGGAGCAGAAGGCGGTCAAGACGACCGCCTTCGACCTGCAGATGGATCCCGCCTCGCCGAGCCTATCGTTCCACAAGCTCGACCGCGCGCAGGACAAGAGCTTCTGGTCCGTGAGGGTGAACGCGGATATCCGGCTCATCGTCCACCGTACGGCGTCGAGCCTGCTCCTCGCCTACGTCGACCACCACGATAAGGCCTATGGCTGGGCCGAGCGGCGCCGCATCGAGCGGCACCCGACGACGGGCGCCATGCAGACCGTCGTGATCCGCGAGCGCGTGGAGGAGGTCGCCCCCGCCGCCCCGCCGGCGCCCGCCCGCGCCGCCGCCAAGCCGCGCCTCTTCGACAATTTGCGTAAGCTCGAGCTGATGGGTTTCGGCGTGCCAGAGGACTGGGTCGAGGACGTCCGCCGCGCCGACGAGGACACGATCTTCGACGTCATCAAGCACCTGCCGCAGGAGGCCCAAGAGGCGCTGCTCAAGCTCGCAGTCGGGGAGCGGCCGGCGCCCCCGGAGCCCGTGCCGGCCGGCGCCGACCCCTTCGCCCATCCCGACGCCCAGCGCCGCTTCCGCGTCATGCACGACGTCGAGGAGCTGGGGCGGGCGCTCGACGCGCCCTGGGACAAGTGGGCCGTCTTTCTACACCCCGGGCAGAAGGCGCTGGTGGAGCGGACCATGGGAGGGCCCGCGCGCGTGTCGGGCTCGGCCGGCACGGGGAAGACCGTGGTGGCGCTGCACCGCGCCGTCCACCTGGCCCGGGTGGACCGCGACGCGCGCATCCTCCTCACGACTTTCACGCCGGGGCTGGCCCGGGCGCTCCGCGCTCGCGTGCTGACCCTCGTCGGCGCCGAGCCGGCGATCCTGTCTCGCATCACCGTCGAGGCGCTGCCCGCGGTCGCCGCGGACATCTTCGCCGAACGGCACGGCCCACCCCGCCTCGCACCGGAACCGGTGGTCCGCGACCTGCTCGCGGAGGCCGCCGCCGCCAGCGGTCAGACCTTCGTGCCCGCCTTCCTGCTCGGCGAGTGGGCGGATGTCGTCGACGCGTGGCAGCTCCGGTCCTGGGAAGCCTACCGCGACGTGTCGCGGCTCGGCCGCAAGACGCGGATCGGCGGCAAGCAGCGCGAGGCGCTGTGGGGCATCTTCGCGCGCGTGCGCGCCGGCCTGGCCGAGCGCGGGCTCATGACGGCGGCGGACGTGTTCGGGCGCCTCACCGACGAGCTGTCGGCCGGCGCGCCGCGCCCGTTCGACGCCGTGGTGGTCGACGAGGCGCAGGATCTCGGCATCCTGGAAGCGCGGTTCCTCGCCGCGCTGGCGGGCGACAGGCCGGACGGGCTATTCTTCGCGGGCGACATCGGGCAGCGCATCTTCCAGCAGGCCTTCTCCTGGAAGAGCGTCGGCCTCGACGTGCGGGGTCGCTCGGCGACGCTGCGCGTGAACTACCGCACCTCGCACCAGATCCGGCAGCAGGCGGACAGGCTGTTGCCCGCGGCGGTGTCGGACGTCGACGGCACCGCGGAGAACCGGCGCGGGACGGTCTCGATGTTCGACGGCCCGCAGCCGGCCGTGCGGACCTTCCCGAACAGCTCCGCCGAATGCGCCGATGTGGCCGGCTGGCTGCGGACGCAGGTGCGGAGCGGCGTGCCGCCGCACGAGATCGCTGTCATCGTGCGATCCGACGCCGAGCTCGAGCGAGCCCGCGAGGCCGCGAAGGCGGCCGACCTGCCATCGAGCGTGCTTGACGCGGACGCGGCGGCGCCAGCGGGACATATCGTCCTCAGCACCATGCACTACGCCAAGGGCCAGGAGTTCAGGGCCGTCGCCGTGATGGCCTGCGACGACGAGGTGATCCCCCTGTCGAGCCGCATCGAGGCCGTGACCGACCCGTCCGACCTCGACGAGGTCTACGCCACCGAGCGCCATCTCCTCTATGTCGCGTGCGCGCGCGCGCGGGACCACCTCCTCGTCACGGCCGTGCAACCGGCCTCCGAGTTTCTTGAAGATCTCACGATTCGCTGAGCGCAAGACGCGTGACCGCCTCCTTGGCGAGTGAACGACGACCCTCCGATCCCCGAGGAGATTGCGGCCGATTTCTACCCTCGTTTCGAGGATGGCTGGCGCCGGGACTAGGTGGTGGGCGATGCGCCATGGTGGTTCGCTGTTTCACTCTCAGCCGTAACGCGTCAGGAGCTGCCGTTGGCCGGCCGCCATCTTGCGGACATTCAAGCCGATTCCGGCTACCGGGTCGGTGTGGACTGATGACGGAATTTCAAGGAGAGCGCTTTCGGGCTCCTGCATTCACCGGGTAGATCGCTAGGATCAATCCGACGAGACAATCATAGACAGAAAGGGAGGAGGAGTGGCTACGCTGCAGGAAATCGTCGCCGAAGTCGACCGGCGGGCCGACGGCAGACCGATCGGCAAGATGCAGACCTTTCGCACGGCAACCAAGGGTTTGAAGCGGCAGAACCGTAATTACCCACGGGGTTGTGTTGATTTCTCGACGCTCGGCGGGAGCGGCCGGCGCTCAATGGCTCTTGCGCCGCGTCGTGAAGGCTGATTCCGTGTTGGCATGAGCCGCGGTGATCTCGAACG
>JAABUW010009859.1_pt1 | contig 10775 bp, 12 predicted proteins | sample 5560081 | NCBI WGS metagenome assembly JAABUW01 (sample SAMN10711882, study PRJNA513363) | rock metagenome | isolation source: Antarctica rocks | place: Antarctica: Victoria Land, Knobhead sud | reverse complement strand
CAGCTGATATTACATGTTTTGACACAGCAATGAGCTGTTATTATACTTTGTCAAGCATCACAAGCAGATGATGTACGTTGATGTCTGATACCTTGCACATTTGAGGTGCCTTACAGGTGCTGCACTCATAATTTACAGCCTTACAGAGTCCAGCTATCAGCGTGTCACATGTCATGGGATGAAACCTGTCGTGAGTGTCTCAAAGAGACATGGCAGTCAAGATGCATAGATGTTTACAACAAAGGTCTTGCATCATCACACAAGACTTTGCATGGTGTGCTGCACTACAGCATGGCTACTTTGTCAGTCATCAGTGAGAACCTTTATGATGGTACTTTGGAGATCAGTCACAGGTGCGCAGGGTGAAATACGTTGTCAGCTTCTGCAAAGCGCCTGTTGCACATGCAAAAAAGTATTGCTAACGACTACATCATGGCACATTGTTGGTCAGTCAGTTTGCCTTGAATTGGGAGCAACGCACATACAGCTGATGTCGCTTACAACATGCAAGACAATCTTGAGTTACACGTACGAGACTTTGTATCAAGTAACACATACAGGCTGCACATCATCAACTGCAGTCTCAACATCTCAACAGTGCAGAGTTTCTCGATATCACAACACAACCCACAATGGCATATGCGCCGTTGATAAACAGAAGAAGCTCATGCTAAACGAAAACGCTCATTCAACTTGATTGCCTGTAAAAACTGCTGAACACTACATAAAATTGTAATCAGGAAACACCAGCACTGTTGTGAGTTTAGCACTGTGCTCATGCGTTGCAGAATACATGGCTCATAAGCTTAAAAACATTGAGTTTGTGCTACAACACTTGTTCATGCACAGCGTGTGATATTTAGTAGGATTTGCTGCCTGCTGATGACCAGCTGTGTTGCCAGGTATCATATTCTGCAGTGACTGCAGTCATAGTCTTGAAATTCTGTGAATTGCTGAAAGACCCATGGCACAGGCCTCCACTTCCTGGCACCAAAATTGTAGCCTGAACAGCTCCCGCAACCGCTTCTCCATTGCCAATCCTCCTTACGAGGAGGAACGTGCAGGAAGCTGCCTAGTCAGACGGGCAAAGGAGACAGCCCCCTTGCCAGCCCTCTGGGCCCAGCGGGGTACGCTCTCTGCAAATGCACTACCCCTCTGGTGGGGGTAGGGGATATGCAGGCGCTGACTGGGCAGGAACATCTTCATTTTGATGCTCTTGTGCAGCTCAACCAGCTCATCCGCAGCCTGCAATGTCATTCAGTCTTGCATCAGCCTCTGGCATGTTAGGCACACGTTGACACACACAAAGCTGCTAGTCAGATGAAGGCTAGCAGTCCCACACTGGTGCAGGTGCCAACACACAACTGAACTAGAGTCAAGGTCAACTTGCAGCCAGTGTCAAAGTATGCCTAGCATATCAGTTGTAACACTTGCTGATGTACAGGGACGTTTACCCAGCATGACCCCACAGCAGTCGTTTGACAAAAAAATCAACAAATGGTGCGTACATTGAGAAATGTATGATGCAGAGATCAGACAGATATGATGATGTGCTCTGAGTCGATGTAAAAAAGGTCCTGCCACCACAGTATACATTCACGTTGTGCTACAACTCACCTTCATCCTGAGCTTGAATGTGAGGTCAGCTTTGATCTGCTGTGCCGGTCTGTCAGCCAAGGGCTGAGCATGAGTGGAGGTATCCCAAATACCGAACCCCTCCCACTTGCCAATCTCCTCAGACAGGGTGCTCACATCCACTTCCTGTGCATCGTTACCCCTGCCTCCTTGCAGGCGGACGCGCACAACACCATGGACGGGTAAGGCCATGAGGCCATGAGAGCTGCCGTGTAGCACACTGATGCGCACCGCATAGGTTGCTCCAATGTGCATGATGAAGAGTGGGTCATCTGAGTTGTTGTTGGACTGTGACATGGGTGCCTCCTGCAGAAAGACACACACCAAGACAGCTTTCAGCTCCAAATGAATAAGTGTACATGATCAACAGCTGTTGAAAGACGCCTAGAGAGACACTAAATCCTTGCATTGGCGTGCCACTGTGCAGTAAAAGAGTGATGCATGCAGCAAGCTTGCAGACTTGAACAGGCAGCATCTTCTGACGCAGTACAAGCTTGCCTTTCCACATACTGACAGATGCTGATCTCACGTGATTCATCAGCAACATGGCAACAGGTCCATTTGTTCAATAACACTTTGGTATAGGTACTCCATGCATACACAGCAGGCACCCCCTAGTCCAGATGCAGGTGGAGAAGGGGAGGACATGGAGAAAAGACAACTACCTCAAGGGCTGCATAGGTGGACATACCTTGACAGACAGGATCTTGGTGCGATACATCTCACGGATGACAGCGCCACTGAAGAGGGCAACAGCAGCACCAGCACCGCGTGACACAACCTCTTCAAAGCGCACAGCCAGCATGAGCACTGAACCCCTGGACCCGATGCTCTTCACGTTGACGAAGGGAATCTCCTGAAGGCTGTACTGCCTCGACCGCTGAGCACTGCTGGCCTGCTGTGCTGCGCTCACCTGTATTCAAACTTCAAACGCTCCATGAATGCAGGGGCTGCAAGCTGATATCATGTTTCTGACAGCTGTGACTGCTTTTGAAACCGCATGACAGCACTATCAACATGTGCAGGGGAAGGTTACTGAAAACGGCAGCGCTTGCTGATGACTTGACTGGATGCATCTTTGGTGACTTGACTGGATGCATCTTTGGCGACTTGACTGGTTGCAGTTTTGGTGACTTGACTGCCTACAGCCTAGCTTGAGCAGCAGTGTGGGGTACTATGACTGATGCAGTGTGAAGGGGACAGACCTGTAGCTGCTCAATGAGGTCATCTCCAGTCTTGAAGATGCTGCACTCCATGACCTCCTGGATGTGCCACCTCTCCTCTGGATCACGCCTGCACATACACCATTGCCACACTCACAACACGATCATCATATCACCTGCTCAATGATGCTGAGCATCCCAGCTGGCAGGAGACAGACAGCATCTGATGGTAAGTAGAAGAGATGTCTGGCAAAGCTGGGGGCAATTGAGCAAAACTTGTAGCTGACATGAAACTTGCAGCGATGACAGTCAATAAGAGACCAGGCCAGCAGTACTATGGGAGTCCAAGTTGCAGCATCACCCACAAGAAGCACAGCATGTCTCAGATGCAATCAGAACTTCAAGATCAACCAACTCACATACATCTACAAGCAGGAACAAGCACAGGCCAAGCAAAGCTTCGAGACAAACCAGCTCACAAGCACAAACCCGCACACACGACAAGCAGGCATGAATAGAGGACGTACTGTAGCAGATAGCAAATGAGGCACAATCACAAACAAGCACACAACAAGCTCAAGCAGTCAATGAGCAGAGGGCGTACTGTAGCAGATGGCGAATAAGGCAACCAGCTCACAATCACGAACAATCACACAACAATCAAGACATGAGCAGAAAGCTTACTGTAGCAGATGGCGGATGAGGCGGCCGGCAGCAGGAGAGTGCACATGCTGTGAGATCATGGCTGGGTTGGCTTCCCAGGGCAGGGGCTTGTACCCCAGCAGCATTGCCACCAACTCCTGCTCACTGTACCTGGGGTGGAACAGAGCCTCCCTGCATCAACAACCATCCATTCATTCATTCACTGCATTTACAGCTACAGATATCAGTGAAGCCAGCAAGGCCATTTGACCAACCAGGGGAAGAAGAATGTCAGCACCTGATGGCTGAAGTTCACGGGGAACAAACTGACAGATGGAAACATAAGGGTTTGACAGCAACGGTACTGCAGCGCAGCTGTTGCTACAGAGCGTGATCAGCAAAGTGGCAGGCTCTGCGACGCATGCATGCTGGAAAACACCTCACAAGGATTCAGGTTGCATGCTGCACAGCAACAAGGTTGCAAGGCACATGAGGGCACATCATGATGGGGGGGGAGTGTCAGTGGGTGGGTCTCTGAAAAATGCAAGGACTCACCCAGCAAACATCTCATAGGCGAGCACTCCTAGAGCCCACATGTCAGTGGCAGGGCTTGAATGCACCACCTTCTCTCCATTAGCCTCAGCTGCTACCAGCTGCACAATTGACAGGCAGGATCAGTCATAGGGACTGCGCATCAGTCATACAGAAGACAAGAGCATGAACTCAACGGCTGGGGACACAGCAAAGAACAGCCAGGTGAGACATTGTCTGGTACATGCAGCCCAACTCATTGCAGCAAGGGCAGCCAATGTACAATGCTCGCTTGAGCAGACAGGCACAATTGCAGGCGTGATTACGCATGTTGACAGGCAAGACTGCTGCTACACCCATGTGAGTATGAGCAAGGTGCTGCAGCTGAGACAAAGAAACACACACACGCACCTCAGGTGCAGCACATGCGAGGGTGATGTTGAGGGGGGTAGGCATGCCCTTGTCAGACCAGCGCGCAAAGTCCACCAGTTTCATGCTGAAGCTGCTGCTGAACCACATGACGTTAGCAGGCCGTAGATCTCCATGAACAATCTCCCTCTGATGAAGCCCACTCACTGCCTTGCAAACCTGCATTGCACAACTGACTTCAGCAGGAGTTGCTGTAGAAAAATGCGCACGGATTTGTGACGTTGACTTCAAGCAAAACCTGCATTGCGCAATTGACGTCAGCAGGAGCTGCTATAGACGGTGCGCATGGCTTGGTGACTTTGAGTTCAAGCACAATCTGCTGTCACCATTGCGCAAAGCACATCAAAGGTCAGAGCACAGGGCAGAAGACAAAAATGCACTCAAGCTGATGCGGCACAGCAGCTCACTTCAGCACAGCAGCTCACTTTGAGCATGCAGAAACCATAAGCTCGAACTGCAAAGCTTGGAAGCATGCAGTACAGCGCCATGCAAGCTGTCAAACACAGCACGTGAAGGCTACTGATAGCAAGACATACGTGTGCAAGACACAAACAAAAGCAGAGCAAAGATGGCAGGCTGACCAGCATAACGCCGTGCCAGCTAGCCAACGCAGCGAATGAAGGCTACTGATAGCAAAACATGTGTGCACCATTCAAATGCAGAAACAGAGCAAGGTGGCAGGCTGACCATGTAGAGGGCGCTCTTGAGCTCCACGTCATCGGGCTGACGCTGCAGCTTGTTGTTCCAGTCAGATAGGGAGTAGTCCCACCGCTCCAGCACAATGCAGGCTGGCATAGCACCACTGCCCGGCGCCTCACCCTTGGCAAACGACTCCAGCACCACTGCAGTACCATTTCACACCTGTGAGTGTGTTCAAGAACAGGACAGGACAGTGCACTGCAGAAACACCAAGAATGTGTGATGTTGTACAGACTGCAGCACCACAGCAGTGCCATTTCAGCGTGACTACACAGGCTATGCGACACACTGATGGGCTCAGAATCACACACACACCTTATCAGTGTACTCAAGAAGAGGACAGGGCAGAGCAGTGCAGAAACATCAAGTATGAGTGATTTTGTACAGACTTCAGCATCACTGCCGGTTCTGTCAACCCTGTACAATAGTTGACTCCAGCAGCATTGATGTAACCAGCAACGCAAGTAGCATTAGTGGCTGGAGTTGTGTTGTGTTGTGATGTGATGTGATGTGGGGGTGTCACCTGGCACAAAGTCCCCGGTGTGCACACGCTCAAAGAACTTCATCTCGCGCCGGTAGCTGTCCTGGTCAGAGAAGAACTTGCAGACGACTGGTGTGTTGCTGCCCCTGCGCTTGGCCGAGAAGACAAAGGAGTTGCTGCCGCTCATCTGCCCAGTCTCCAACACATACTTGCCTGCAAGCAGTCACACTTCTCTGCAACAGCTCTGATGATGATGATGATAAATGCAACATCTTTGCAGCCACCAGCTCTAAGAAAGCTGAAAATTACTGCCTGGATGCTGCCAGCTGTGCAATACAGTGTTAGCAGGCATGTTGCCCAAGCAGAGCTGCAACATGACAATGGACCCTCAGCCTTTGTCTTGCAGATGTCCACTATGCATAGCTGATGCAAGCACCAATGACGTGTAGCAAGGCATGTGTAGGAGTGTGACACCCACAGCTACTTGCATTGAGCAACATATACAATATAATGTAAGGGTGAAGAATAGATGACCCAACCTAAACCAATTGAGATGCATGCCTCAGTCCCTATACACCAAAATCCAGGAAAGCCTTCAAAAGCTGTGTGTATTCTCACGAGTGAAGTCAGTGAAGGCACAACAGGCAGATCCCGATATGTCTGCTGGGTATTGGAGTGCTGCGTAGAGCCCAGAAACATAGCACAAGCAAACAATGATGAGCACACACCTGCAAAGGCTTCACCCTTAGACACCATGTCTGCAATGGCATTCTCAGCATTCTGGATTTTGTCAGTCTTCAGCTGCTTGTCCTGCAGGCGAGGTATGACAGTCTGCAGCACGGCCCCCAGGGGTTGCCCCGCCACCTTGGGGTGCACTTCCACCCTACGTGATCTCATCAAGCCTGCACTCACAAAAGCATCAGTCAGTTGGAAATCATGTAGTGTCTCATCTGAGTGCATGTTGGCTCACAGGACTATGGTTTAGGCACACCTAGTAGGTACATGGCAAGGTTGATTTAGCTGGAATGCATATAAATTGTTTATTATTTCTTATGATTGAGAGCTCATTGAGCTGCACAGGCCCTAGAGTGAGACATGTTGCTTTGCACCTTTGAGCTGCCACATACAGCCAGAGGCTGAATTGCACAGCTGGGGGGTGACAAAGCCCACAATGTCTGAAGACAAAGAAGCCAATACTAGTTGCAGGGGCGGGTCAATGTGCAGTAGTGGCTTGTGAGATGCCCTGAGGTGGGATGCTCAATAGGCCTGTGCTTTCAAGACAGGATGTCTGATGAGTCACAACTGGCTCCACACCCCAGACTAGGTATAAAATGAAAATGAATGAATAGGCAATTACCTGAGTCCCCACTGGCAAGAGAAGCAGTGTCCATGTCGCTGCCAGAGCCTTCAGAAGCCTGGCGGCGGTGCACCCGGGGGGTGGTCTGGGCCGGGGTAGTCACACCTGTGTTGGCTGAGCCAGCGCTGAGCTGGCGAGTGAGAGGCCCTGGTGCATTACGCAGGCTGCGAGTGCTGTTACGCCTAGACTTACGCCGCCGCTGTGTGGGTGGGGGCTGCAACAAACAGCCCTGCTGGTATCAAAAATCATGCTGAGACTGGACATTGACAGGTCAGCCATTTGAGTGTGCCTGACAGCTTGTCCTGACAAAGCTGCTGCAGCTGTTGTCCAATGTCATTACATGCAGTTACACATGTGAGCAGTGCGGCTATACATGCACAAGTGTCAGCAAAATGGGAGCAGCAAAAGAGGAAAGGAGTGTCTTACCGGCCTGATTTCAGGCTGGGACAGCACACCCTTGCCCTTCTCCTTAGCCTTGGCAGCAGCTGCAGCTTCGTCAAACACAAATGGCTCCTCCTCTTCTTCAGCCACAGACGAGCTCACACTGGACGCGCTGGGTGAGTCAGGCACTCTGGTGTCGCTTGCTGGCTGTGGTACAGTAGCAGTAGGTTCTGTGGGCAGAGTGACTACCCTGGAAGCCACAAGCTGTCTGGGTGCAGTGAAAGACCCTGAGGTGTCACTGCCGCTGTCTGATGGCGTAGCAGGCTCAGCATGCTCAGCAGGATGAGCGGGCTGGTTAGATTCAAACGGCGCTGCAGCTGCTTGTGACTGAGCTTGTGCTGGGGCACTGACTGTGTCAGCTAGACTGGTGGTTGTTGGCTGCTGAGAGGACTGTGCAGCAACTTCTGCTGCGCTGACCACAGACTCAGGCACTGCGCTCTCGGGTGACCAAGACCTGCTGGGGGGTGTGGATGCCGCCGCAACCTCAGGGGTGGGTCTGGCAGGAGTGGAAGGGGTGATAGGCGTGACAGCGCCTGACTGAAGGCGTGGTGTCTGCATTGGCTTGACAGAAGAAGCCTTCGACACTGGCTCAGCTGTGACTTCTGGTCTGGCAGCTGGTAACCGCTCAGGCGTAGCTGACCTGCTGAGAGAGGTGGCAGGTGCCACACGCTCTGACCTGCCTGATCTGGCGGGAAACGACTCCATTGGCCGCAGCTGCTGCCTTGCAGGCCGGCCTGTCAGGGGTGAGATTGGGCGGGAAGGACCAGCTGGTCCCGCAAGACCAACGGAGCCCCGGACAGGACCAGCAGGCAGACGTAGACGTTGGCTGCGTTCCCGCTCAAAGTCAAAGTCCGAGACACGCTCCAGCCGGGGCGCAGAAGAACTGCGGGGGCTCTCCTTCGCTTTGTCTGCCATGTTACGCAATCTGGCAATGGCAGCAAGAGCGATCGCTGACAGATCCTCAGAGCTGCCCTGCTTGGGCAGACTGAGGCTCCTGGCGGTGGTCCTGTCAGCCGAGCGAGGGGATCCCAGCTCAACTGGTAGCTCATCAGGTTGCATGGCCCTGCCCCTGATCCTGTCAATGGCCCCCATGGCCATTGCAGTCATGTCCTCGGAACTCATGCGAGGCATGAACTTGCCTTGTGCTGCTGCAGCGAAGGGCGACTGCATCATGTCCTGCTGGTTGCCTTCACCAGCAGCCCTTGGGTCTTGCAACGGCTCTGCCTCGGCAATAGTTTCTGGTGCTGCGCCCTTGCTGTGGCGAGACATGGAGGTGTTCTGTGACAGAGACAGACTGGCTTCCACAGCAAGCGCGTCCTCAACTGGCTTGTTGTCTTCCAGCTGTTTCGCCAAAGCCTTGAATTGCTTAGCTGTCAACGCCTTGGGCTGTTCGATCAAGCCGGAGCTGGTGCTGGCATCACCGAAAGCGAGCTTGCTGGGGGGTACATCCATTAGAGGGGCTGATGTGGTAGCCCTAGGTTCGGGGGCAATGGCCCTGGCCAGCTCAGCTGATCTGAGGTCTTCCAGGATCTTGGCCTTTGGGTTGGTGGGAGCTGGCGTCTTGATGGCAGCCAGAGGCTGACCAGAAGACGAAGCAGCTGATGAGGAAGCTGCTTGAGAAGCTGACTGAGGATGCGCCTGCTCGGCTGCTACCTTCTGCTTGGCACCACGTACTATGCGGCTGGAGACACTGAGCGGCTGCTGCTGCAGCTGCTGCCCTGTCTGTGCTTCCTGTTCCCGCCGCATGGCCGCAGCTCGAGCTTTGGCGGGAGGGAAGGCTGCCAAAGCAGCTGCCGAGTCAGCTGCCTGAGCCTGCTGACTCTTTGACTCAGGCTGCTGCCCTGTCACGCCTGAGACCTGAGTAGGGATCTGAGGATCAATCCAGGCATCAGATGGGGGAGTTGACTGAGCAGGTGCCAGCTGGGCAACAGCAGCTTCTATGGCAGCTGCTGCTGGTGGAGCTTGTGTAGAGGGCCTGAAAGGTTGCTTAGGGGGTCTTCCTGCCACAAGCGTGGGTGATGAAGGCCGTGTTGACCTGCCTCTGACAGGTGAGCTTGCCCTGGAGTTTGCCGGGGAATCCCGGCGGGAGTTTCTAGCAGAGCGCGTAGGTGAACCTGGGCGGGAGTTTGCAGGAGATGCATAAGGTGAAGCTGCTGGAGAAGTTCTCCTGGAGCCAGAAGCTTCTGACCCAGGTCTTGAGGTGCTCTTCCTGCCCAAATCGGTGAAACTCTTCTTGGGGGCGGGTGAAAGTCTGCCAAATCCCATGAAGGGGCTGTGAGAGGGGCTGCCGCTTTGTGCCCTAGCCAGAGCAGTGGGGACAGGACCATTGTTCCAGCCAGAAAGTGGCTTGACTCTGGTCCTGTCCTTGGAGTTTACATCTGTATTGCGCGGCGTCTGAATTGGCGCCAAAGTGAGCTCAGGCTGAGCATCATCCAAGACAGCTTGTATCTCCGGCACAGATTCCACAGGAGGGGGGATGTCAACTACCACTGGGCCCTGGGGGGTGATCATGGGGTCTTCCATGGGTGTTGCCACCTGGGATGCCAGCTGACTGTCCATCGGAACAATGACCGGCTCACTAACCAAGATCGGCTCAGAGCTGAGGGGCGCAGTGAGGGTTGCTGGGGGCTCTCTCATAGGGCTGCCTCGAGCCAGCATTGGGTTGAACATCATGGGCTTAGGTTCCCGCTGCTTTGTGGGCTGGGAGTCGTTTCCCATCAGAGGATTGGCAGCGGTGATCTCAGGCTGTCTGGCTGCCAGCACAGGGTTGGGAGTTGTGGTGGCATGGTCAGAAGCTTTTGTGATAGCCATGATTGGGTTGACTGTACTTTCCTCCTCTGCAAGAAAAGACAGGTAAATAAGTCAGTAATCATTGGATATTTGGAAGTGTGAGTTCTCCAGCAACACAAAGCAACGACCTAGCAGCAAGGCGCATGTGGTTAGCAAACTTCCAGGATTGCAAATGGTCATGAACTTTAACATGGTTTTCACTTCATTGAGGCTCTGAGTCTTCATTTGAAAGGCAGCCATGCATGGCGGATGCAATAATGCAAGAAGCCAACATTTGAACGACTACAACAGATGTGCATCATCACTATCATATCAACAGCATGTGAGGCACGTTGTGAAGTAGGGTCACCTGGCCCTGGTCTCTTCGCAGGATTCAAGACAGCATCTTCAGGCAGAGAGGTGGCTGATCCACCAGTGCTTGATTCTGAATCATGCGGCACCTCAACAAACGGAGCGCCTGCAACACAGCAAGCAAACATCATACTGCATCAAGGAGCAGAAAGACTTATGATACACTAATAACAAGCAGTTTTGTGACCTGAGCAGCATACTCAAATGCCAGACCTGATCATTCAATCACAAAGTCATGGAAATGCAAAACATAAGC
>JAABUW010009858.1_pt1 | contig 10775 bp, 1 predicted proteins | sample 5560081 | NCBI WGS metagenome assembly JAABUW01 (sample SAMN10711882, study PRJNA513363) | rock metagenome | isolation source: Antarctica rocks | place: Antarctica: Victoria Land, Knobhead sud | reverse complement strand
GAATCCATGGGACACTCTTGACCATACAAAATGATCACACAGTTCGTATACCAACAGCTCTAAGCCTCTTCGAATCAAATCAGCCCCATTTATTAAAGCCGTCCTTTTGAATCACAGATGTTGGTATGTACGATCAGGATCATTCATATACCACGTGGATCATCTAGCCCGGGGAGTCTTGGATACATTGTGGCAAGAGCATGTTTCGATGGTAAGTTCGTGGTTGTTTCAGCTTACAGCCCAATGCAAGAGATCCTTTACGAGGGTCTATTTAGGCTGGGAGTGTTCCTGTACGGGATCTTTCAGCGCCAGGTCGATAATGTGTCATAGCACACCTGGAATTTGCTAGGCTGTGATCGGAGGCACCAGCCTTATCCTGAGATCTGACTGATCGTTCGAATCGAGGCTGTAACACACTAAGGAAATGGCGCTCGAATCCTCCATAATCTTGCTACTGCTTTCGGGACTCGAAACAGGCAGAAAAGATCTAGCAAAGAGCCAGAACAGATGCGACAAAGATGTCATTTCTATATACAAGATGTTTGGTAGACTGACCGCGTCGGGTCGGGTCGGTTCCAAAAGTTGGAACCGAAAAGTCGGTTCGGTTCCTAGAGTCGGAACCGACGATTCGGGTCGATTCCTAGGGTTGGAATCGAAACCCGACCCGAAAAAATCGACCCGAATCGTCAAGACTTTTAATTAATTAAATAAATAATTAATAAATAGTATCTATAACGCCTATAGATGCGAATTATACATTAATATTGATTTTTTAAAATTTAAAATTTATAAAATTTAAAAATTTAAATAGCATCTATAGGTCTATAGATACAAATTATGCATTAATATTAATTTTTTTATATTTAAAAATTTAAATAACATCTATAACACTTATAGATATAGATAATATATTATAGTAATGCATTTGTGTTCTCTATAATAAATTAATAATTAAACAATATCTATAGAATTTATTTGAAAAATTTAAAATTTAAATCCAAAAATAGAAATTCTTGACAAAATAATATAATTTTCGATTTCTTAACAATTCGATTCGATTCCTAATATTAGAATCGAAAATCGAGTCGGATTGTATTGATTTGTGTTCAAAATATTAGAAATCGACTCGGATTTCGAATCGATTTCTAGAATTGAAATCGACAAATCGGGTCGATTCCAAAAGTTGGAACCGAAATCCGACCCAACAATCAATCTAATGTTTGGATATCGACTATCTCGAAAAGCATCTTATTGTTGCTCTAAAAGCGTGCGAAAAAGACTATTAATAATATAAGATTATTAACAAAATTACTAGAATTGTTTTAAAGTTAACTAACTTTCTTCTATCTAAACAACAAAAGCAAAAAAGAAATAAAAAGAGAAAGAAAAGAGAAAAATACAATAAACAATTGTTATATTAAATAGAATACTAGTAGCAAACAATTAAGTATTGTTCTTTTAATCTCTCTTATTTTTAATATTAGCTCTCTTGTTTTACAAAACTCTACTATTGCTTTTAAGATTCGAAATAAGCAAAAAATATTTAATAAAAAGCTAGAAAAGATGCAACAAAAATACTATTTTTATATATAAAATGTTTAAGCATTAACTATCTCGAAAAGTATCTTATTGTTGCTCTAAAAACGTGCAAAAGAGACTATTAATAGTATAAGATTATTAACAAAGTTACTAGAACTACTTTGAAGTTAACTAACTTTTTTTTAAGTTTTAAAACAATATTATTAAAACAAAAGCAATAAAAACTAGCAATTTTAATAATAATACAAAATTTGCAAAACTAAGTTAAAATTAATCTTAATATAGTATAGATAAATATTAGACTTTTAACAATCTAAAAATATAATTATAGTCTCTAATATATTAGAATTGCGTATCTTAATAGCTATATTGCGACAAAAGAAATAGCTAATATAGTAATTATTATATTCTAAAGAGCAAAGCTTTTAATAAAGAATTAACAAAGCAATTAAATATTGTAAAAAGTATTCTTTTTAAAAAGACAATTGTACAATTAATATTATTATAATAACAATTTTAAAAGTAATACTTTTATAAAAAGAATTTATTTTAAAAACAAAAATATTTAATTCGAATCTATTTGCAAGAAATTTAATAAATATATTAATAATAAATTAATTAATAAAGTTTTTATTATTTTTATTGTAAATATTCTATATAAATTTGTTTGTTTACAAAAAATCTACAAAAGCAAGATAAAAGACAATATAAAAAATAGCATCTAATTATGTAATTACATTAAAAATAGATAGAATATTTAATAAAATATTTTGTATAATAATTTTGCGTTTACAAAGAATATTATTGCTTTAACAATATTTAATATTGTATATAACGCAAAGAAAAAGCAAACTACTAAAGATTGTATAATTGAAATAGTTTCTATTAATATAAATAAAGCAAAATTGCAAATATAGTTTTTAATAGTCTTTGTTTTAATACAATTCAAATCTAGATAAACAATTTAATTAACAAAACTTTAAATAGTAATAATTAAAATATTGCAATTAAGATAAAATAATAATATTAAATATAGTTTTTAAAAGTTATTAAATATAGATTTTTTGTAAAAGTAGCAAGCTTTTAATATAGAAAAAAAGTTATATTTCGATCTAAAGATATCTTTGCGTACTAGAAATTAAAAGAATTGCAAAAATCTAAATAACAAAATATACTAACTATAAATATTTGTTAGCAATAATCTTGTATTTATTTTGTAAAAGCAAATTTGCAAAATTGTTTAACTTAGAGTTAATTTAAATTGATTCTATTAATATATTGTTAAAAGCAAAAATTATAGCAATATCTTGCAAAAAATCTATAGAATTGTTACAAATAGATTCTTTATTAAAATTAACAACAATAGTAATATTATTATTATAGATAATAATTCTATTATTGCAAAAACAAAATAATTAAAGATAAAAAATATAGAGAATTATTTTTATCTTATAAGTATTAATATATAGAGTTTTGCTCTTAATACAAATAAAATAGCATTTAGAAAAGATATTAATAGATACGTTGTTTTTATAAAATATCTAGTAATTATCTATATTTTAGAAACTAAATATATTTGTCTATATATAAGAGATTAATTAAAAAAATATAAATTGTAGAATTTTAATATTGTTTTAATACAACAAAAAATAATGCTATTAAACTATATTTCTCGCTATAGAAGCAACAATACTATAATATTGTATCTTTTTTGTCAAAAAATATATAAAATACTTAGAAAGACGCGTTTTAATACTATTACTTTAATATAAAAGAATAGAAAGTCTACTAGAATCTCTAGACTTTAATATAAAAATATCTTTACTTTTATTGTTGCAACAATAAGTTTATAAACTTATTGCAATTTAATAAAAGACAATTGTATCTTTATTGTCTTTCTATTTATTTTAATATCTAAAAACTTTATTTAATAATTTAACTATTTCTTCTTTTTATTGTTTTGTAGTTCTAGAAGATTGCAAAGTAGATTTTACTTGTTTTAATAAAGAAAGATATAAATAAAAAGTAGTAAAATAACAAAGAAATTGTTTAAATAGTACAAAAGAATTTGCTACTTAGAAAGATCTATTAGTATCTAGTATAAAATCTTTGCAAATAAATTAAAAAGAAAAAAAGCAATTTGTAGTTTAAAAGAGAGAAAATTTTCTATATAGAAAACAAGATTTTATTGAAAGATTAATAACTATTAATTTAATATTGTTATTGTTATATATCTAAAAACATTAGTAAGATTCTTTTTAAAAAATATTGTTTTTTGTTTTTGTATAATAAGAATTGCAATAATATTGTTAATTGCAATATATTTAAGAGCTTTTTAATTGCAAGATATACTATTATTAACGAATATATTTTTAGAAGAGAAAAAATTATAGATATATTTTTAATTATTATTGTATTTCGATACAAGATTTAATAATAAATATATATATAAATTAGATAGAGAAGCAAATAGTATAGTTATTTATTAATATTAACACTAAATATATTAGAAATTTTGTTTGCAAAGATATAATTTGTATCTATATAAAAAATATATAAATTAATATATTTAATTTTAGCGTCTTGCGTTTTTATATTTAAAAGAATAGAAACAAAATATTTATTAGAATCTATTTCTAGATATTTGTATTATTTCTCTACTAATAGAGATTTACTTAATAGCAAATTAGATTTGTCTAATAATATTAAATTATATAGAAAACTCTTCGATACAAAGATTAACAAATTAGATATATTAGAAGATAAATTAAACAATAAGATTGTTAAATATTATATCTTACTAAGACAACAATTAAGATTGTAAATTTTCTAATAAGATATATATATATATATTTATATTTGTAGCTATTACTATTGCTATATTTGCTATATTTAATTTATTAATAATAGATATTGTTTATAATAATAAATAACTTATTAAATACAAATATCAAGATATTCTTTAAAAAACTAGCAAAAAAATATAATCTTTGCAAGAATATTAATAACAATAAAGACTTAAACTACTTTTTAGAAATATTTATAAACTTCTATTTTATCTTAGAATAAAACAATATCTACTATAGAGAATTGTCTTAACTTATTTAAATAGCGCAAGTAACAAACTTCTAATAATACAATCTAATAAAGACAAAAATCTTGTAGTTTGCTATATTTATTATATATTAGCAATAAAAAATAATATCTTAATAAAATTTCTATCTTATTGTTAAATACAAAACAAAGTTAAAAACAATAAAAATATAAATATTAAAAATACAAAGCAAATTTAAAAAACTTTTTATATTAAAAAAGTCGATTATATTTGTTGCAACAATAAAAAAAATTAACAATAAATTTTATAATATTTATAATATTTAGTTTGTTATAAAAGATATTATCTAAATAACAACACAAAATACTAAAAAATATAACAACAAAACTATTAAATTCGAATAAGAAATTTATTGTTAAAATATCTATTAATATTTTTAAATTAACAAAAGCTATAGAAGTAAATATATATATATTATTTATTGTTATATTTTGCAATTGTAGTTTCTAAACAATAAGAGACTCTTTGTAATACTATAGCGTCTTCGACGCGCTAGCGTCTCAGGATATAGCAGGGCACGTAATCCCGGGTGTCTATAGAAATCTCAAATAGCACAATATTTTTTTCTAATTAGATAGCGAGAAACAAGCTCGCACGTTATAACAAGTATTAGATAGAAAGAAAGCTTGTCTCTTATTGTTTTTTAACAATTAGTTCTATTACTATCTATCTTATATAATTAAAATATAGTAATATAAATTTATTATATTTTACGTCCTTTATATCTTAGTGCGTTAATAGAAAGTAAATGTATTTGTATTTTACAATTCTAATTGTTCTATCTTTCGAAGAAAAAGACTCGAAACATAATAGCAATATATCGAATTATAGTAGTTCAAATTACAATAACTATTCGACTACTAAATTAAAGTTCGAGAAATTTGATATCTCTTAAAATAATAATTGTTTACAAAATATTAATAGAAATAATTCTTGTTAGCGTAACAATAATAAAGAAGATAGTTTAGCTATAATTAAAGTTTCGACTTTATATTAGTAAATAGAAATTTTAATAGCAAAGATTTAAGATTTGCAAAATACTTAATAGACTTAAACTATAATAATTAAACAAACAAATTTTTAAGTTTTTTAGTTTGTTATTGTATTGCTATTAATAATATTTAAATTCTTAAAACTTAAAAAGCTAAAATTGTATAAAAGTTAAAATATAAATAAATATATTATTTGATTTCGAAAAATTAACATTAATATAATACAATTTTTGATATACTTTATTACAAATAAGAACAAAATTCTCTATTGTATATTATTTTTAAAAAACAATATTGCTACTTAATAATATTTAAAAACAAGCAATAATACTAAATTAAAAAACAAGATTTTTAAAAAATTTAAAGAGTTTCTATTGAATTTAGTAATTAATTTTGCTAATTGTTGTTTTTTTGTTTACAAAAGATAAAAGATTGCTAAATAGAAGTTAGATTAAAAAATAACTATCTTTAAAAAATATTTAAATAAGTTAAAAATTTATTTATTATCGCTTTTAAAAAAATATAGAATTTATATATTTTTAACTAAGTTTAAGTTAAACTTAAAAGTAAAGATTCTAGATATTAATATAATATTAAATATTTGCAATAAACTTTTAACTATAACTATTATATAAAAACAAATATTAAATTATATTTGCAAAACAAATATAAACAATTTTAGAAATTAACAAATTACAAAAAGTTTTAATATCTCTTTAGACAAATTTTATTAAAATTGTTGCTTAGACAATATTGACAAATCTAACAAAAACAAGAAATTCTATATTTTTAAAAATTTGTTGTTGTTGCGTAAACAAATCTATAAAATTAGTAACGCAAACGATTTAAGAAATATTAAATATTTTAAATATTATAAAAAAAAGTATTACAAAACAAATTATTTTAATAAATATAAATAAAACAAATCTATTGTTGTTGTTGTTATTACAATAAATATAAAAAAAGATTAAACTTTATTAATGTCTTGCAAACAAAACAAAAAAAACAAATAAAAACAATAGACTCGATTTTAGTAAAAAATTAAATTAATTTTTTTAAAAACAAGCATTGAATTATAGATCTAGTTAACTTAAAAACTAAAATAAATCTTATTAATTATATTTATATAGTACAATAGAAATTGTAATCTATATTTGCTATTTTATCAATATTAGATTTTTTTAATAATAATAGTTGTTTTTGTTACAATATCTATAAGTTGATCTATTATTTAATTAATTTATAGAATTAGTATTAAGAATATACTATTTTGTTCTACTTAATAGAATATATAGACTTTAATTTTATATTAGATATATTAATATTGTTTAAACAAAATATATTAATTAATTCGAAAACGCAAAGTTAACAATTTAAGATTGCAAACAAAAAATTAAAAATAATTAATTTTAAGCAATTTGTCTTAGATCTTACTAAGTATAGTATAGTTTATACAATTGTTTGCGCTAACGTTACAAAGATATTAAACAAAAAACTAGCAAAATTTAAGATTTCTAAGAAATTAAGAGATCTAAAAGATATTTATAATAATAAATTAGCTAAAATTCTACTAGAATTAAAAAAAGAAAATTATATTATTAAATTTTAAAACAATAAAAAGTTATTGTTTATATCTTTTTATAATTTTTTACAAAATAAATTAGCAATACTTTGACAATATTTCAATAATATATTAGCAAAAGATTAAATTAAATATTTAGTTTTATTTGTAAATATCTTTATTCTATTTGTATTAAAATCGAACAATAGATTATATTTATATATCGATTATAGAAATCTAAATACAATTATTATTAAAAATTGTTATTTATTGTTTCTAATTACAAAGACGCTAGATTATTTATACAAAATAAAGCGCTTTATTGTTTTAAATCTAAAGAATATCTACTATTGTATTTGTATTAAATGCAACAATAAACAAAAGACAATATTTTGTATATACTATAGATATTTTAAGTACTAAGTTATATTATTTAAACTAGCAAATATATTCGCAATCTTTTAGATTTATATTAATAAAATATTGCAAAAGTTAATTGATATAACTTGCGTAATCTATATAAATAATATATTTGTATATAACAATAATTCGACAAAGCACTAGCGCTATATTAGACAAATACTAGAATATTTTTACAAATATTTGTTATATATTAATCTAAAAAAATATAAGTTTAATATTATCGAAATTAAATTTTTAAATTTTATTATATTTCTAAAAAATATATAGATAGATTTAAAAAAAATCAAAACAATTAAGAAATAATTTAAATCAAAAATTTATTGCAAACTCTAGATATTTTTAAGCTTTATAAATTTTTATAGATACTTTATATATTATTATTCGAAAAAAATTGTTCTTCTTACTAGTCTATTAAAAGAAAGTAAAAATAACAAGAAATTTAATTTTTTTGTTTAATTAAATAAAGTAGAGTAGATATTTTGTTAGTTTTGCGATATCTTTATATTAACTTTACTACTTTGCTACTACAATTTAAACAAAAAAATAAAAGTAAAGATTAATATATTTAATTTTGTAATTGCAAGTATCTTAAATTAATAAAATAACAATAAAAATTAACGTTTAATAATATTCTAATTGCAAAAAATAATTTTAACAAAGCAAAATTATAAAATATATAATTAGAAATTGCTAGCTATTGTAGTTGCTTTTAAACAATAGAAATACTATCTAAAAAATAGTACTTATTTTATTAAGATATAGTCGAATTACAATAATCTTAAAAAATTTATAAATTAAAAGAAGCTAAACTTAAGATAAGCTTGCTAAATACTTAAATTAATTGTCTATAATTTTGAAATCTTCTATTGTTTAAATAAAAAAAATTTAACAAATAAATTGTCGAAATATCTTAATTATAAAGAGATTTTATTGTTAAATATAAAATTACTATCAATATTGTAAAACAAATTAATATTATTGTTTAGCAAAGATTTGTTAACGCAAAACAAACAAAAAATATTAAATAATTTAATTTTTGTATTTTAAAATAAACTAGTATTGTTATTTAACAAAAAGTTGCTAACGCAAAACAAACAAAAGATATTAAATAATTTAACTCTTATATTATAATTAGCAAGAATACTTACTAATAACGCAAAGATTTTGCAATTATAAAGTAGAAAAAAAGTTTTTAAAAAATTAGTATCTTTATTTTAATTAGCTAATATATAGATTGTTATCTTAAAAAAAAAAATTAGAAATATATTAAAAAAATCGTATAAAAAATCTCAAAAATTAATAAAAATTTTAATAAAAAATCTTTAGATTAAAAATATTTAAATCGAAAAGATTTATATTAAGATCGAAACGTTGTTTTGTTGTAAACAAAAAATATAAGTTAAGAATTAATTTTTTTTTGTTAAATACAATAAATTGCTTTATATTTTAAGAAATACAATTATTAAAGAGAAGTTAATTTGCAAAAATTATAACAATTTTTTAACAAAGCATTTTGAAATTAAGAAAACTTTAAATTTATTTTAGCAAAAGTATTTTTAATTTGTTTATACTAAACAAGTAAAAACATATATTAGAAATATAATATTTGTTGATATATTAAAATTTCTTGTTATAAATTATATAATAAGCTTCGATTCTTATTTGTTGCAAAAAAATTATAAAAAGAAATTATTATAAATTTTGTAATAAGTTTGTTGTCGAACAAATATTATAAAGTTATATATAATTTAATTTTTGTAATAGTCGATTGTTATACAAAAATAATTAAATATATATTTATAATTACTAGAATTAATATTATAAAATTAGCAAAAGTATTTTTTAATAAAATTGTTTTATATTTCGAAACGTTAGCTAGTATAGTAAGTAATAAAGAATTTATCTTTATTAGTGTCTTTTAATTTGCTATATATTTTTATATACAAATTAGAAGACAATTAAGTATTGTCTTTTATTCTTAAATAGATAATTTAATTGAACAATAAAATTAAATTTTTAAATACTATTTTTGCATTTACGTTAACGCTAAATAAACAAAATAGACAAATCTATTGTTAATAATAAAATTTGTCTACAATAATAATTATTATATTTTAGTTAAAACTTTGTTGTTCTATTTAATATACAATTATTATTTGAAGATTTATTATAAAATTAAGAACAACTTTATTAAAAAAAAGATACTGTTAGTACAAAAACGCGTAAAACAATTTTATAATTTAAAAAAAGTTTTAGCAAATTGTTTTGAAAACGTTGTTGCACAATAGACAAAATACTACAATAAAAAATATAAATTAAAGAGTTTTGTTGTAAAAATATTAATTATACTTTTAATTAGAAATTTGAAGCAAAAGAGATCTAGCAAAAAAATATTATATAAATATATCAAATTGTTTAGAATTAAAAATAAGATTAAAATACAAATTTATTGTTTTATTCTATCTAATATCTATTAAATTTATAATACTTTTTATATTTTATTTCTAAAATTATACTTGCATTGCGCTAGTAATTAATAGACAAAACAAATATTGCAAGTTTCGAAACTTGTTAATAACAAAATTTAATAAAAGATTGAAAAAATTCTAGACAAAATTAAGTTAAAGAGACAAATATAATATAAAATTAAATAAATAAACTAGAACAAAGAGTATAATTAATAATTAAAAAAAAATCTCTAAATAATATTAATAAGTTGCGAAATTTTTTTAAAAAACAAATATATAGTAAACAAAAGCAAAAAAGATAGCGCAATATATATTGCAACAACAATAATTATATTAACAATAATTTGTTTAATAGAATATTGCGCAATTGTTATTGTATTGTTGTTGTATAATAAAATTATATAAAAAGATTTCTTTATTTTGTTATACAAGATACTAAAAATAATAAAGTTGTTTCTTTTAATATAAATACTTAAAATATAGTTTAAAAACAAAGCTACTCTATTATTGTTAATTAGTTAACAATATATTGTAACAACTTAGTAAATTTTTAATATTTTATTAAATTTGTTTTAAAACAACTAAAGAAAACTTTTAAACTTATTTAAAAATAAATTGTTAAACTTTTTCAAATTAATTATAGACAAATCTTTGAAATTGCTTAAAGTATTTATATT
>JAABUW010009855.1_pt1 | contig 10780 bp, 15 predicted proteins | sample 5560081 | NCBI WGS metagenome assembly JAABUW01 (sample SAMN10711882, study PRJNA513363) | rock metagenome | isolation source: Antarctica rocks | place: Antarctica: Victoria Land, Knobhead sud | reverse complement strand
CGAACCCCCTGTCCCTGCCCCTGCCCCTGCCCCTGCCCCTGCCCCTGCCCCTGCCCCTTGCTTGCATGTAGATTCTTGTCAGACACATGCTGCACATTGCAACATGGACTTGACCATTTACGCATTTATGTGTGAAAATGCAGCTGCTGGCAGCTTGTATAGCATTCACCGGCAAAAAAAAAGACTTCACATGTGGCTTTGCATCACTGCTGATGTGCCCACAAAGAACTCAAAATTCCGAATTATGTGCACTTGTGCAGGTACCATTGTATTTGTTGCAGTGTTGTTGCTGGTCACAAAGAAACAACAGCACTTCAGCTGGGTTTTGACAAGTTATCAGGTATATCTCACAGTCGTTGGAGCATTTGTGCCAAAATCATGAGAGTAACAGCATGTGCTGCTACCTTGGATCACCGAGCCTGTTTGTCAGTTGAATCATCCTTTGCCATTGTAATCCTGCAGCTTTTCATCCTGAACTGTCATGTCAGAAACCACCTTTTGCCAGCCTTTACCTGCTGCAAGCTTTGTGCAAGCTGTCAAATTGCACCACACCCGCATGATTGAAGATTTAACACCGCAACTGCTGATCTGTCCATGTGGGTCTTTGGAATATGCATCATAGTGACTTGGATTGTCAAAGCAGAGCAACCCAAGTTCCGGGATCACAAGCAACACATACATCTGCTTGTTGGGCCTGTTGCCCGCTGTATGGAGTCTACTAGGGTATGACTCCACAGCACACATGATTGAAGAGACTAAGGAAGCAGATGCCGTTGCTGGCTGGCCAATGCCTTACGCAGTTGCCCTCAGTGGCATATCTGGCTTGCCATTTCTGATTGCACTGACTGTTTGCATTCAGGTAGCGCTCACATCAGCTGTCATGTGACATGTGAGTGTTGTACCTACATCATTTCACAATCTGTGCAGAAAGCTTGGCGTTCCCAGGCTTGTGCTGTCAATGCCCTCCTGGCCTGAGCAGTGCATTATGACAATGATGAGCCCAGAGTGCAGCAAAGCTCCTAGCAGCAACACACAGCCACCTTCATGTCCAATACTCTGGCTCTGCTTTTGTTGCTGACTGCCTCTGCCTTTCATGAGGCATGAGCTACCACACCTTGTGACGCTCTTCTCACATGAGCTACCACATCTTCTCACGCTGTGAAGGACGTGGATCAACTGACGGACCCAGACAACGGATTTGATGGCATCAATATCGTTGCCCAGCTGCTGTGGCAAGCATACAAGACCAGATTCGACACAGGAGTTGCCAGTCTGTCCTTATTTGCTATTCCTCTGGGGGCCAACTTCATTTCTGCTTTGTATGCTATCACCTCTGCTAGCAGGTCAGCTTGCTACTTCCGATACTCACAGGGCAGACTGCAACAACCTGTCCAGTTTGAATAAGTTGCTGAAGCCAGCTTTGTGCCATGCATGCCACATCCATACCATGCTGTAAGCTAGGCTGCAAACAGTGGCTTTGCTCACACCACAAGTTTTTTTAGTAAGATTGAATCAAATAGAATTTCTGTTGCTCTGCAGCTCGTGCACTATTTCATTATCACGCACATTTGTAGAAGTACAATTGCATCTCTTGCATTTCTGTTAGCTGCACAATGCCGACGGTCCTCTTGATGTGCAGAATGCTTTTTGGCTTCTCAAGGGATCAGGCAGTACCTTTCTCAAGCACATGGCAGAAGGTTGATGAGTCATCTGGTGTGCCTTGCTGTGCAGGTAAGCCCTCATTCTTTGACTTCAGCTGTCTGTGAATCTGACATCATTTACCTGCTGCACTTGTACGCTGTGATGGTCTATGAGCTCAACTTGTGAGCGCCAGTCAAACAATGGGGCGCTTTAGTCAGTTTGACGCACTGCTGCTGCTTCTGCTGCAAACCCTGCCAGTGCTCTAGTGTGCTGTCACTGCTGGGATCACTCTCACAATCACAGTCAAACGTTGTCTGCCCTCACCAATATCGCTGCTGGCTCAGCATGCTAGGTTCTCTGCAGTGTGGGGTGTGACAGGAGCATCATTCATTCTGGGCCTGCCACTCTTGAATGGCGTGACTGCTTTCTCTGCAACCACTTCCATAGCCTGTGCTGGTCTAGCCCTGACGTACAGTCTGCCAATTGTGTTGCGCATTGTGTTCAGAGCAAGTTACCTGGAGACTGGGCCTTTCACGCTTGGCAGGTGTGCACCAAAAGAGTCCAAGTGCCCTCTGCAACACCTGCTTGGATCCCACATTTGCTCTGGCTGCCTTGCATTGCGTCAGACATGCATGTGGTTTTCCATTGAACTGATGTGCTATGCAAAGCAACTGCAATACTGCTTGCTTGTCACAGGTAGCCTGTCAAAGCATCACATCTGCTGTAAGCTTTGGACCAGCATTCAGTTTTGGTGCAGAAGTGCTGACATAGGATTTCAACCGACTTGATGCTTGCAGATGGAGCATACCAGTGGCGGTGGTTGCTTGTGCCTGGCTATTGTTTGAAACCGCCATGTTCATGCTACCAACGGCATATCCAGTCACATCACAGACCTTCAACTATGCCCCTGTAGCAGTGGGGGGCTCACTGGTGCTGATAATAGCATCATGGTTGCTGTCTGCCAGATTTTGGTTCAGCGGCCCTAAAGTTGATGTGGATAACTCTGATGCTGTCAGGATTAAGTACTGGGTGTCTGATCCACCACGAGGTGCAAATTGATGGTCTGTAGAGACCTACTACACTCACAGTGCCAGAGTGCGAGTCGCCTCAGTTCTGAGCCTCCGTTATGCTGAAATGAACCTCGGTTGAGGGTTGAAGAACGGAGGCTCAAAACAGAGGCAGATTTGAATTCCGCTAATCCGAGCCTATTTCCTTGGTAGATTGGATCTCAGATACATGTCCCCAAGGACACACTGATTTGCAGAGCCTGGTGAAATGCCTGGATCATAGGTGTTGTGGGGCCTATTTACAGAGCTTCCGTTTTCCTGGTGTGGAAAGGGCCTAAGCCAATACTGCAGCTGTAATGAGTTTAGGCAGGTATCCAAGCTGGGACAAAGGTCTGCAGCTGCAGTACATGCCGCTGAATTATAGAAAACTCTAGATTTATAATCAAAGGTGGTTTGCTTGTACAACACATGTAGGCACATTAGAGCCTGTACTCGAAGGAGTATGCGCATTTTCATGATAGCCATTTACATACCCATTTACATGGTAGCAAACTGCAGTACTGCGTAGACACATAATGCAAAGTTTGCAGTTAGGCTGCAAACAGCCATTGTGTGTCCCTTGAGCTGTCACCCAGGCTGGTATGCATTTCATTGTAATCAACACCTTACTGTGGAGCCATTCGTGACTCACTCAGACATCCTGGCTTGAAAGCACAGGTGGACCATGCAAACAGCTGATGGAGACGCTGTCAATTCAACAAAGCCTGGACAGTGTGAGGGACTGCATTTGCTTCTGGTGCATTGGCCTCTGGCTGGACTGGCTTAGGAATCTGAATTCCTGACTTGACCTGTTGCAGCAGGAATTCGACTCCAGTGGCTGTAACTGATGCTGTGACGGGTGTGAAAGCCTCACTGGGAAAGCTCAAGCGCATATATGCTGTGTAAGCCCTGCACACAGCAATGCACAGGAAGTCAGCAAACCATGTTAGTGATCACCTAAGTCAGTACCAATCCCATCTGCAGCTGAATCCATACTTACATGCACTAGTGCCATTGGCTTCCTGAGTCAGCGCCGGATTAGGCTATTTGGATCACGGTGTGCAGAACATTACCTGCTCAAAAGATTGCTGCTCTGTACATCTGCTCTGATTGTTTGTCCTTGCGAAAGGTCTGCGTCCTTGGACCCCAGGGACTTCCACAAAGCAAGGAGTTTCCTGAGAAGTCCAAGCAATCCCAGCAGCAGATCTTTGTGCAGCACCTCTGTGGCAGGTGAACCTGCTGGCTCAGCTTGGGTAACAACCTTTGTGGGCTCTGCTGCATCAACATCTGCAGGTTGTGCTTCAGCATCTGGCAGGTTGTCATCTTGAGGAGCAAGGGGAGCAGGAAGTGCAGATGGAGCTTCTGAGACTTCATCTTCTGGCCTTGCAGCCGCAAGCTCAGAAGCAGGTTCCTGAAGAACATCTTGTAGAGCCCTCTCTGTGCTTGACTCTAATTGACTCAGCTCCTTGTCATAGGCCACTTGCAGTGCAGCTGTTGCAGCTGCGTACAAGGGCTGCCAGGCTTCTGCTGATGCATTGCTCTTCTTCCGCTGACGCTTTGCCGCTTGCTGTATACTGCTGAGCTTGTCAGCACTGCCAGCCACACCCAAGGTGTGGAAGTATGCAATGGCAAACTCGCAAAACACCTCTGGCCCGATGGCATGGTCGCCAAGCAGCTCCCGCATGTCAGGCGCATGAAAAATCTGTGCAGCACGTAGACTATCTTCCAGTCCAGCCCAGCTGTGTAGTGGGTCTGAGGACAAGCAAGTGTCATGATACAGCTGGTATGCTTTCTCTAGGAGATCTATGTCAACAGGGGAAGCTGAAGGGGAGGCAGCTGCGCCCACCAGATGGGGACCAAGCTGATCCCCAGCAAGGTGAGCGCCAGGCAAGATGGGGACAGGGGCAACAGCAGGCAATGTAAGGCTTCCAGATTCTGTCTGATCATGAGAAGGCAACTGAAGGTGCTGAAGGGCTGCTGCTAGCTGGATGACGTATATGCCAAATGCCCACCTGCATAATGACGGAGCACTCACCAAGTCCGCTACAGCAGTGTAAAAGACTTGCGCAGGTGTGTGTCCAGATGGGTAAGCTTCTGCCTGTTTGTTGGCTGCTTTTGCACTTTGACATTGCAATGCCACAGGGCTTTTTGTGCATGATCAGCCTGTGACAGCGCATCATGAGGTGAAGGCACATGAAGCTGCTGTTCCTTACCTGCCAATGTCAGCATAGGAGTTGAAGGAGCTGGTGCGCAATGTGGTCACCACGCCACGCAACGCATCTAGATCCTTTGTGCCTTGCAACAGCAAAATGTACAAGATCAGAGCTCTTCTGACGTGGGCCCGGAATTTGCGAGGGCTCTCCTCAATCCCATTGTTTGCCAAAGAGACCACCTTGTGACCCCACTGCTCCTCGGGCACTGCCGCCTTGGGCTTATCTGCAGCAGTGTCCTCTGCAGCCTTACTGTCTGATGCTGCATATGCCTGCAATGCACAGGTGACACAAATTGTTGCCTGTCCGAGCTAGCTAAGTTAATGCATCATGCCATCAAGCAGTCTGATGACGTGCACCATTGACCATGACAATCAATCAGTCAATCAATCAATCAATCCATCAGTGAATCAGTGAATCAGTCAGTCAGTCAGTCAGTCAGTCAGTCAGTCAATCAATAAAGCAAGCAATCAAACCCACGGCATCACATAATGAAGCCATGTGGTAGCTGGTGAAGCCCATGTCGGGACAGCTTGTAGTGAGCTGACAGCTTTTATTGAAGCTGCACATGTGCAGATGTATACAGAATGCACGACTAGATGAACAAGAGCTAGTGAGGGTACCTTGGCAGCCTTCTTGACACCATCAGGAATGATGAACATGTTGATAACAAAGCCATGCCTGGCTTTGCCTTTGAAGAAGGGCTGCAGCTCAGCCAGAGCCTGCTCCTGTTGACCTCTCCAGCGCAAAGCCTGAGCTCTGCGGTAGTGGGCCTTGTGGAAGGTTTCATAGCTGCCGTTCCGGCTATGCTGCTTGCTTTGCTCCAGGCAAAAGGCCATGGCGCTCATGGCATCCTCATAGATCCGATCCACCTCATCACTTGACTGGCTGCTGCTTGCTGATTCTGACAGTGATGCTAAGCTTGCAGTAGTCCCAGCAAGCTCTTGTGCTGAGTTGGCCGACAGCAATGCTGATAGTGTTTCAGGAGAAAAACAGTGGCGCCCAAGCAGCTGCAAGTCAGGCTGCTCCTCCTGCAGAAGCTTAAGCCGCATGGAGTGTAGCTGGTACATAGCCTCCACGCTGCCTCCAACCATCTGCTTGGCTAACATGCAGGCATTAGCCAGATGATGCAGGACCTGGCCAGGCTCCTTGTGCAGCTTGCGCAACATCTTGGCAATGCATAACTGGAACGTCCACTCCTCAGGGAGGATCAGTTGAGCACGCTGGAAAGCTTCCAAGCCTGCTGTGCAAGTTTGCTGATACGCAGCACTGTGTCTGTCTGGCACACGTTTCATTTGGTCATACATGGGCGGGGCATCTTGAATCTGCTCCAACAGGAGCGAGCCCTTTTGCTCCTCCAAGAAAGCCAAGTTGCTAGAACGCTCTTGTGCATCTGGGATGTCTGCTGCTGCCAGCTGTGCATATGCAATGGCCGCCAGAGCTCTAGAGCTGTACATACTGAAGCGCTGCTGCAGCTCTAGCCGTTCCTGCCACATCTCTGGGGTCATAGCTAGATCTTCATTCCCAGACTGGGTGGCGACATGATTGGCAGCTATGCTTGCTAGGGAGCTGGCAGCTGTCAGATAGGTGTCTGCAAGAACAGATGCATTGACGGGTGCAGCAACTAGTGCTCATGACAAGGCATTACATGTGGTGTGATGACCAGAAGCACTCTTTTGCATCTGCACGACTGTGCACTTGTCGCACAAACCTGGTGACCATAGCAAGTGCAGATGCTCATGCAAGGACAGACATTCAAGCATTGGCTTGACAAGGACATGTCAACAAATCCAAGACCTTTCGGAATACAGAGGAAGCGACTCACTCAGCGTCCGTTCCCAGCTCTCATATCGCTTAGGATGGTAGGAGAGGTCGAAGCGGGTGATGTGCAAATACTGCAGAATCTGGTCATGCCCTTCCTGCTGCATCATGACACTCTCAGTTATCTGGTCAGATACATCTGGCTGGCATTGTGCTCGAAGATGGTACAGTTGTGAGTGGAGAGCCAAATCTGGGTCTTGCTGCACGGCCTCCTGCAGTGCTGCCAAGTCCACACTGTAAAGTGAACCAGACACAGCTGCTGACTGCAGAGCTTCTCTGCCTGTACCCTGTGCATCTGGTTGCTGGGAGTCTGACTCGGGCAACGACAAAGGTGTGGCCAAGGGCACAGCATTAGCAGGTGTGTTGAAGGCTGCTGGAAGTGCGCCACCCAGAAGAGCGTCCAGGTCAAAAAGGGCCAGGACAGAGTCTGGTGGGGGACCCACTTTCTCTTGGATGACTGCCAGCAGCTCTGCACACAGGTCCAGCAATCAGCATGCATAAGGCTTCTGCAGGCAATGTGTATCAGTGTGCATGAACATGCATTGACCAATTTGTTAGCTGTGCTTTCAGCTGCCCTCAGCATGGGTTTGCCAGATGGTGTATTTGAGTTCCTCATGAGATCACTCACAAGAGCAGCTTATGGAGTATGAGTACCTCCTAAGCGCTGTATGAAGGACTTGCTTCTGTTGGTCAGGTTCTGGCCAAAGTGTGACAGGTATGTCCATACACAAACAGCCTCTTCTCGTGTTTGCGGATCTTGCCTATCTGGTTTGCCCTGCAGCAGTTTTGATCGAGGTAATTCGGCAGACTTTGCAGACCTGTTGCTGCAACTCAAGCTGCACTCATTGCACAGCATCACTTGCACTGACAAAAGCAGAATGCATACATATTGTTGGCAAAAAGCACCACACTTCTAACCATGTTGAAATTGTACTATGTGTATGTAATATTTAGATCTTTGGCACAACTGCACCCAACAGCATGCAGGCAGGACATGCACAACAACACCTGAATGTCATCTCAAAAGAAATCAGTGACTTGCCTGGAAGCCATCAGTGAAGCTTGCATCCCTCTCAGGCAGCTCCAGACCGTATAAAAGGTGTATGCATTGTGCTGCAGCACCCATCAAGGCCATATCAGGCTCTGCCGTCACCTCAGCACCATTTGCATGGCATTGTTGAGCAATGCCTGCACAAGGCCAATCAGCAAGTCAGAGGATGGAATCTTGTTATGCATCCATGCCTTTGGTGCATCTATAGTGCATTACAACCTTGTCAGCATGCATGTTGGCGACACTGACACGAGTGAGTGCAATATTGCTCTGCAGCCAGATGCTACACATCTGCTGTCTAACAAGCAGGCTCTGCAGCATTTTCAGACGAGCAAGCATAGGCAACACCACCAGATACAGTCTCACCAGCAAAGAACGGGGCTAGAATCACGAGGCAAGTCTTCAGGTAGGAGCCATGTGCTAGGCCAATGACAGCAGTGTCCACAAAGATGGCAGCACCTGTGCTGAGCAGCTGTACCTGGCTGTGCTGGTGACATGATAGTCTGCAGTCGAGCTGGCGCAGTGTCAGCAACAACTGAAAGGCATGTAGCAGCCCCAGCTGCTGTTGCTGCTCCTGCACCACATGGAAATGTTGACAGCCACGCATGCACCGTGTTGGGCGCAGCACAGACTGAAGTGTTCATGTGTGACAGCCGCTTTCATCTGTCAGCATGCTGGCGCTGCATGGACTCTGTATCAGGAACAAGCGACACACTCAACATGCTCACACTTTGTTCGCAAAAGCAGAAATGGTGGGAGATTGAGTTGCAGCACTTGTTGTCACGGCAGCTAGAATGTACCATTCCACCTATGCATTTGGAGATGATATACTGCAGTTTCACCTTGACATCAAGTGTCTTGCGGGTAGGTGAGCTAGCTGAAGGGCTTCTCGCCAGTGCGCAGTAAAGCGTCCTGACCACTCCCAGCACCTGCCACTGCAGCTCTGCCAGCAGGTCATCCAGAACCCCAACCTCAGTGCCATCTGCTGCCTTGAGCTTCTGTTGCCAGTCGGGCAGGTGGGTTCCAATGGCGTCTGACAAGGAGTCGATTACTGCAAAGTGAGCGTGGGTTGGGAGCTGCGATGGGTCAGCCAGACCTTCCTGAATGGTTTTTCCTAGTGGCTGTGGTGGCAGCTGTAGGGAGGCCTTTGCAAGCAGGCATTGAAGATGCAGCTGCCATGCATCAGGACCTGTCGACGCCTCCTGCAGGTCATAAACGAGCTATTGCATCTGCAGATACTCCCTGACGTCAGTAGGCCTTATAAGGAAGCACAACACAGGCTGCTCTGTACAGACAAGACTTGTCCTGCACACACATACCTCATCATGAGCAGGAAAGCGTCAAATTGTTCTTATTTTTGTGGTTATTTATTGCACTGCCTGACTTGTTTTACAGCAAAGGTAAACACATAAAGTGCTCAAGATTAGCAACCATGATGGAGAGTTGGCTGCTGACAGCCATGCACAAACTTCCCAGAGGGACAACTGATGTAAAGTGCCGCGCAACATAAACATGTCGATCACAGCTCGTCAGTGAGTATCGCACCTGTAACAGATCCAGTCCCACCAGTTGTTGTGCCACATCCAAAGGCACCTTGCTGGTGTTGCTAGCCAGCAAGACTGGAGCCAGACGAGAAATCAGCTCCAAGCGGCGTCCCTCATCAAGGCATTGGCACCCATCCTCAACAACGATGATCAGCTTCAGAGCGTCTAAGCGAGTGTCCACCAATTCAGTGGAAATGGCAGGTGCCCCAGCAGGGACAGGCTGTGTGTATCTTGCGTGCTCGGGAGTCTGGGTCAATATGGTCAAGCCGGCTTTGCAGGCCTCATACTGCTGAGCGGCGTCCTCGAAACGCTTCAAGTGTTGGCTGACGCATGCGCCAAGCCAATGGTAGCGCACGAGCAGGTGGCTGGCTGACTGTGCAGGCTGTGCAGCTGCACCCGCTGCCTCTGTGTGAGCTAATTCACTGCTCTGACTTGCAGGTGCATACAAACTCAGCTGCTGCTGAAACAATGCTGACTCAAACATGCCTACATTTGCAGTGCAGCCTTGCAGCATCTGCTCCTGCTGGCTTTGCTGAGCACTTGACTTGGTCTTCTTGGTGCTGTCCTGTTTGAGAGACTGCTCCGCAGCAGCATGGAAGTACAGCTCTGCAAGTGCTAAGGACACTGCAGGACTGCGACACCAGCCTGCATACTAATGCTGCAGTTATTAAGCTTGTGTGCACACGTCACTGGCACTGAAGCATCCTGAAGATGTGCAGACAACATCAAGCTGAAAGTGATTGCAACAGTTTGTACAGGCGTATGTCTTTCTCTCTGTCCAGAAGGCAGCAAGCAAACACTAACGCGTAATTTCAGTAGAAGCGCTGCCTCAGGTCAGGCATGTACTGGAGGGTTGCTGCTGTCCATCCGTGATCAGGTGTGTTGACCCTACCTCTGACTAGGACTTCCAGGTCCATGAGGTCCTGTGTCATGCTTGAAAATGCATACACTGCTTCACCCCCTAGTATCAGATCAAGCAGCGCCACGGCAACTGCATACAAGCCGCTGTTCTCGTGATATTGCTCAATGAATTGGCGGACTGTGTGCGTTTCCTGTTCCAGTGATTGCTGACTGCTGTTTGTTGATGCTGTGCCACCAGCTGTATGGAGAACATCAGATGCGTTTTCAGGCTGGCTGCCTAAACACTGTGGTTGTGGAGCAAGAAAGGGAGCCAGAAGCTCCACCACATTCTTGGTAGGCTCTGGAGACTCATGATCAGACGCTCCTTCTGTTGCCGCCCTGCACAGCAGAAAACATAAATCACTCAAGGGATGTGCTTTTAAAGCTAAATTAGATGATGCAAAAGTGCACAAGAGTAAAAAGCACGTTGTTACAAGGTTTGACCAAACAACCTGCAAGAACTTACAATACAGGCTGACATGCTATTCGTACATCAAGACAGACACAGGCCGATAACACAGGCCAGTCATGCACAAACCACTTGCAAGCAGTTCTCGTGATGACCAT
>JAABUW010009851.1_pt1 | contig 10781 bp, 13 predicted proteins | sample 5560081 | NCBI WGS metagenome assembly JAABUW01 (sample SAMN10711882, study PRJNA513363) | rock metagenome | isolation source: Antarctica rocks | place: Antarctica: Victoria Land, Knobhead sud | reverse complement strand
TGGTGGGCGTGGATGCTGTTGCTGTGTCCGCCGTTGGGGGCGTTGAGTGGGTCGGTCAGTTATGTGAGGATGTGGTGGATTAAGCGGCGGTGGGAGAGGGAGCATAAGATGCAAAAGGCGAAGCTATGAGACTCCTCAATGCGGCGCAAATGTGTTACGAAGGTATGATCATGAGTGAGTTGTACTACTATTCGACTAAGGTGAGCACGAGTACGCCACAACCTCACTTCATCTCAACGTTCGGTGCCCGCAAAATTCATTCGTTTCACCTCGATCTTTGAAACCGACTCGTTCGACGCAATCTTTAACGCTGTTACTTCTTAACACGCGCATACTCCAGACGCTCATTTGCCTTGTTTTGATACCCTATCATGGCCCCCTCAGACTTCGCGTCCGGCATAGACGACTCCTTCGAAGACATACTCGGTCCACCCACTGGTGCTCGCCACAAACCGGACGTTGGACATGGCCGGCACCGCCCTCGGTCTGGATCCTGGTCTGTCAGCGACGGCACCGTGGCCGGCTCAGGCATTGATGACAGCGACACGATCCTAAACTTCACTGGCCGCCGCACAGGAGGATATGAGACTGGCTACGAACGCGAACGACAAATCCCAGGAGCCGTGCTCGACAAATTCGCCAAAGCCGCTGCCGCTGATCACGAGAAAGAGAGGCGAAGAAAGCAGTTGGAGTCTATAGCAGAGCAAGAAGCTGACAGTGACGAAGACAAGAAATTCACCAAACGAGATCGTGTGAAAAAGCAAGAAGCAAAGTTCTATATCCCGAACCTGAACAGTAAGCTTGCAATACACAGCATACTCTCCACCATCCCAACATACTGACAAGGACTTATCACGACATAGATTCCCGCGGTCTCCGCATCAAAAGCCGAGATGGCCGCAGCGAGGTCGTTCGCGAACCGAGTCTGCCTCCTCTGCCTCCGCTGAAGAGCGGCGATCTCACCAGCAAGAAGACGAAGCAAATGCCGAGAGCAGAGACTGTACTCGCATCGTCACCACCAGCATCTGTGAGAAGCGGCACCACCGCCTCGTCAGGCTCTCGTGCAGGCAATTTTGTCCGCATCGTTGGTAAGGATGGCCGGGAGGTCTTCATGCCCCTTCCTGGTACGCTTGGCGCCTTCTCGACAGCTTCATCAGAGGTGAGCCGACCACAGCAGCTGTCGCTAAGTCGTGAGAAGGATGCTGAGAAAGAGCGAGCCCGCCGTGACACCAAAGCTGCGGAAGCGGCCAAGGAGATTCGCCGGGAGATGGACTTGGAGGAGATGAATAAGTCTGATGCTCGAAGCGGGTCTGTGGTGAGTGGAAGATCTGCTCGTAGCTCGAGCAGAGTTTCGAAGATGAGGATGGAGGAGGTGTTTGAGATGGGTAGTGTGGCGAGCAGTAGGACGTCCGTCGTCCAGGTTGAAGTCGTGGAGAAGAAGCAACAACAGAAGCCATCCGCTAGGCCCACTGAGAAGAAGCAGAAAGGGGTGCAGGCCAAGGATGCGCCCAAGCGGAAGCAGGCGCTGAAAGAGAAGCCGCCAAAGCCGCCGTCGCCTCCGCAGTGGGAAGAAGTCTCCAAAGAAAACTCCAATCCACCATCAAAGGCGTCCTCCAGGCCGGTCTCGAAGCCAGCGACAGAACAACCCTCGGGTCGGCAGCCAGAGTCTGTTCGAGATGCACATTCGCTAAAACAATCCTCTGAACGCGGCGGTCAAAGGGCCCGCGCATCGTCGCCAACAACACATAAGCCGCCAAGCGTGAGGTCAGCTTCCGGAGGATTCAACACGGCCGGTACTCGCGCAAGTTCGAGACCTTCCTCACTGTGCTCGGAAGTCTTCGTCAAAACCACAACTCAGGTGAGCAAACGTAGATCAGCAGCCAGGTCGGCCGGCTTTCAGCAGGTCGGAGAAGGCACATACGAACCGATCCAGAGCGAGGGTAACTCTCGCGGCGCCAGTGCACGCTCGAACGTCCAATCTACAGCATCTGCGAAGCTCGAGCATCCTTCGCCAGTGCGCTCAAGCTTCGCCGAGCCTGTCGCAGAAGTGCTCCAGAATGCCTACGAGAACGACCCAAGCATTGTGGTACCTTCCATCCACACCAACTCCTTTCGCGCAGCTCGCGTCTCACAAGCTGCCTCTGAGGCTGTGGGTCGAGCAGCACAATCACACGCCGCCAGCGGTGTAGCAGTCAAGCGCGAAGGTAGCTACCCGGCTGGATATGTCTACTCACAGGGGCAATTACAAGGCTCTTCGCAAGTGAGGCATGGCTACCCAGCTGGCAATGCCGCTCAGCACTCGAGCAGCGGGACGTCTTACGGGAATCATGCGAATGGGTCCGGTACACCATCACCGCCGTTCATGCATGGCGCTGTTCCAACCGAATTCGCCTCGTTGTTTGTTCAGCCTCAGCAAACGTCGAACGCGCCGCCAACATCAGCAAGCCAAAACTACCAGCGCTCGGTCAGTGCGGCATCTCACAGCTCTTTCCGCCCAGGCTCGTGGATCCCATCGCCTCAACGCCACGCCAGCTCTCAGCAAAGCCCGAGTGGGCCTGTGCCAGTGTCGGCACTCCAACGTCCAGCCAGTATGGGCTCAAAAGGCTCGTATATGCAAGGCACCTGGACACAATCTCCTCACTCCCAGACGACCTCACAGCAGGCACCAAGTAGCGCAGTCATGCAGCCGTTTGTGCAGCGATCTGCTAGTGGTGGAGCTGCAGGCCAGGTGCCAATGGGCTCAGGTGGTTGGCCATCCCAGGATAACGCTGCGTACCAACGTGTTGCAAATTCCGCTGCTTCGCTCAATGGCCAACGGCCACCATATCCTATGACGGAACACCAGCAGGCAAGACCATCACCACTCAATCCAGGCTACCAGTCACCGCTTCAGCAAGCATATCAGCGCTCCCCGGCCCAGCAAATGCACATCAGACAGCAGAGCACATCAACGGCTCACCGCCTGGCACCAGCCCAGCCCCTCCAATCCCATACTCAACAAGGACCCAGCGATGCACAGTCACCAACCGTCTTCGCAGGCCGCGGCTGGATCTCACCACACCCCCTGAGCATCGCTTCATCCGAGGCCGACCAGCCACAATCCGCCATCCGTGTGCCAGCAGGTCATGCCGCACTACGGGGAAGCCAGAGCGATGTCGCTGGACCGGCGACGCTGACGTATAGTGAGTACAAAGCAGTGCAGGAGGAAAAGAGCACCATTATCGAGAAGGTCGGAAGCGCGGCACGCGATGGGCAGACTGGCAGGAAGCAGCCATTTGAGGGACATGATGGGATGGAGTACATGGGGGAGGAGCAGCGGGGAGCAGCGGGAGGTGGATCGGTGGATAGTGGAGGAGGGCAGAGACGGACGAGCAATTGGTCGAGGACGACGAGCAGTCAGAGCAGAGTCTCTGCTGGTGAAGTAGGTGGTGATCAACCGCAAGCAGGAGGTGCAGATGATGTTGCGACCGTTGGGGATGATGGAAAGGTGCAATTGAAGATGCCGTGGGATGGGCTGTTCTAAGCTGATGGACGAGGCCTCTCGAATTGCGGAGGGAAGTGCATATGAGAATTAGAGCCTTAGCAGTAGCAGAGCGGTTCGTTCGCATGGTAGAGACGAAACGTACATGAGGTTAGCAGACTATCTCGTGTGTCTTTAAATACTTCACTAGTGCTGTTCGTCAGAGCCAGTAGGTGGGTCGATGATTGGACATCTCGCATCGACGAAAGCATTTCATACGTCAATTGGACAATACAGAGTCCAGATCTCTTCGACCCAACAAATTCTAGACGAGGGTAGCGAACATGAGAACTGTACAAGTAGGAGTGGCGCTGGCTGGTTGATCTCACGACTCAGCCTCTGTGTGATGGTGAGTCATTTCTATGTTTGGCTGCCTCGATGTTATACATAATTGATCGTAGCGGCACAAAAGATGGTCCTCGATAACTGTCAACTATGGCGACAACACGCAAGACGCGTATCGTTTGCATATCTGATACCCACAACCAAACGCCCAAGCTACCATCAGGCGATGTTCTGATCCATGCAGGTGATATGACCACCCAGGGCAGCTACGCTGAGTTGAGAAAGACTGTCGAGTGGCTCGAAAAGACAGAATTCCAGGCGAAGATCGTTATTGCTGGTCGGTCCACCAGTAGCCTCGATCAAAGAATCACTAACACATCCTCCAGGTAACCACGACATCACGCTCGACCACCATTCTTCCACAAAAAGAAAACCAAATGGAAATGGCCTTCGCCTCAAGATTCCGCAGTATGCAGAAAGCTGTTGACAGACTCACCATCTATCACTTACCTGGAGAACGAAGCCGCGGACATATACCTCACCAAGCCACAAATATGCTTCAGAGTCTTCGGTAGTCCGTACTCGCCTGGCCAACGGGGCTGGGGATTCCAGTATTGGGGAGAGCAGGAAGCAGAGCGGGTCTGGGCGCATAGTGAGATGGATGATGCAGATATCGTGGTGACGCACACTCCGGCGTACGGGTACTGCGATATTGCGATGGAAGGCGAAAGGGCCGGATGTGTCGCGCTCACGAGAAGGCTGGAGGTGGTGAGACCGATGCTGTATGTTTGTGGCCATATACATGATGCTCGAGGGTTTGAACGAGTGAGATGGGGTCCTGGAGCCAGCGTGATAGAGCCTTGGACAGATCCAGGCGAGGGGAACAAGAAGATTAGCTTGATAGATTTGACTGAGAAGTCGGGGCATGCGATTGAAAATGCCGGACGTGGCGTGGCACGTTACAGCTTGCCCAAGGTATCGGCGGAAGCGCTGGAGGGCCAGTCGGATCAGAATAAGTCTAATTCGACGTTGAACTTGGCGGACGACAACTCTGCGATAGGTCAGGTGAAGCCGGAGATGTACAGGAAGAAGGCAGGTGGCGCTATAGAATATAGACACCGGAGGACACCAGGCGGCGGCGGTCACGACAGTGTTGACGCGGTCCAGGCTGGAGAGCGAAACGAGACGGCCGTGATCAATGCTGCGTTGCTGAGCGCGCGGACTGTTGGTAAGGCGTCCACCTTTGACAAACCCATTGTCATTGATGTTGAGTTGCCGATATGGAGATTCGACGGCGATGTTGATGAAGTGAGGTGGGAGTAAAGGAAGGATGGAGGCGAAGGAAGCTGGGCTGCTGGGTTGGGCTGGATGTGGCTTGGCGACGATATTTGCCAACCTTGACCGCCACGATATTCCTTCGATTCCTTCAATTCCTTCGGTTCATTCTTATTTGAACGACACCTCACACAACAAGCAGACATCCAGAGTCGACCGAGAGGCACTCTCCACCTAAACGGCAACGTAACGCACATCGCAAAGGCAGTACTTTAGCGCAATGGACCCACGCATATTCGAGAACGTGGCCAAGATTGCGGCGAACAGCACACCACCGCAGCCATTCGTGCAGCAGCCGTACGCCTTCACGGAGCTCATCAATGTCAACTGGTCAACGCCTGTTAGATTGGAGGATGCATCCAACCCCGAGAGCCAGCTATGGACACGAACCATCAAGACTTACACTGATCACCCGGGGACAACGAACATCTGGTACGGCCAAATGGTAGACACGCCACTCATCTTCAAACTCATAATAGGTTCGTGACCTCGTGATCTATGTCAGAAGTCGTTGACCGGCCGTAGACTGGGTATCACCAGACGACTATCGTGCGTTCCACGAGTCCACAGCATCTGCGGAGCTTCCCCAAGCGTGGCAATCTTCTCCGACTCCCATCACCACCGACAGCCAACAATTCTTCACGTTTCCAATGGACCAGCGCTCCCGCCTGGTTGCTTTCCAGCTACCTCAAAATCGTCTTCCGGACGCGGTGACTGTGTTCGTTTCCGCACATTTCTCGCCCGACTGGGACCCAGATGCCATTGAGCCTTTGGACAGACAGCCCCAGAGAGAACGAAAGGTCGTCTGGGACAACGCGTGGATGCTCCTCCGGGATGCAGCCCTCAAAAGTGAAGGCGGGTACGTGTCCGACAAGGCGATCGAAGGCTGGTCGGTTGCGGAGATGAACGGCCAGAAGTCTCATACCAGCGTGATACGATTCCAAGACTTCCGGACAGCGAGCCAGTTTTTGAAGTCAGCTGAGGACTCGACCTCAGCACACGCTAGTTTCGACAGGCTGAAGCAATTCGCGCAAGGCGGCGTGGTCGCGGAGGTCGTGACGATGAAGCCACTGGAGCCGATGGCCGGGTGATCCGATTACGGTACCCATTTTCCAGGCCCCGGCGATTCGAGAGCCAAGTTCTGGATCGTTGCATCGCCTTGGGTATTGCTGAGTCGGTTGTACTCAGTTTGGGCAGAACTGTTGTGGTAGATCACGATGTCAGCGGTGTATCAGTGATCAGCCAATGTCAGAGAGACTTTACTGCGGACCCGGAGTGCCAAAACCACTCCTCGAATGACAATGCAAGGGCGAACAAGGTTGTGCTGCGAGGATTTTTCTCTCCATAATCGCCTCGGATGGAGAGAATGTCGGTCCAGCTGTAGCATTCACCTGGCGGTCCTCCGCCCACGACATCTCCACGCTCTACAAGATCATCAGTCATGGACGTGAGAGTCGCAACCTAGAGACTTACGGTCGGCGAACAACACATGCATGATCTCATGAAAGAACACGACGCTCCAAGACAGCATGTCTGGCAGCAAGGCTCCTTCGACGTTCTTGGGCTGAAGCTCAGACAGTTGCGCTGGATGAGAGTTTTGGACACCGCAAATGGAGATGAATTCGGTGCCTCCGATGTTAATTCTGTATGCGATGAGGGACCCTCCAGTGCTTGTCGAGTCTCCACAAGTCACTGCACTTGGGTAGTCATACAGCGTGTTGTCCACGGGGTTCTTGAATTGGGTTGGTTGCCCATTTGACGGAAACGCTGTCCAGAACTTGGAATCATCACACCTGTCATTCGTCAGCGTCGACTCGTTGTGAAGCAGCCTGGGTTACGCACAAGACATATGCATTCGGCTGAGTGTTCTCCAAGTTGGCGATGGTTTGGATATTGCTCCGCACCTCGTTCCATCGACCTTGTGAGTTGCCGTCTTGGGCACCGAAGATGACATCGAAAAGCGTCGCTACGCGATAAAAGTCCCAGTGGCCTTTCGCGTCGCCCTTCTGGTTGCCAGGGGCGTTATCCATGTATGCACCAGCAGCTTTTGCCATCGAAACCACATCTTGGAGAACAGTTCCGCCTCCAGAACCGCAGGTATTCAGAACGGGGGCGAAGATGATGCCTGCATATGTAGGAAGAACGAAGCCAACGACAACGCAGATGAGTATTTGGAGCCGTGCAAGAGATGCCATTGTACGAAACGAGCGACAGGATATGGCAACTGCAGAAAGCGAGTGTGCGATTGTTGACGATACACAGACCTGAACGGAGGATATGCAGCTGCTATTGAACTCGAGTACCTGAGGCTGAGACGAAGGATCGAAGCTAAAATACTTCTGGAGCTTAATCACGCCCGCACAGAGCCTCAAAATGCGAGACATCTGAATCGACCGCGGATGTTTTGGCGGTTGCCCGTTGTTTACGTCGCTTTCGAACGCGAGATGAAGGCCCACACAGCTGGTCTGAAATTGCAGGAATCCCTAGTCAATGGACAATCTCTCTGTCAGGGCGAAGCATGGCCGCAAAGACGGACCAAAAGGATACCGCTTGATATACTCCTGATACATCCTCCGCCTTGACGGCAAAGTACAGTATTCTACTCTTTGCAATACACAACAGCGTTGCTGGACAGTCGTTCGTTGTTCTCCGTCCTCCACCGGCAACATGCACTCGTTTCTTGCACCGGTATTATTCGCCTCCACAGCATACGGCCTTTTCGGCGGCACCATCACCAGGACTTACACTACCGACGGCCTCAAAAGCCTCACGGCGGTCAAAGGCGACCGGTCATTATTGCTCGAACAGTCATCATCGAGTCTGACGGTTCAGTATGCGGAGCAGACAACCTTCCGTGGCTACACATTGACCGTCGACTCGAGTCGGAGTGTGCACTTCGTCTCGTCGACGCCTCTACCCGCCAGCTCTAGCAAAGTCATTGTGCCATCATATCCCGCACCCTCAAGCTCGAAAGTGGCATCGAGCTCAGCCACTTCGTCGGTGCCCGTAGTGGTCACTTCATCAGTACCCGTAGTGGTCACTTCAAGCTCAAGCTCCGCGGCGCCCGTTGGATCATCTGGACATTCGTCGCAAACCAGCCACTCCTCGCAAGCTGCGTCTAGCCACTCTTCGCTTTCACAGGCGCCTTCGGAAGCTCCCTCATAAGCACCTTCACAACCACCAAGCGGCTCATCGACCAGCAGCAATGCACCATCGGCCTCTGGTCAACCGCCATCATACCCTTCGCAGTCTTCTAGTGGCTCGCCCGATTCTAGCAGTGCCGGCCCAGCGTCTGGTTCTAGTGCACCGGGTCCCGGATCGTCGCAACCCGCTCCAGGCTCGTCAAGCTCTTCTCATGCAAGCTCTTCTCAGCATGCCGGCAGCTCAAATTCTGCTCCAGTCCCTAGCGGAGGTGCATCGCAATCTTCCTCTGGAGCACCAATTGCATCTGGCGCACCAAGTGCCTCCGGAAAACCTGCAAGCTCAAGCGCTGCCGCGGCTTCCCAGTCTCAAACCTACGGTAGCTCCTCTGGTTCAGCATCTCAGGTAGCACCCTCGGGTGCCGGTAGCTCGGCATCGCAATCAGCCTCCCATGGAGCATCATCCGGCGGGGGGAACTCGGCATCGCAATCAGCCTCCCATGGAGTCTCATCGGGCGCTGGCATCTCAGCCTCCCAACCAGCCTCTCATGGAGCATCTTCGGGTGCGGGAAGCTCAGCGTCCCAACCAGCCTCTCATGGAGCATCTTCAGGGGTGGGAAGCTCGGCCTCCCATCCCGCGTCTTCGGGTACCGGAAGCGCGTCTGGATCTGGGTCTGTCATTACATCAAGCAGCTATGGAGGGATTGGCAACTCATCCTCGCTGTCTCACTCGGCTTCGGCTTCCGCCTCGGAATCTGTCACTGTCTCCAACTCTGCCTCTGCCTCCTCTTCCGTGTCTCACAGTGGCAGCGCGAGCAGCGGTGTCTCAGGATCCGTGCCTGCATCTTCTTCGTCCGGAGCGCAGCCAGGACCCTCGGTCTCGTCACTTCCAGCATCATCTTCTGCCGTCGCGTCCTCGTCGGCGGGTGCTGGATCTCAGTCCTCTTCGAACGCACCGAACCCCTCAATCACGATCGCACCTGGCGGCACAGAAGCAAGCTCCTCCAAGAGTGCACTCGAAACGCAACTTTCCAGCATCTTCCCGATCATTCAAGGATGGCTCGATGACAATACCATAGATCCACAGCCTGTTATTGATACTTTGAACAACATGGAGGACGACATTCAAAACCTGTTGTCGGAGCTCACTCACGGCGACGACGATAATGGCGGCGGATGCACCTCTTCTCTATTCTCCATCTTCACTTGTATCATCAGCACGGTTACAAGCGTCACTGGAGAGATCACGGGTACCATCACAGGCACGATCACTGGCGAGCTGATCAACACAGTTACAAGTGAATTGGAGCACTTGCAAGAGCTTACCGAGCAGATCGACGAGGCGCAAGAGAACGATGACAACAACAGCAGCTCAGAGTCCCAGAGCCAGTCCAGCAGCTCAAGTCAATCCTGCAGCGAGTCCGTCAAAGAGCACACTCAAGTCACTTGCTCGCCATCTCCCATCACGGTCGGCAGCACCGTCTCGCACACGATGGTCTGTGAGACTGCTACCGATACTGTCACCGGCTGCAGTGTTTCCTACTCCGCAAGCACTACCACTCTGTCGGTCAGCTCGAGCTCTATGGAGGGCCCCGCAGCCACACCTGACTATTATGAAGGCAGTGGTGACGTTTTGGGAATGGCATCTTCCATCTACAGCTTCTTGGAGAATGACATGGCATGTCTGACGGAATTTGTGCGGCCATTCCCAACCAACTGCCCAGAGCACAGTGGTTCTGCATCAGCATCTGTATCCGAGTCTGTTTCCCGATCCGCCTCATCGGCCTCAGCCTCCAACTCTGTGTCGTCCTCGGCCTCGTTCTCGGCGTCATCGTCATCGGCTTCGGTCAGCGGCCCCGCCTCGGTCTCTGCGTCGGTGAGCGCCTCCAGCAATAGCAGCGTGTCTTTCAGTGCTTCGGCTTCCGGCTCCGGATCTGAGAGCTTGAGCGCGGTCGCATCGTCTTCGGTTATCGTCCCCAGCTACCCTGGGTCGTCTTCATCTGTATCCTACTCGGCATCCAGTGCTGCAAGCTCGCAAGCATCCGTCAATGGAAGCTCTATCGGACCGGTCAGCTCCTCCGCCGTACCAGGGTCATCGATCTCCAGCTACGTTAGCTCGTCGGTGCTACCAGGCAGCTCGTCAATCCTGCCATCGGGATCGCTCAGTGGATCTTACAGCCTTTCTGGGTCGTACGTCAGCAGCTTCGTAGGCTCGTCTATCTTGCCGGCCAGCTCGTCCGTGCCAATTAGCAGCTTCGCAAGCTTCTCGGGCTCGCTCGTCCCAATCAGCTCGTCGGTACCATACGGCAGCTTCTCTGGTAGCTTGTCTGGGTCCTTTATCGGGTCGAGCAGTTTCTTTTCAGGCAGCTATTTCTCGGGAAGCTTCTTCTCTAGCTATATCGGTTCCTCGGTGCCTTACAGCTCCGCCATTGTGAGCTCGTCAGTACCGGCTAGCAGCTTTGTTGCAAGCTCGTCCATCCCCGCGAGCAGCGCCGTTGCCA
>JAABUW010009849.1_pt1 | contig 10782 bp, 11 predicted proteins | sample 5560081 | NCBI WGS metagenome assembly JAABUW01 (sample SAMN10711882, study PRJNA513363) | rock metagenome | isolation source: Antarctica rocks | place: Antarctica: Victoria Land, Knobhead sud | reverse complement strand
ATCTCGCCAACCGGCCGGGTGTCCTTGGTCGTGTTCGTCATCCGCAGGGTGACCGTCACGTGGTCGGACCTCCCGGCCTGCAGGCGCGCCTCGCCCGCGGTCACCAGCCACGCCCCAAGGTCGACCGTCTGTCCCGCACCGCGGTCGACGACCGCCGGGGTCGCGTCACCAAACCCGCCCAGCACGGCGGTGACGAGGACCAGCGCGAGCAGGACGACGAGGCCCGTCAGCTCACCGTTGTGGTGGGCCGCCCAGAAGCCGGGCGCGGACCCCCGGGCCGCGCTGCCTCGCTGGCGCCCCCGTTCCTCCATGGCGCCGAGGCTACCCCTCGTGCAGTGGGCTCCGTTGACGGCGAGGGACCGGTCATTCGTCGGGTGCCCGGCTCCTCGCCGACGGACGTGTGTGGGCCGTCAGAGGTTCTTCTGGATCTCGTCCCACTGGCGCTCGACGTCGTCGAGGCCACCACACATGAAGAAGGCCTGCTCGGCGACGTGGTCGTACTCACCGTCGGCAATCTTCGTGAACCCCTCGACCGTGTCGGCCAGCGACACCGTCGAGCCCTCGATGCCGGTGAACTGCTTTGCGACGTAGGTGTTCTGCGACAGGAAGCGCTGGATGCGGCGCGCCCGGTTGACGAGGATCTTGTCCTCCTCGGAGAGCTCGTCGATGCCGAGGATCGCGATGATGTCCTGCAGCTCCTTGTTCTTCTGGAGGATCTGCTTGATCCGCACCGCGGTGTTGTAGTGGTCGTCGGAGATGTATCTCGGGTCGAGGATGCGTGACGTCGACGCCAGCGGGTCCACGGCCGGGTAGATGCCGAGCGACGCGATCTCCCGGGAGAGCTCGGTCGTGGCGTCGAGGTGCGCGAAGGTCGTTGCCGGGGCCGGGTCGGTGTAGTCGTCGGCCGGCACGTAGATCGCCTGCATCGAGGTGATCGAGTGACCACGCGTCGAGGTGATCCGCTCCTGCAGCACGCCCATCTCGTCGGCGAGGGTGGGCTGGTAGCCGACGGCTGAGGGCATCCGGCCGAGGAGGGTGGAGACCTCGGAGCCGGCCTGGGTGAAGCGGAAGATGTTGTCGATGAAGAGGAGCACGTCCTGGCCCTGGACGTCGCGGAAGTACTCCGCCATCGTCAGGGCGGACAGCGCGACGCGCAGACGCGTGCCCGGTGGCTCGTCCATCTGGCCGAAGACGAGGGCGGTCTGCCCGAGGACGCCGGCCTCCTCCATCTCGACCATGAGGTCGTTCCCCTCGCGGGTGCGCTCACCCACACCGGCGAACACCGACACACCACCGTGGTCGCGCGCGACGCGGGCGATCATCTCCTGGATGAGCACCGTCTTGCCGACGCCGGCGCCACCGAAGAGGCCGATCTTCCCGCCCTGGACGTAGGGCGTCAGCAGGTCGATGACCTTGATCCCGGTCTCGAACATCTGCGTCTTGGACTCGAGCTGGTCGAACGCCGGCGCCTTGCGGTGGATGCCCCAGCGCTCCTTGACGTCGAGCGTCTCGCCCTCCTCGAGGTTGAGGCACTCACCGGTGGTGTTGAAGACGTGACCGAGGGTGACGTCGCCCACGGGCACGCTGATCGGTCCGCCGGTGTCCTGCACCGCAGTGCCACGCACGAGGCCGTCGGTCGGCTGCAGCGAGACCGCGCGCACCATGTTGTCGCCGATGTGCTGGGCCACCTCGAGGTTGAGGTTCTTCTTCTCACCGGACAGCTCGACCTCGGTCGTGAGGAGGTTGTACTGCTCCGGCATCCCGTCGACGGGGAACTCGACGTCGACGACCGGGCCGGTGATCCGGGCGACCCGGCCGACCGAGCCAGAGCTCGAGGCGGTGCTCGCCGCGTTGTCTGTGGCAGTGGCAGTCATGTCATCTTCCTTTTACTTGGCGGACGCGAGGGCGTCGGTGCCGCCCACGATTTCGCTGATCTCTTGGGTGATCTCGGCCTGGCGGGCCTGGTTCGCCAGCCGGGTGTAGGTCTTGATGAGGGCGTCGGCGTTGTCGGTGGCCGACTTCATCGCCCGCTGCTGGGCGGCCATCTGCGACGCCGAGGCGCTGAGCAGGCAGGTCCAGATCCGCGAGATGACGTACTTCGGCAGCAACGCGTCGAGGACCTGACCCGCGCTGGGCTCGAACTCGTAGAGCGGGAGCACGTCGTCCTCCTCGGGCTTCTCCTCGCCCTCGACGATCTCGAGAGGCACCAGGCGAAGCACGCGGGGCTCCTGCGTCACCATGTTCTTGAACCGGGTGTAGACGACGTGGACCTCGTCGTGACCGCCCTCCTCGAAGGGTTTGAGGAAGTCCTCGACGATGCGGGCGCCGATCTCCTTGGCCGCGTCGTACATCGGCTTGTCGGAGAACCCGCTCCACTCGGCTGCGTACTCGCGCCGGCGGAACTTGTAGAAGGCGATGGTGCGCCGACCGACGAGGTAGGGCACGACCTCCTTGCCCTCCTCCTTGAGCCGGCGGACGAGCTGCTCGCTCTCCTTGAGCACCGAGGAGTTGTAGGCACCGGACAGGCCACGGTCACCGGCGATGATGACGACCGCGGCCCGGCGGACCTCTTCGCGCTCCGTCGTCAGCGGGTGCACCTCGTTGGAGTACGTGGCCAGCGCCGACAGCGCTCGGGTCAGCGCGGCGGCATACGGGGTGGCCTCCTCGACCCGCTGTCGGGCCTTGACGACCCGGGACGCGGCAATGAGCTCCATCGCCCGGGTGATCTTCTTGGTCGCCTGGACGGACCGGACGCGCTGGCGGTACACCCGCATCTGCGCTCCCATACCTGCCGCCTCTCTCTGCTCGTGGTGCGAACTGCCTGGGTATTCCGTGCCGCTGGGTCGCGCTGGGCGGTGCCCGGTGAGCCCGGCCGGAGCTCACGGCATACCGGGCTCGTCGTGACCTAGCGCTTCTGCCGGACGATCTGCTCCTGGTCCATGTCCTCGTCCTGGAGGTCCTCCGGGGTGCCCTCGGTGCCGATGTCGGTGCGTCGGTCGTCCTGGGGCGCCTCCCCGCCGAACTCGGTCTTGAACGCCTTGACGGCCTCCTCGAGACCCGAACGGGTGTCGTCGTCGAACTTGCCCGTCTCGCGGATCCCGTCCAGCAGGCCCTTCTTGTCGCGACGCAGGTAGTCGAGGAAGTCGGCCTCGAACCGGCGCACGTCCTCGACCTTGATCGAGTCGAGCTGGCCCGTCGTGCCGGCCCAGATGCTGACGACCTGCTCCTCGATGGGGAACGGGTTGGCCGACTTCTGCTTGAGCAGCTCCACGAGGCGGGCGCCCTTGGCGAGCTGGGCCCGCGAGGCCGGGTCGAGGTCGGAGGCGAACATTGCGAACGCCTCCATGGCGCGGTACTGCGCGAGGTCGAGCTTGAGCCGGCCCGCGACCTCCTTCATCGCCTTGATCTGCGCGGCGCCACCGACCCGGGAGACCGACACGCCGACGTCGATCGCCGGCCGGACGTTGGCGTTGAACAGGTCGGCCTGGAGGTAGATCTGGCCGTCCGTGATGGAGATGACGTTCGTCGGGATGTAGGCCGAGACGTCACCCGCCTTGGTCTCGATGATCGGCAGGCCCGTCATGGAGCCGTGGCCGAGGGCGTCGGAGAGCTTGGCGCACCGCTCGAGGAGCCGCGAGTGCAGGTAGAAGACGTCGCCCGGGTAGGCCTCGCGGCCCGGCGGGCGGCGCAGCAGGAGCGAGACGGCGCGGTAGGCCTCGGCCTGCTTGCTCAGGTCGTCGAAGACGATGAGGACGTGCTTGCCGTCGTACATCCAGTGCTGGCCGATGGCCGAACCGGTGTAGGGCGCGAGGTACTTGAAGCCCGCGGCGTCAGACGCGGGGGCGGCGACGATCGTGGTGTACTCCAGCGCGCCGGACTCCTCGAGCGTGCTGACGATGCCGGCGATGGTCGAGCCCTTCTGGCCGATCGCGACGTAGATGCAGCGGACCTGCTGGTCGGGGTCGCCGGACTCCCAGTTGCGCTTCTGGTTGATGATCGTGTCGATGGCCACCGTGGACTTGCCGGTCTGGCGGTCGCCGATGATGAGCTGGCGCTGGCCACGGCCGATCGGGGTCATCGCGTCGACGGCCTTGAGGCCGGTCTGCAGCGGCTCGTGGACCGACTTGCGCTGGACGACCGAGGGGGCCTGGATCTCGAGGGCGCGACGGCCCTCGGCCTCGATCTCCCCGCGACCGTCGATCGGCTGGCCGAGGGGGTTGACGACCCGACCGAGGAACTTGTCGCCGACGGGGACCGACAGCACCTCGCCGGTGCGCTTGACCTCCTGGCCCTCCTCGATCCCGCTGAAGTCTCCGAGGACGACGACGCCGATCTCGTGCACGTCGAGGTTCAGGGCGATGCCGAGGGTGCCGTCCGAGAACTGGAGCAGCTCGTTGGTCATGGCCGAGGGCAGGCCCTCGACGTGGGCGATGCCGTCGCCGGCGTCGGTGACCCGGCCGACCTCCTCGCGGGAGGCCTCCCCGGGCTCGTAGGACTGGACGAACTGGTCCAGCGCGTCCCGGATCTCCTCCGGACGGATCGAAAGCTCCGTCATGGTGTCTCTTCTCCTCGGTTGCCGGCTCCCTGTCGAGGAGCCGAGGCGGGCTGTGGTGCCGGGATGTCTCCCGGTCGAGTGTGCGCGGTCAGGGGTTGAAGTGCCGTCTGGCGGTGTCGAGCCGGCGCAGGATGGTCCCGTCGACGACGTCGTCGCCGATCCGGACCCGGATGCCGCCGATCACGGCGGGGTCGACGACCACGTTGAGGTGGACCGCCTTGCCGTAGTGGCCGGCCAGCGCCGCGACGAGCCGGTCACGCTGGGTGGGGTCGAGGTCGACGGCGCTCGTGACGGTGGCCGCGAGCTGCTCACGCCGGTCGCCCGCGATGGCCAGGTAGGCCTCGAGCACCCGGTCGAAGCGCCGGCCCCGGGGGGCCAGGACGGCCTGGCGGGCCAGCCGGACCGTCTCCGGCGACGCCTTGCCCTCAAGCAGGCTGCTGACCACCTCGTCCTTGGCGTGGACGTCGCCGCGACGGTCGGTCAGCACGTCGCGCAGCCCGACGTTCCCGGCCACGATCCGCTCGAACCGGAACAGCTCGTCCTCGACCTGGTCGGCGCGACCTGTCTCCTCGGCCCCGGCGACGACGGTCTCGACCGCGAGGCTCTCCACGGTGTCGGCCAGGTCGCGCTCGGTCGACCACCGCTGCGACGCCACGACCTTGAGCAGGTCGACCGCCTCCGCGCTGACCTTGCCGTCGAACAACCGGGCCACCAGGTCGGACTTCGCGTCGCCGCCACGCGAGGGGTCGGCGAGGGCCCGGCGCAGCGTCGCGTTCTTGTCGACGGAGGCGGTGACGGCGAACAGGTCCTCGGCCAGGGTCGACCGGTCGACGCCCGAGTCGAGGGCGGTGCGCAGGCCGTCGTGGGCTGCCTGTGCCGCGCCGCGCGATGAGCCCTGCATCAGCCGTCCTGCCCGATGGTGGTCGACGTCCCGGCGTCGCCCACGGACTCGTCCGGGCCACCCGCGCTGACCTTCTCCGGCTTGATCTCGCCCGACTCGAGCTCGGCGAGGAACCGCTCGACGATGCCCTTCTGCCGGGTCTCGTCGTGCAGGGACTCGCCGACGATGCGGCTGGCCAGGTCGGTCGACAGCCGGCCGACCTCACCTCGCAGCTGGACGACCGCTTGCTGGCGCTCCGCCTCGATCTGCTTGTGGGCGTTCTCGGTGATCCGCGCACTCTCGGCGTTGGCCTTCTCGCGCAGCTCGGCGATGATCTGGGCGCCCTGGGCCTTGGCGTCCTCGCGGATCTTCGAGGCCTCGCCGCGCGCCTCCTGGAGCTGCGCGTTGTACTGCTCGAGGGCTGCCTGGGCCTGGGCCTGGGCCTCCTCGGCCTTGTTGATCCCGCCCTCGATGGCCGCCGTGCGCTCCGCGTAGACCTTCTCCAGCGCTGGCACGACCTTGCGCTGCACGACGAGGTAGAGGATGACGATCGCGATGAACCCGAAGATCAGCTCGCCCGGGTGGGGCAGGACGGGCAGACGGTTGGCCTCATCGCCTTCAGCGGCGCGCACGATCGATGCGAGGCCTGAGTAGAGCTGCACGGGAACCTCCTGGTGCCGGGGTGCGAGAGTCGGTGCGTCGGGGGTCAGGCGCTCTTGAAGACGAAGGCAAGGACCAGACCGAAGATGGCCAGGGCCTCGGCCAGGGCGAACCCGAGGATGGCGATGGACTGGAGCTGGCCACGGGCCTCGGGCTGGCGTGCGACCCCGTTGATGTAGGCAGCGAAGATCAGGCCGATGCCGATGCCGGGGCCGATGGCGGACAGGCCGTAGCCGATGATGGCAATGTTTCCGCCGATGTTGATGGTCCCGTTCACGATGTCCTCTTTCGTTCTAGGTTTCCGAACCGGCACGGTGCCGGCGCAGGCTGGTCATGAGTGGTGGTTCAGGTCGGGCGATGCGGAGCCGGTCAGTGCTCGTCCGCGAGGGAGCCGGCGATGTAGGTCGCCGCCAGCAGCGTGAAGATGTAGGCCTGCAGGAACTCGATGAGCAGCTCGAAGACCGTCATCACCAGGGCCAGGACGAACGACCCTGCCGAGGCGACCTTCATCGCCAGGCCGCCAGCGGTGAACATGTACTCGCCGCCGGTGATGAACAGCAGCAGGAGCAGGTGACCGGCGAACATGTTGCCGAACAACCGCAGGGCGAGGGTCAGGGGGCGGGTCACGAAGAAGGTGAAGACCTCGAGCACGAAGATGAACGGCACGATCCACGACGGCAGCCCGGCAGGCACGAGGGACCTGAAGTAGCCGCCGACCCCGTTTCGCCTCATCCCGAGGAAGTGGTAGACGACGAAGACGATGAGGGTCAGGGCGATGGGGAAGGCGACCCGCCCCATGGTCGGGAACTGGATCGGCGGGATGACGCCGAACACGTTGTTGACCAGGATCAGGGTGAACATCGAGAACAGCAGGGGCACGAACCGCAGGAAGTCCTTGCTGCCGATGATGTCGCGCGCCACGCCGTTGCGCACGAAGTTGTAGAGGTTCTCGGTGGCCCACTGGGTCCTGCCCGGCACCACCGCGGCCCGACGGGTCGTCGCGACGAGCCACCAGGAGATCAGTGCCACGGACAGGATGATCACCACCGAGGGCCGGGTCAGGGCGAACGGCCCGTCACCCACCAGCGGCTGGTAGAACTCCTGGGGCGTCGGCGCCTGGAAACCGCCGCCGGTGTCGGTGGGCGCGGCGCTCAACGTGGCGAGCGTGGCGAGCACGGACGAGCTCACAGCGTCTCCTCCATCGGGTGCGTGGGACAAGGTCGGGCGGATGCGAGCCCGGCCCGGGGCAGGACGACGAAGATCTCATCCGTGCCGCGGCGCGCCGGAGGCCTCACTGCTGGGAAGTACCGTACCGGAACCACACCAGGTAGAGCGACATGGCCATGCCCCCGAGCAGGCCCAGGATGATGAGGAATCCGGTGTGCAGCCAGCGGTCGAGTGCCCAGCCGATGCCACCGAAGACCACAGGACCGGAGATCAGGTAGGCCACGGTGTTCCACATGGCCGACTCCTGCATCCGGGGGTGTCCGGCATCCGGGTCGGGCACCCCGGCCCCCCCGCTCACGGGAGAGACAGGTTCCGTCGGGTCTGGCATCGGGTCGACCATGAGCAGCTCCTCGGTGCGGCATGTCACTGCACCGGCCCGGACGGCTCGGCGGTGCCGTCCTGGCCGCGCGACGGGTCGTAGACGAGCCGGCGCGTCCTCGAAAAGGCGACGACCTGGAGGACCTGCCAGGCAAGGGCGACCACGAGGACCGCGACGCCGAAGGCCACCCCGTCCAGCCAGCTCGTGCCGGCGAGCGAGAGGATGATGACGCCGAGGAAGAGCACCTGCGCGAGGAAGACGGCGAGCGCGGCGGTGACCAGGGTCATCGGGTTGTCGTCGACGAGACGCTTCATCACCAGCAGCCCGCTGGCGAAGAAGATCACGGCGACGGCCACGCCCCCAGCCGCCGCGAGAGCGCCCGAGACGCCTCTCGCGAACCCGAACACCACGACGGCCAGCAGCCCGCACGCCGTGCCGGGCAGGAGGGCCGTCCTCAGCATCGCGCCGAAGAGATCACTCTGGGCCGACGCGGTACGCACCTGCTCGGAGGTCATCAGTTCCCTACTCTGAGCGTCAACTGTTGGTGTGCCTGGCGGCAGGAGAGGCCTTGTCGAAGGTCTGGCCCCTCTCCGAAGCGTCACCTCCTCCGCTTGTGAAAGGTATCACAAGCGGCGGTCCGAGCTCCACCGCGGGAGCCAGACGGTCAGCACGAGGGCGGTTGCGACACACACCGCGATGACCGCGGAGGCCTGCCAGCCCTCGACGAAGGCGAAGGAGAGCGTGCCGAGGGAGAGCAGCGCCGCCCACAGGTAGAGGATGAGCACGGCCGTGCGGTGGCCGTGGCCGATCTGGAGCATCCGGTGGTGCAGGTGCTGGGCGTCGGCATGCCAGGGCCGTTGCCCGGCCAGCGTTCGGCGCACCACGGCGAGGAGCAGGTCGAGGAACGGCAGGCTGAGGACGGCCAGCGGCATGACGATCGGCAGCAGGGCGGCGCTGACGTCCCCGCCCGTGAAGTCGCTGGGGTCGACGTTGCCGGTGATCGAGATCGTCGCGGAGGCGAGGAGCAGGCCGAGGAGCAGCGCGCCGGAGTCGCCCATGAACAGCCGCGCTGGGTGGAAGTTGTGCGGCAGGAAGCCGACACAGCACCCGAGGACCGCGGCCGTGATGAAGGTGGCGTTGGAGAACACGTTGGGCGGGTTGTAGGTCCGGGAGACGAGGTAGGAGTACATGAAGAACGAGAGCGCGGCGATGCCCACCACTCCGGCGGCAAGCCCGTCGAGGCCGTCGATGAAGTTCACCGCGTTGGCCGTCGCGAGGACGATGACCACCGTGACGGCGACGAGCGCCGGGGTCGGCAGCACGGTGCTCTCGCCGAAGAACGGGATCGCGAGCAGCTGGACGCCCTTGTAGGCCATGACCCCCGCCGCGAGCACCTGACCGGCGAGCTTGGTCATCGCGTCGAGCTCGTGGATGTCGTCGATGGCGCCGACGAGGCAGACGATGGCGGCGCCCATGAGGACCCCGGTGATCTGTCCGCTGCTGTAGACGAGCTTGAGGTAGGGCAGCTGACGCGCGACGAGCGCGGCGGCCGCGAAGCCGAGGAAGATCGCCACGCCCCCGAGCCGCGGGGTGGGGGTGCTGTGCACGTCCCTGGCGCGCACCGGGGTGAAGGCGCCGGTGACGACGGCGAGCGCGCGCACCAGGGGCGTCGAGAGGTAGGTGATCGCCGCGGCGACGATGAAGATGAGGAAGTACTCCCTCACGGGCGGCCCCCGGGCTCGAAGGTGTCAGGGACGGGGGTATGCCGGGAAGCGGCTCACGAGGTCGCTCACCTCGGCGTGCACGTGCCTGGAGACCGGGTGGTCCGGGTCGGCGTCACCCTTGGTCACCGCGGTGTTGATCAGCTCAGCGATCAACACCATCTCGTCGGTGCCCATCCCCTGGGTCGTGACGCAGGGGGTGCCGACCCTGATGCCGGACGCCACGTTGGGCTTCTGCGGGTCGAACGGGATGGCGTTCTTGTTCAGGACGATCCCCGCCGCGTCGGCCCGGACCTCGGCTTCCGCGCCGGTCACGCCGACCCCCTGCAGGTCGTGCAGCGACAGGTGGGTGTCCGTGCCGCCCGTCGTCGGGCGGATGCCGTACTCCCCCAAGCTCGTGGCGAGCTGCCGCGCGTTCGCGATGACCTGCCTGGCGTACCCGGCATACTCCGGCGTCGCGCACTCCTTGAAGTTCACGGCCTTTGCCGCGATGGTGTGCATCTGCGGGCCGCCCTGCATCATCGGGAAGACCGCCTTGTCGAGAGCCGCGGCATGCTCCTGCCTGCAGACCAGCCCCCCGGAGCGTGGCCCGCGCAGCACCTTGTGCGTCGTGAAGGTGACGACGTCGGCCCACGGCACGGGGCTGGGGATGGCCTTGCCCGCCACCAGGCCGATGAAGTGCGCGGCGTCGACCCAGAAGACCGCCTCGACCTCGTCGGCCAGGTTGCGGAAGAACTCGAAGTCGATGAGCCGCGGGATCGCGCTGCCGCCCGCGCAGATGACCTTCGGCCGGTGCTCGTGGGCGAGCGCCGAGACCTGGTCGTAGTCGATGTTCTCGCTCTCCTTGTCGACGCCGTAGTGCACGGCGTTGAACCACTTGCCGGAGAAGGAGACCTTCGTGCCGTGGGTCAGGTGGCCCCCGTGGGGCAGCGACATCGCCAGGAGCGTCTCGCCGGGCTTCATGAAGGCGCCGTAGACCGCCTGGTTCGCGCTGGCACCGGAGTGCGGCTGGACGTTCGCGTGGTCGGCCTCGAAGAGGGCGGTGCACCGGTCGAGAGCGATCTGCTCGGCCTTGTCGACCTCCGAGCAGCCGCCGTAGTAGCGGCGCCCCGGGTAGCCCTCGGCGTACTTGTTCGACAGGGTCGAGCCGAGCGCGGTGAGCACCTCGGGAGAGGACATGTTCTCGCTGGCGATGAGCTGCAGCCCGCCGCGGATCCGGTCGAGCTCCGAGAGCAGGACACCGGCGATGTCGGGGTCGAAGGAGGAGAGGGCGCCGAAGTCGGAGCCGTAGAAGGACCGGTCGGTGCTCATGCGCTGCTCCACGGGTCGAGGGCGAAGGTCGCTGCTGCGGCAGGGGACGACCCGTCAACTCTAGGGCCTGGGCTCAAGGCTGGGGTCGGCGGCGTTGTCCCGCCACGCG
>JAABUW010009846.1_pt1 | contig 10783 bp, 7 predicted proteins | sample 5560081 | NCBI WGS metagenome assembly JAABUW01 (sample SAMN10711882, study PRJNA513363) | rock metagenome | isolation source: Antarctica rocks | place: Antarctica: Victoria Land, Knobhead sud | reverse complement strand
GAGGAGCGCGGGCGTCTTGAAGACGGCGACCATCGTCCGCAGGTTGCTGCCCCGGTGCCAGTTCGCGGCGGCGACCCCGATGACGAACGAGATGAGATTAATCGCGACGAAGTAGATCGTCGCGGCGACCAGCGCGTCCGGCCCGAAGGCGAACTGCACAATCGGCAGCCCGAAGTTGCCGACGTTGGGGAAGACCGCGATCAGGATGTATGCGCCCGTCATCTCCGGCGAGCGCCGGAGCAACCGCGCCACAAGCAGCGCCGCCAGCGCGCACGCCACCTCGACAATCGTAATGTAGACGATCATTCGCCGCGCGACGCCGAGGTCGATCTGCGCCGTACTCAGAATATTGAAGTTGAAGGCGGGCACGAGCAGGAAATACGCCACGCGCGAGAGCGTGCGCGCTTCGAGACCGAGGCGCGGCCCGGCGATGTAGCCAATTAGCACCAGCACGAAAACCGGGATCAGGATGTTGAGGAAAATCTGCGGCAACTGCCCCACACATTGCTCCCTTGTGGCCTATCGCTGCAGAGCGATCATCGTCGGCGGCTGCCGCGCGAGGACGATGGCGGCACAACCCTGCGGCACAGGGTTCATGCCCACGTAGCACGTAGCATGCAGCACGCAGCACATAGCCCGCCCCTCTCTCATCTATAGATTTATTCTATCAAACAGTGGAGAAATGGTGGGAGTTCTCTTCCGTTGTGTTGTGCAGGTGCACGGCGGATGGTACGATACGCGCAGCAATGTGGCGTGGGTTCAACGTCCTCCGAGGGTAGGCAGCGATGCGTCCTCAGCATCACCAAATGATTCTCTTCGTGTAGGGCTGTACGGGCCGACCTCGTGTCGCCCGTTTTTTGTTGGCATGGTAGTTAGAACATCAAAGATCGTGTGTACGCACGTATCGGCACGACGAGGAGACAAGGAACGGCATGAGTACGACAACGGCGACAGACTTTGTCCTGAGGATCGGCGGTGAGTCCGGCGATGGCATGGTGACCATCGGTGACATCATCACGGCGGTCGCGGCGGACCACGGCGCGTGGGTGCACACTTTCCGCACCTTCCCGGCGGAGATTCGCGGTGGCCCGGTGCTCTTCCAGTTGCACACGAACACCACGCCCGTCCTCTCGGTCGGCGACCAGGTGGACGTGCTCGTGACGCTCAACAAGGAGGCGTGGACACTCCATCACAATGACCTGCGCGCCGATGGCGTCCTCGTCTTCGATCCCTCCGAGTACCAGCCCCCGTCGTGGTTCATGGGCACGAAGTACGAGGTGCCCGCCGTCGAACTGGCGAACAAGGCCGGGGCGAAGCGCGGCAAGAACATTGTTATTATCGGCGCGCTCTCCAAGCTCTTCGGGCTGGACAAGGAAGTCGCGCAGGAGACGATCCGCAAGAAACTCGGCAAGCGCGCCGAACTCCTGCAAGGCAACCTCGACTCCTTCAACGCCGGCTACGACTACGCCGACACGCTGATGAAAGCGGATCGCTTTGGTTTCTCCTTCCCCTCCGAGCGCGTCTCGAACGACCGTCTCATCATGAACGGCAATGACGCCATCGTGGCGGGCGCGCTGCGGGCGGGTTGCCGGTTCTACGGCGGCTACCCAATCACCCCGGCCTCCGATATCATGGAGAAACTCGCGCTGGAACTGCCCGCAATCGGCGGCGCGCTCCTCCAGGGTGAGGACGAAATCGCCTCGATCAATGCCTGCCTCGGCGCGTCCTGGGCGGGCGTCAAGTCGATGACGGCGACGGCAGGCCCCGGCCTCTCGCTGATGACCGAGGCGCTCGGCCTCGCCTCGATGGCGGAGATTCCCGTCGTCGTCGTGGATGCGCAGCGCGGTGGCCCGAGCACCGGTTTGCCGACGAAGACCGAGCAGAGCGACCTCAATCTCGCCATCTACGGCGCGCACGGCGACACGCCACGCATGGTGATCGCCCCGACCGACGTGGCAGACTGCTTCCCCGCGACCATCCTCGCCTTCAACCTCTCCGAGCGGTATCAGATGCCGGTGCTTCTGCTCTCCGACCAGTCGCTCTCCAGTCGGACGGAATGCATCGTGCGGCCAGACCTCGAAAACGTCGAGGTCTGGGACCGTATCACGCCGGAGAACGCGGCGGAGCACGCCGACCTGCTCGGTCGCAACGGGCACAGCAGCCCGAACGGGCGCTTGAACGGTGCGACCGAGGAGAGCGAGGGCAACCGCAACGAGGTCGAGGACGACCCGAGCGGCGACCCCGTCTACATCCGCAACGAGACGGCGCTCCTCTCCTACGGCGTCGATCTGACGCACGTCGGCATCGACCGCGTCCCCGGCCCGGAGAAGTACCAGCGCTACGCGATTACCGAGAGCGGCATCTCGCCGATGTCCATCCCCGGTATGCGCGGCGACGCGCGCTACGTCTCGACCGGCATCGAGCACGATCAGCTCGCGGACCCGAATTACACGCCGGAATACCACACGGTGATGACGAACAAGCGGTTCCGCAAGCTCCAGACCGCGCTCAATGATGTCGGCGAAACGGTTGTTCGCCGCTACGGTGCGGATAATCCCGAAGTGCTCGTCATCGCGTGGGGCAGCGTGGCCGGCCCGGCCCGTGAGGCCGCCGAGCGTGCCATCGAGAAGGGCCACTCCGTCGGCGTCCTCGTGCCGCTCCTGCTCTGGCCGCTCGCGCCGAGCATCGGCGAGGCGATGGCCAAGGCGAAGAAGATTGTCATCCCCGAAGTGAACTACAGCGGCCAGTTCGCGCGCGTCCTGCGTGCGGAGTTCGGTGGCGACCGCGACCGGATGATCGAAGTGCACAAGTACACCGGCCTGCCGTTCACGGCGGCGGAAATCGAGAATGTCATTGCGGAAGCAGTGAGCAGTGGGCAGTGAACGGTGAGCAGAAACCGACGCGCGTAGCGCATCCGCTTTCAACTGCCCACTGCCTACTGCTCACTGCCCACTCATAGGAGGAACAATGGTCACGACAACGACCCCCACCCAGGGACAGGAACCGAAAACGGTCGCTCATTACCGCTCCAGCCTGCGCCCGATCTGGTGCGCGGGGTGCGGCGACTTCGGCGTGCTCGCGGCGTTCTACGAGGCGCTCGTCGCGATGGATATCGACAAGGACAACCTCTCCGTCGTCTCCGGCATCGGCTGCTCCAGCCGCTTCCCCGGCTTCGTGGACGCCTACGGCTTCCACGGCGTGCACGGCCGCTCGCTCCCCGTGGCGACGGGCGTCAAGATGGCCCGCCCGGATCAGACGGTCGTCGCGTTCGGCGGCGATGGCGACTACTTCTCCATCGGCGCGGGCCACCTGCCGCACGCCGCGCGCCGCAACCTCGATATCACGGCGATCGTGATGGATAACCAGATCTATGGCCTGACGAAGGGGCAAATCTCCCCCACCTCGCCGCAGACGATGCGCACGAAGTCCACCCCGTACGGCTCGCACGACCTGCCGATCAACCCAATCGGCTACGCGCTGATGTTCGGCGCGTCGTTCGTCGCGCGCGCCTTCTCCGCGCAGCGGCAGGTGATGAACAAGATCTTCCAGCGCGCCATCGAGCATAAGGGCTTCTCGATTATCCAGGTGATGTCTCCCTGCGTGACGTTCCACGACACGTACAAGACGTACAAGGAGATCACGCAGCCGATGCCGGAGGGCCACGACCCCTCGAACCGCGAGGCCGCCATTCAGCTTGCGATGACCGAGGAGAAACTCTCCCTCGGCGTCTTCTACGAGGGAGAGCCGGTGGAGCCGCCGGGCGACTACATCAACGACCCCTACATCGATGTCCAGCAGTCCGACCTGACTGACCGGCTGAACAAGTACCTCAACAAGTTCGCGTAGCGAGCAACGAGCAACGAGCAATGAGAGGGTCGAACCGCAAGGTTCGATCCTTTCCCTTTGACCCCGGCACCGGCATCCTCAGGTCTGGCTTCTGTTTTTCGCTCCTCGCTTCTCCGGCGCGTTGACGCCCTTTGTGATGGGGAATACAATATGGGAGTAAAAATCGTAGGCAGCGGGCAGGAGGCGGTAGGCAGCAGGTGGCGGGCGAAAGCCCTCAGTCCCTGGTCCTCAGTCCTCAGTCCTCAATCCTCAACGTGGAGGTTCCCCGCGCATGTGGCGATGTAAAGTTTGCGGCTATACCACACAGGAATCCAAGCACCCCAGCCTCTGCCCCGTCTGCGGCTCCGAGGACTCGTTCGAGGCGTTCACGCCGCCGAACGCCGTGGCGGAGGACGCGCGCACGCAGCGGCACACGCGCTACGCGAGCGTCGGCGTCCCGCAGGATCAGCAGGAAGTCCGCCCGCAGTATGTGGACACCCCGAACTGGGCGACCGTCGGCGTGACCGATTCCGCGACGCGCGAGAAGGGCTATATCCGGGGCGATGGCATCGTGCCCAGTTCCCCGACACCGAAGACGGGCGCGCAGGACTTCACGCTCGGCGTCATGCCCGCCTTCACCTCGGACCAGACGCACAGCACCGCCGCCGCCGTCGCTGCTGCGGCGCAGGTTGAGGACGAGGTCGAGGTCGGGCGTCGGCTGCGCCTCCTCGCGTTTGTGGACCCGCAGATGGAAGTCAACTACGTCATGCGCTCCGGCAAGAAGTACAACCTCGTCACCGGCGACGGGGCGTGGTTCTCGGACAACATCCCCTGCGCGGCGGCGTGCCCCGCGCATACCGACATCTCGCGCTACATCGCCTTCATCGCGGATGAGGAATATTCCAACTCGTTCGAGCTGAATCGCGAGTCGAACGTCTTCCCCGGCTGCCTCGGTCGTGTCTGCGCCCGGCCGTGCGAGTCCGCCTGCCGCCGTGGCGTGATCGACGAGCCAATCGCCATCTGCTGGCTGAAGCGCGTCGCCTCCGACAACCGGGACGCGACCCGGCACGAGCGCCCTGCGCGCGCCACGGGCAAGTCCGTCGCGATCATCGGCGCGGGGGCGGCGGGGATCACCGCCGCGCGCGGCATCGCCCGCAAGGGCCACACGGTGACGGTGTACGATGCGCTGCCCGTGCCCGGTGGCATGTACTGGGGAGGCGTGCCGGAGTGGCGTCTGCCGCGCAACATCATCCAGGACGAGGTGAACCTCGTCGCCGATCTCGGCGTCGATATTCACCTGGACACCGCCATTGGCAAGGACATCATGATCGCCGACCTGATGGCGAACAACGACGCGGTGCTGATCGCAGCGGGCTGTCAGGTGCCAGTCGGCCTCAGCATCCCCGGTGAGGAACTGGAGGGCGTCGAGTATGGCCTGACGTGGCTGGAAGACCTGCATATCGCGGACTGGCAGAAGACGCCGCGCGTCGGCCGGAATGTGATTGTCCTCGGCCTCGGCTTCACCGCGATGGACTGCTGCCGCTCCGCCATTCGGCTCGGCTCGGAGGATGTCAAGGTGCTCTACCGCCGCACCCCGGCGGAATCGACGGTGGACGAACTCGAACTGCACGAGGCGGAATATGAGGGCATCGAGTTCCAGTGGCTCGTGACCGCCAAGCGCGTCATCGGCGACGAGAACGGCAAGGTGATCGGCCTCGAAGTGACCCGCAGCCAGCTCGGCCCGCTGGACGAGTCCGGTCGCCCGCGCGCCATCCCAATCCCCGGCTCTGAGCAGATCATCCCCTGCGACATGATCATCGCCGCCTACGGCCAGAAGCCGGAGTCCGGCTTCCTCAAGGGCCTGGAGATGAGCAAGGTGGACCGGCGCGGCGTCCCGGTCGTCGATGACCACTACATGACCGAAATTCCCGGCCTCTTCGCCTGCGGCGACTACGTCCTCAACCCGAAGACGTTCATCACCGCCATCGGCGAGGGGCACGCCGCCGTCGATGCGGTCCACGAGTACCTGACGGGCGAGGCGGCAATCGAGCAGCAGATGGAGATTGTCGAACTCGACATCGATAATGTGCGGGCGCGGCGCGGTTTCCTGTCGCAGACTGGTGTCGCCAAGTGGACTGAGGAGGCGATGAGCCGCCGCCTCGTCTGGGGTGACAACTATATCGACGTGGCGCGGCAGGAGATGCCCACCCTGCCGATGGACCTGCGCTACGATCAGGTGGCGGAGGTCGAACTCGGCCTCACGGGGGACGAGGGTTTCGAGGAGGCGAAGCGCTGCTTGCAGTGCCAACTCAACATCTTCATCGACGGCTCGAAGTGCGTCCTCTGCAACGGCTGCGTCGATGTCTGCCCCGAGGAAGTGATCGAGATGGTCTCGCTGGACCGCATCAACGCGATTGATGGGGACATGGACATCGTTCAGTACGCGAAGCAGCAGATGAGTCCCGCCGCCGCCGTCATGATGATGGACGAGGAGCGGTGCATCCGCTGCGGCAACTGCGTCATCTGGTGCCCGACGGACTGCCTGACGATGGGCCACTTCCGCATGACCCCGGACTACAAGATGGACTTTCTCACGGCGGATGCGGCGGGAGACTAAGCGAAGTGCTGAGTGCTGAGTGCTGAGTACTGAGTACTGAGAAGACACGAACGGGGGAGCGGTTTGAAGCCGCTCCTCTCTCTTTGAGGTATGAGAATAGGTGCCATCATGCAATGCGACCACTCAGCACTTCACGTCGTGATCGCCGGTGGCGGATTCGCGGGGGTGCGGCTGGCGCGGCTGCTGGCGCGCGATGGGCCGCGCACGGACGCGAGCGGACGACTGGTGCGCGTCACGCTCATCGACCGGAACGATGCGTTTACGTACACCCCGCTCCTGTATGACGTGGCGGCGGGCAAGGCCGCGCCGGATCATGTGACCACACGGTACCGTGATCTGCTCTGGGATAAGAGCGTCGCGTTCGTCCGCGCCGGAATTACGGATTTCGACCTCGAACGACGCACCGTGCTGACGGATCACGGCACGGTGCCGTACGACCGGCTAGCGCTCACGCTCGGCGCGGCATCCACCTTGCCACGCGGGAGCAATGGGAGCGGCCTTGCCGCCCACGCCCTCCCCTTCATGAATCTACCGGATGCCGAGGCGATCCGCGCACGCATGGTTGCCCGATTCCGCGCGGCGGCGAATGAACGGACACGCGGGGATATGACCTTTGTTATCGCCGGTGGCGGCGCGAAGGGCGTCGAACTCGCCTTCGACCTCGCGGACTTCGCTGAACATCGCCTCGCGCCCGCGTTCGGCATCCCACCGGGAGAAATTCGGATCGTCCTCGTCAATGGCGAGGAGCGGCTGATGGCGGACCTTCCCCCGGCATTCGACGACGCCGCTCGCGCCGCGATGCAGCGGCGTGGCATCCGGCTGCTGCAACCGGCCTTCGTCGGCGGCGCGGACGACACGCACGTCCGGCTCGACAGCGGGCGCACCATCGCCGCTCGCACGCTGATCTGGACGGCGGGCATCACCGCGCACCCGCTCATCCGCGCGCTCGGCGTGCCGCTCACCGATGGCGCGTTGCGGGTAACGGCGAGCCTCCAACTGCCGGGTCATGCCGGGGTGTACGTCGCCGGTGACAGCGTCTGGATGAATGACGGCACGGGGGTGCGTCTCCCCGCCACCGCGAGCCTCGCGCAGCAGCACGGCCGCTTCCTTGCACGCGCCCTCGCGGCGGACCTCGCGGGTACTTTGCTCCCCGAATTCTCCCACACGCCGCGTGGCTCGATCATCAGACTCGGCGACGGCAACGCGATTGCCCAACTGGGCAGCGGGCCGCACAGCCCGCGCTTCAGCGGCCCGGTGGCGTTCGCGCTACGCGGCGGGTTCGATCTGCTGGAAGTGCCGGGCGTCGCGCAGAAGCGCGGGACGCTGCGCGACCTGCTCCGCCGAATGGAGCAGGATCGGTTGGCCCGGTAGTGGCGAAGGGATTCATCCGGCCACCACGACTCCGCGCACATGAGCAGGGCGAGGAAAGTCGGCGCGCCACCTGGCTGAAACTCTTCTTCGACCTGCTCTTTGTCGTCGCGGTCGCGCAACTGGCGGAGAAGATCACCCACGGGCTGCGGTGGAGCGCGATGGCGGCGTTCGTCGCGCTCTTCGTGCCGACCTGGTGGTTGTGGATTGGCACGACCTTCTACGCAACCCGCTTCGTCGCCGACGATGACGTGCTCTACCGGTTCTTCACGTTTCTCCAGATGTGCGGCATCGCGGGGCTTGCCGTCACGGTGCGGGACGGCTTCGGCACGGGCGCGAGGGGATTGGCGCTTTCCTACGCCGCCGTCCGCGTCGTCCTGGTGATCGAGTACCTGCGCGCGGGCCGCCACCTCCGCGATGCGCGCCCGGTGACGAGCCGGTACGCTCGTGGCTTCGCGATCGCGGCGGCGATCTGGATCATCTCCGCGTTCGTGCCCGCGCCGACACGTTTCGCGCTGTGGGCGGTTGGTCTCGCGATCGACGTTGGCACGCCGCTCCTCGGTGGGAGGATACACAGCGACATCGCCCCAGATGACTCCCACCTGCCGGAGCGATTCGGGCAGTTCACCCTGATCGTGCTCGGTGAGGGGGTGTTCGCTGTTGTCGTTGGCATCGATCCCGGCCATCTGACGCTCGCGGTCACGACGAGCGCGGTCTGCGCGCTCTGCATCGCGTTCAGCCTCGCCTGGATCTACTTCGAGAGTCTGGACGGCTCCGCGATCCACGCCGCGCGAGCGCAGGGGCACATCATCACCTACCAGGTCTGGCTCTACACGCACTTCCCGCTCGTTGTCGCCCTCACAGGGGCCGGGGTCGGGGTTGAGTATGTCGTCACGAACCCGGCGGGTGCTGTTCTCCCGGACAACGCCCGCTGGCTTATCGGCGGATCGGTCGCGGTCGCGCTGATCGCGACTGGCGTGATCCACTGGACGAGCGCCCCGCCCGAGAACCGGACGCGCGACCACGCGCGGACACGCTTGCGCGTCATCGCGGGCGGGATCATGCTTTTGTTGACCGCCATTGGGAGGGGAACGGCGCCCGTTCTCGTCGTGGGCATCATCGCCACCATCTGCGCCGCGCAGGTCGTGATCGACGTACTTTAATGATGGCGAGATTCCTGCTACTACGAATGGCGTAAATAACACACAAGAAGGAGTATGACCAAATGGAAGAGACGCGGCAGTACGACGGCATTGTGATCGGGGCGGGGCAGGCAGGTGGGCCAATCGCGACGACGCTCGCGCGCGCGGGCTGGAAGATGGCGCTCATCGAACGCGAGCACGTCGGCGGTACCTGCGTCAACGAGGGGTGCACCCCGACGAAAACGATGGTCGCGAGCGCCCGTGTCGCCTATCTCGCGCGGCGCGGCGCGGACTATGGCGTCCGGACCGGCCCGATCACGATTGATATGGAGACGGTGCGGCGGCGCAAGCGGGAGATCGTCGAGACTTTCCGCTCCGGCAGCGAGTCGGGCGTCAAGGAGACACCGAACCTCGATTTCCTGAAGGGCGAGGCGCGATTCACCGGCCCGAAGGCGATTTCCGTGCGGTTAGAGGATGGGACGGAGCGGACGCTCACGGCGGACAAAATCTTCATCAACACCGGGGCGCGGCCCACGATCCCTGAGATCGACGGGTTGGACGGCGTCCCGTACCTCACGTCCACCAGCGTGATGGAGTTGGGCGCGGTGCCGGGGCATCTGATCGTACTCGGCGGCGGGTACATTGGCCTCGAATTCGCCCAGATGTTTCGCCGCTTCGGCAGCGCCGTGACGGTCATCCAGCGCGGCAAGCAGCTCGCACCGCGCGAGGACGAAGATATCTCGGAGGAGATCGCGAAGATCTTCGGCGAGGATGGCATCACTGTGCTGCGGGAGACACAGGTGCGGCGAGTTGCGCGGGCAGACAACGGCGACATCAGTGTGACCGTGCAGGGGCCGGACGGAGAGCGCACGCTCTCCGGCTCGCACCTGCTCATCGCGACGGGCCGGACGCCGAACACCGATGCGCTCGACCCCGCCGCCGCCGGTGTCACGATGGGGAAGCACGGCGCCATCCCCGTCGATGAGCGGCTGGAGACGAATGTTCCCGGCATCTACGCGCTCGGTGATGTCAATGGTGGCCCTGCCTTCACGCACATCTCGTACGACGACTTCCGCATCCTCCGCGCCAACCTGCTGGACGGCGGCACGCAAACGACCGCGCATCGCCTCGTCCCCAACACCGTCTTCATCGACCCACAACTCGGCCGCGTCGGCCTAAGCGAGCGCGAGGCGACGGAGCAGGGGAAGAAGTTCCGCGTCGCCAAGATGCCGATGGGCGATGTCGCCCGCGCCCAGGAGACGGATGAGACGCGGGGCTTCATGAAAGCGGTCGTCGATGCAGATTCGGGCCAGATCCTCGGGTGCGCTATCCTCGGCGTGGAGGGCGGCGAGATCATGTCGGTTATCCAAGTGGCGATGATGGGCAGCCTCCCGTACACCGCGCTCAAGGACGGCGTTTTCGCCCACCCGACGATCGCGGAATCGCTCAATAACCTCTTCACAACGCTCGAAGAATAATGCCGCGCTGTACCGAGTCCCTGCCGGGAATATCGCCCATCGCCGACCGTTTTGACTGAATAGTGCCGCGTCGTGTGGCGCATAGCGACGAAGCAATACAGAAGGGGCAGACATGAAGGCAATCTGGAACGGCGTGACGCTGGCGGAGAGCGACGACTGTGTCGTCGTTGAAGGCAACCAGTACTTCCCCGCCGACGCAATCAACCGGCAGTATTTTCAGGAGAGCGCGACGCACACGACGTGCCCGTGGAAGGGTCTCGCCAGCTACTACTCCATCGAAGTGGACGGGCAGACGAACACGGACGCCGCGTGGTACTACCCCGCGCCGAAAGATGCCGCGAAGGAGATTCAGG
>JAABUW010009842.1_pt1 | contig 10786 bp, 9 predicted proteins | sample 5560081 | NCBI WGS metagenome assembly JAABUW01 (sample SAMN10711882, study PRJNA513363) | rock metagenome | isolation source: Antarctica rocks | place: Antarctica: Victoria Land, Knobhead sud | reverse complement strand
CTTGTTCTTGAAGAAGTCAACGACCTCAGTGGCAGCAGGAGTAGCAGCAGCGGCATCAGCTTTCCCCGGGCTGCGCTGAGGGCTTGGTGAGACGCCGGTCGGTGTGAAGGCATTGGCGGCTGGTCGGAACTCGAAAGCTTTAGCGCCTGCATTGAGAGCTTTGGTGGGGCTCAGTGGTCCAGCATCAACAGAAGCAGCGGCCGGTGCGGGTGGGATGCGGAGGTTGGCAGGCAAAGGCTGCGGTGGTGGCGGGAAGCCCTGCCTTCCGTAAGACCGGTTTTGCTGTGAGGCAGGAGCCCGTGCTGGTGACTGCATCGGGCCCGAGAATGGTGCGCCACGCATGTTCTGGATTGCGCGTGCTCTCGAACTCTGGGGCTGCGTCGCAGACATAGTGGTGGCTGCGTGCAAAGGTGTGGAAGCAGGGTGTGAAGCTGCGTTGCCAGGCTGGGAAGCGGTGCTGGACAGTGCAGGAGAGGTGGCACCCGCAGCTTTCTGCTTCTCCCATTCAACGCGTCGTGAAGCCTCCTTTTCTGCCGCTTTCTCGGCCTTCTCCTGAATCTCAACTTGTTTGTCCCTATCCTTCGCGAGGATGGGCACGAGATCATCAGGGACACGGCTCTTGAGCGTGAAGTTCTCTGAAAACTTCTTCAGGTCGTTCAGCTTTATCTCCTTCTCCGCCTGGACTGTCGCGCGGGCGGCAGAGCGATGCTTCTCTTGCGCCTGTTTGATCCGTAGTTTTTCGTTGTTCGCGAATAGCTTGAACGAGTCGGTCACGTTCCGCACGTGTTCCTCCGTGGTGTTTGTGCTGTCGCCCAGCCTCGTTTGACCCGATGCAGCAGCAATCTGGGTGCCGTGGGTCTGAGGGATGGCCTCGGGAGTCCGGGGCATGGTAGATGGCTCCGGTGTTTGTGCAGGCGCGTTTGCTTGTGCAGCCTGTGCTGAGGAGGTGGGCTTGGCCAGCGAGATGATTGCTGGGTCAAACGGAGCACCGGGAACAGTTGGTGCATTTGTGAGCGGTCGCCGTGAAGGCGGCACGTATGAGCCAGCAGCCCGTCTCGGTAGTGCGGACGTGTCTCGCTGGACTCCGGAGTACTTCTCTTCCTCATCCAGGCCGTCTCCGTGCGTGGCATTTGTACGCCTCTCTTCAGCGACGTGAGCATTGGAAGCAGTCGAGCCCTCAATCTCACGAGCAATTCTCGCAGCCTCAGCTTCGCGTTGTCGGTAGCGAGGATCGTCGCGGTTGATCTGTGTAGTGTAGATATTCTCGTCGTACGTCGAGGAGACACCATACATCCGCTCATTCACAGCGAACTGATCCCAGCCAGATGCGCCCGAAGCTTCGAGTGACATGTCAATGGAAGAGTCTGCTCCAGCATCCCAGCGCTGCAGCTCTCGCTGATGTGGGTGCGATGCGTCTCTGGCGGAGATCTCTGTGTCGGTGCGGAAGGTGGAGCTAATTGTTCCTGTAGAGAGCTTGTCAGTACGTGATGTATGACCAGAAGGTGTTTGGTCATACCATTCTGCACTGGCGCTGCGGAAAGAGGAGCGACGTCAGGGACGTGTAGCTCCACAATGTCTTCTTTGTCAAAGGCCATCGCATGCTCGTCTCCCTCGCCGATGTATTCACTCGCCATCTCAACGTTCCCGTTGACTTGCTGGTGCGTCGCTCCACGCGTCCGCCTGACCATCTTGAGCAGGTATGTTTGCTTTGGGGTGTCAAGGTTGGCGCCGCTGAATACACCAGTGAATTGCTCGCCACTCTGCAGTGTGACTGTTGCGTCGTGGCCCTATATCATGAAGGTCAGCCAAGCATGCCCTTGAGATTGTGTGACCGAGCAGCGTAGTGCGGGTATTGGAACGTACGGTGAAGCTTGCTAATAAAAAGAGCGCGCGATCATGTGCCTGCCTCTCTGTGTTGGACTCGATGTTGCTCTTCTGCTGTGAGTGCGTCTGAGGCTTTGGTGTGGTCGAGTGCGTGCCGTTGGGTGTTGAGGCAGACGCTCGTTGTGTGATGGGGTTGGGTCCTTGCCAGGCCCGTGGTTGTGTCGTGGGTTGCTTCCTGTAGAGCAGACAGTCAATACTATATATAGAAGGCCATACAGAACTTAAAAGCAGTCTTTCGTCGAATAAGATGAGTGAGGCTACCCAAGTCTGCCTCAGGCTGTGAACCATTGGAGTGAGGTCGAATGGTAAGCACGGCGCCGCCACTCATCTTGTGCGCGCAGAGGACAAGCAAATATGGAAGAGGATGAACGCACTTGTTCTGACTGTCCAGCGGACTGGCAGCTTGCTTCCTTGCGCCTTCCAGCGCTTTCTCAGAGCTGCTGCCGCCCTTCACCTGCTGCTTCGAGGAGGCCGCCGAAGATGCAGACGAAGTCGCCTTTACGGCGTCCGACCCGTTCATGGTGGCTGCAGACATGTTCGGGCGTTGCGACGATACAAGGAAATAGAGGGGTGAGCGTGTGGTTCGGTGCAGGTGTAGTGGGTGTGGTCAGAAATGTCTCGGCGAGCCGCAGCAAGCTCGCACAGCAGCGTCCGTCTGCTCTCAACCCCCTCGCACGCGAGCTGCCAGCTCACAACGAAAGGAGCGACGAGGAGTCCGTGGACGAGTGTGCGGTGTCGGGAGAAGGGAAGAGAAGGGGTAGAGGCTGTTGGAGGGGACTCAATGACAGTCCGGTGGAGAGTGTGGAAGAGGTAGGTGAGGTCGTGCTCTACTTTTGGAGAGAGCAAGCAGCAGCGCGCTAGACAGGGGTCAACCGGCCCTTGAACCTAAATCGAGTTGAGTTGGAGAAGTGAAGTGAAGTGAATGCTTCTTTTGCTCTGCCCAACAAGAACAACTCATGAGTTTGAACAATTCCGAACACGAGATGGAGTGTGAGACTGGGCGCAACTATCTTGGTGGTGGTTGATTTGTTCTGGTTGTGCTGTAGCGGGACGAGGACCGGTATTGGTCGCACGTGAGAAGCTCAAGCCACGCCCATGTCTTGAATTCGTTCCAAGTTGGGCACGAGAGTGAGGCGTGGAGAGGCGAGAACATGACAGCACCTTCACGAATACTGAGTGAACCACATGACCTCGTCACACGCGAGCTATATCCGTTGATATGGTAGCACCTGAAAAGTGTTGTCTTGAACGTCGAACATCCACCTCTTGGTGCTAGTCTCGATGGTTGCAAGCCACCACGAGCTTAATTCGGCATCCCCCTCGAGCACATCCGCCCTGCAGATAGAACCACTCACACCTCAAACGATAATTCACAGTCGCCGACGCGAATCACACTCGCAGAACCGACGCGACTCATTGAGCGACATGTCGGTCTCGAGTGCGCACTCGTCGCAAAGAAACACATACCGCGGGCCAGATGATCCTGGAGGCCCGAACGATGCTGGAGGAGCAGTGGGCAACGGGGAGGGAGCATCGGACCCCTCGAGGAGCAGTGCTGGCTCAGGCCGCTCTTCGGGTGGTCGATCACGGCAGAATGTAAGCATATGAACCACGTCAAAAGTATGCCAGGCAATAGCAAGACTAACACTCACACTACAGCCTCAGCAACAACTCTCCACCATCGAAAAGTCCGTCACCCACCTCCTCGTCGCCACCAAACAACTCCTCGAAACCCTGACCCAATGGTCGCGCGGCACCGCCTCCGAAGGCGAGGTCAGCGACGTCTACGTGCGATTGGGCTACGAGTTCAACATAGCATGTCGGGCCTTCGGCGCTATCGGCGTGGACACCTCCGACCTGGGACCCGTGCCAGATTTATTACGAGCGATACTGGAGGATACTCTGAGCCAGGAGGCCAGCCAGGCGAGCTTAGACAAGTACTTGCCGCGGATTCGTGATATCATCATCAATCTCCTGCACGGCTTGAAGAAGAAGCAGCAGCGGCTGAGGCAGAAAGGGACGACAACAACGGCGGCGGGAGGGAGTATCAAGGATGGAGCGCTACCCCGACAGGCGAGTGTGGCGAGTAATTTGAGTGGGGAGACTCAGGTCAGTCAGCAGGGGGAGGAGTACCCGTCGAGGACACAGAGCAGTCGGTCTTTTGTACAGAGACAGGGGAGTGGGGATTTGGCTATGCCGGATTTACCGCCGAGGACAACGAGTGCGCCGGGGAGACAGTCGCCTAAGAGGGCTGCCAATCTGAGCCCGGCAAACAGTGTGCATCAGTCTGCGAGTCAGGAGACTATGCTCTCGGATTCCGGCTCCTCGATTTCGAGCAATGCCATGCAGAATATCCCCGTCATTGCTCCCTACCCGGAAAACGACACGATCCCGACAAATACACAGTCCGAACAGATGCCTGCGCCAGCACCTCCTCCACTGCCACCAGGGTCGCCCAACGTTGACCCACCACGACCTCCGCCAAAACAGAACGATGCACTCAGCGCGCTGCAGCGAGGCGGCGATTTGGAACGACGAGCATCAAGACGTTTCTCTGCCTACCAAATACAGAAACACCTCGGAACATCTATGAACGGCATAGCTGCTATACCACCCGCACAAAACTCGCCCATCCCGAATAGAGGTCGGGATGCGCGCGAGTCCCTTAACGCGGTACGATCGAGAGGGAGTGTGATGCACAGTCGCGCTCGATCACGCAAGGAGGGCGTTGCTGGCTACGAACCGTCGCCGAACCGGCTCAACGATGTGAGGAGGATTTCAGAAGAGAGCGAGCAGCAGCAGCAGCAGATGTCTGCAACAGATTTACAGCCACCGGGCAAGCCTTATGCCCTGAACACGGACTTGGACAGTCCTATGATCAAGACGCCAGAAGATAAGCTAGGGTCGTATCCTTTCCCGGATACACCTTCGAGTCCACAGAAGCTCGGCGCAACTATGAACGGGCCTATGGACGAGCCTTATATGGCCGAAGCTCCTTCTCCGCAGCTGGAAAGAAGGAAGACTCCGACGCCAGCAAGGAGTGCTTCGCGCAGAAATGTGGTTGTCGAAGAGCAGCCACGCACACCGCCCGTCTCGCAATACGTGCCTGAAGGGTCGCCACAGCTTGGTAAAGAGCTTACGCTGTTCTTGCAATACAAGTCAAAGATCAAGAAGTTCGTGCTATCGGACGGCGGAGACTTGAGCCTTGCACGGCTACAGCTAGCTTTCATCGAGAAATTCGCCTGGAACACTCAGAACAATGGCTCCGATCTGCCGGAGATCTACATCCAAGACCCGGTATCTGGCGTGCGACACGAGCTGGAGGATCTTACAGATATCAAAGAGCGCAGCGTCCTTGTCCTGAACGTGGAAGCTCTCGACGAAGTGAAACGCCACATCGACGACGGCATCGGCGGTCTACGCCGCATTGTCGAAGGCATCAAAACAAGCGTGGAAGACCAGCACTCCGCTATCCAACGCGTGTCGGAACGCCAACAAGAATCCGCACGCGAACTCGCCGGCATCGCAGCCACAGCCCCTTCGACCACGATCCCCACCCCTTCGACCTCCACTTCCGCCACCTCAAACCCCGGCACCAAGGCCGTCGTTTCCAGCAAAGACAAATCCACCCAACTAACCGAACTCACCGCCCTCCGCCGCGACCTCGCCATCGTCCGCCAAACCTACACCACCTTCGTCTCCTCCATCAACAACTCCATGTCCAGCCTACGAACCCAAGCCGCCTCGGTCAAAACTCTCGCCGCCACCCCCATGTCCACCTCCACCGGCCCCTCCTCCATCTCCTCCGGCCGCTCCTACGTCGACACCGGCAAAGCCTCCCTCTCCTCCGACTCCGAAAAAATCGTCAACCGCGTCGACGACCTGCAAGACATGGTCGAGGACCTACGCAAAGACGTCGTCGTGCGCGGAGTCCGCCCTCTCCCTCGCCAACTCGAGAGCGTGAGCAAGGATATCTCTACCGCGACCGCGGATCTGAAGAAACTGAAGGAGTTTTTAAGGAGAGAGAAACCTGTCTGGACGAAGATTTGGGAAAGGGAGTTGCAGGTGGTGTGCGATGATCGGGATTTGCTCACGCTGCAGGAGGAGTTGGCGGTGGATTTGGAGGATGATTTGGAGAAGGCGGCGGCGACGTTTGCGCTGGTGGAGCAGGCGACTCGGCAGCAAAACCTTACGGCTCAAAAGGACACTGGTGCGCCCGTTGGGCCGGGGCAGTTGCGGAGTTCGTCGAGGGGAACGGCGTTCGTGGTCGATACGAGTGCGGATCCGGCTAAAGTGAAGGACGGCGTGCTTGGCGAGGTGCGCGCGTTACAGCCGAATCATGAGAGTAGGTTGGAGGCTATTGAGCGGGCGGAAAGGGCGAGGTTGAGGGAGCTGGAGAGTCGACAGGGCGGGGAGTTTCAGAAGGAGTTGGGTTCTTTTGTTGAGGAGGGGAAGTTGAAGAAGACTGGCGGCTACGAGGAAGTCGAGCGCATGCGGCTCGTACGCGAAGAAAAGGCAAGGAAGGAGGTGGAGGCGCGGGCGAGGGAGAGGATGAGGGCGAAGGCTGAGAAGGACGCGAACCCTACGGCAGAGGCACAGGGTGCTGGGGAGATGAATGGCGCACCTCCCGAGGTCAACGGCACGGATGGCGAGGGGTTGCAGGTTCCCGCGAAGGATGGTGGGGAGGAGAGGGCGAGTAGTCCCGAGTCGGGGTTTGTGGATGCGAGGGAGGATGTGGGGACACCTTTGGGTGAGTCCGGGCCGCCTTAGGACGGCGGTCGGGATGAACGTGAAGGTGGTGGGGGGTTGGAGGGGTGGTGGGGGTGGAAGATGGGGATTTTGTGATTAGCGGGTGCTGCGAACGAGCGAGTTGGTGTCGAGAACTTGGGGGATTGCATATATATATATATATCAACCTTTAATTGACCTCGTGTTCTTGTGATCAACTTTGATAGAGTTACGCCACACCCTGTCAACGGGGTCAGCCGAAGCGAGGCTTGCCCTTCTTGGGCCCTTCTTGGGTGTGCAGAGGAGGGATCAGCACAAGCCCATTGAAGGCGTTGCCCCTCATTTTTCTGCTTGCAACACCACCACAAGCATCGTGAGCTCTGAAAAGTGCTTTAGGGCGGCCGACAAGGCGTCACCGTCACAGAGGGGTCGTCGGCGCTTTTGCTCGGCGGTTTTAGGTAGGTAGGTGTGACTGTGTCGCTTTGTGCTCTGGACTCGACCTTGACCGAGAGTGGTACTTGACGTTTTGCTTTGTTCGATGATAACCAAGCAGCTATCACGGCACATAGCTGAGGCCTGAGGACTATGCACCACCACCATGGCCGCCGACACCAGTAAACCCACCTCGCCCACCCAACTCGAGCGCATCACCTCGTCCGAACACGCCGCCTCCCTCTACTCGACCATCGCCCTCGCCAGCGTCTTCTCCGCCTGCATCGAAGCCTTCTCCCTCATCCATCCCTCCTACAAATGGGAGAAGAGCGAGCAACTCCTGCTCTGCCGTCTCGGCCTCCAGCAAGCTCGACTGCTGGTTTGGGGAGATGTCGTGGGGATCTCCTCCCCTCCGGCTTCTGTGACTGATCGCGCGGTGCCCAAACACCCTTCCGCTGCGTACCCAGATCTCAAGGAACCGACGTTCTTCCAAGCACGAGATGCGCGGTTAGAAGACCCAGCGGTTCGGGTCACGATCGAAGAAGCGCTAAGCGAGATCGTAGATCGCAGCAGTCACACGACGCGGGAGGAGATGATGGAGAAATACGGCCTGAAACCTCCGAAGAAGTTCTCGCTCGATCACCAGCCAGCACTCGACACGAACAGGCTAGAAGGTTTCCGGGAGCACTTCGCACTCCTCCGCCAAGTCGCCGAGTCCTACGCCCAAATCTCCACCCAGCGCAACTCCTCCATCACCCGCACGAGCTGGGCCATCGCCGACCTCGCCAAATTCGAAGGGTTCATCAAACTCACGCAGAGCAAAATCGACTCCTTGATCACTCTCATGGACGTGAAAGAAAAAGTCGACCGAGGCATGCGTATGGATATTAAAGCGCTCGGCTGGCACTTATCCGCCGACAAAGGGCGCGTAGCCCAGGATACGAGCAAGCTCCGCCTCATCACCGAGATCTGCGAGAAGGATTACCCCGAGTACCTGGACGCTACGCGGGCGGCCCTGGGCCAGATTGAGCGCGAGAGGCGCGAGCAGGCGTTTGTGTATAACCCGTATGCTTCGCAGGCGCTTGCAGCGCCCGTGAGCGCGGAGCCCGGATTGGCGGCGGCTCGACGGGGGAGCGCGCCTTTGATGCGGGCGGGTGCTAATGGGGCTACTAACGGTGGGCCCCCGAAGCCGAAGCATGGGAGTTTGTTTGGGGGGTTGTTTAAGTTTGGCAAGGCGAAGAGTGGTGTGGGTGCTGGGAGGTCGCAGTCGGTTAGTGCTGCGTCTACTGGGCCGATGGAGGAGCTTGATCCGCCGCGCGCGCTTTCCGACTCTGGACCTGTACGCTACGGTGGCGAGGATGAGGATAGTGCTCCGTTGGAGCGGGCGAGGAGTAAGAGCGTTGGCGCTTTGCCGCATATGGAGTCTGACCACACCGCACCTACCGACGAGGCCGCGAGACGCGTCATCCTCCCGAACGACGAAGTCGCGCCGACTCAGGGGGTCCAACCAATGGACGAGGTCCGCACCGTGCGCAGCAAATCCGTCGGCGAGATCCTCGAGATCCGGCCAGAGACGGAGGAGGAAGAGGCGATTGCGCAGGAGCTTAAGCGGTTGGATAATAACGCCACTGTCCCGGACGAGGTCAGAAGGGATGGCGGCGCAGGCGATGGAGAGTTGTTGAGTGGTGCGATTAGTCGGCACGATCAGTTCCATGGTTTGGGGCGGCAGGGGACGAAGGTGCAGTGGGATTGATGAGGTCGGTGGTAGGATTGGGGATAGGATGGGGAGATGGGGGGTGGTGAGGCGGGAGATGAGTTTGGGTGATGTGGCGTTTGGTATACCCCCTTCTTGTTTCGGTTGGTGCTATTTGGGAGATTTGATATGATGATTTATGATTTGGGATGCACGTAACGCGTTTTATGCACCACCTCTCACAGGTTCAACCAGGTTTCCTGACGTTGGCGATGGTGGCCGCCGGTGTGCTACCAGCTCGGCCTTCGAGTTTGCTACCAAGTCAAGGAGTGACAGGAACTTTGACTCACTTTCCGCCCGGCAAACCGCTGGGTCCGGCCATACGGTATATAACGACGGCCATATTGCGCTGCTCCTCGGATTTGGTCAACGATCTGTACAAGAATTACTTGATACGAGCCCCCAACTCTCCGCAACTCTCTTCGCTAACCCTCAACAACCATTACCTTGACTTCTAGAAAACTGTTTCAGTGTATCACGTATTCAAGATGTCAGGAGAATCAACGTCAGGACAAACCAGCTCGCAGCGCACCGGCTCTCGTGGCCGCCAAGCTACCGCATTATCCACCGACAACAACACCACCAGAAGCGCCACCGCCACCGCAAGCACAAGCCCTCCTCCCAACGGTCGCGGCAACGATAGCACGAACAACAACCTCGCCTTCCAGAAAGCCAAAGAGATCACCCAGAACCGTAGCCTCCCTGTCCCGATCAGTTGGTTCGACACCAACGACTGCACCAATACCGATATCGCCAATGCGATCCACGAGCTCGCAATCTTCGTTGTCAATTACTCGCCCCCGCCACCAAGAACAGGGATGGCAATGGCTAGATATAACATCTGCAACGCTCTTCACAATGAGATATGGACGGGGGTAGATACGACGATTAGAGGGCTTCCCCGGGCTAGACTGATGAATATGTGCGTGAGTACTATGAAGTTCGCGGTGGATGTAGGTAGGGCGCAGGGTTGGAGAGATGGTTGATCGTGTGTGAGGTTGGTGGGTGGAGAGGCTAGAGTACGAGTTTGGAGTATCGGTAAGTTTTGTGCTGGTTTTGCTGTTTAAATTCCTTCTACTTTCCTTCTATATTTCTGCGAAACCACCACCATCTCGATTCCCGATCGCTGACTAGATTCGTGAGCAAACTGCTGCGATATGTCGTCAGTGAGTACGGACTCGAGTTACCCTTCAAGGTACTGATACAAGTCCGTTTAAGACTGCGGATTCGAATCATCCTCCGGCTGCAAACATCTACATGGTTCCAAGTCGTATATCAACCTGGCTACATGGCGCCCTCTCCAGGGTTCCGCAGACAACAACCTTGACCATAATCACAGAGCTGCAAGCATATCTCCAACAGCTTCAATCGAATACCTCTGTCCTGCTCCACCAGAAGCCAGCATCATCAACTATCTTCGCTATGCAATATCCCGAGGAGACGTCAGTAAACGTGATCGCTTACGAGGATCAAGTCGAAAACTTGATCATCCAGGAGCGTGAAGCCGAAAACGTGATCATTGTCGGGGGCCAAGTCGAAAACATTCGCCTTAATGGGCACTTATATCTTCCCCCAGCACACGATGCCACCGATATGGTACTCCATACCATGTGGCCTCCACCTAGCCCACCACCCCCCGACACCCCGGCTCACAGCCGCGAAAGTATGCTCGCAGAGCACCGATACGCCTACCAAGCAATCCGCGACACCATCGCCCGCCACCCCGAAGCCCCCGAATCCCCAGGCGCCGCGTGGTTCTCGCGATGCAAACGTCTCGACCTCCTCGAGGCTATCCAGCTCGGCTCCGAATGGCTCAAGCGGAATATCTCCCAGCAGCATGAGCCGATACGCCAGCGTCGATTCGCGAGGGTCCACGAGAATGTGCACAGTAACATGGCCTGGGAATGGAACGAGAATGCCTGGAGATGGAGGGGGTTCAGGAATGTGAAGTGGACGGTCGTGCGGGATAACGTAGTGTACAATGAGAAC
>JAABUW010009841.1_pt1 | contig 10786 bp, 16 predicted proteins | sample 5560081 | NCBI WGS metagenome assembly JAABUW01 (sample SAMN10711882, study PRJNA513363) | rock metagenome | isolation source: Antarctica rocks | place: Antarctica: Victoria Land, Knobhead sud | reverse complement strand
TGCAGGTTGAATGTGCTGCTTCACATTGGGCTACACTGCAATGTGGGCAAGAGACCCAGGGAGTAGATCATGTTTGTCCATGCTTTTTCTAATGATAGGCAGGCTTTTGTCAGCCTTGAAGAAGAGCCACTACGATTGATGTCACATCCAAAAGGTAGCTGCAGCTTGACTCCAGCTCAGCATGATCACACACTGCAAGACAGACAAGGGTGTATGCACCTGCGATTGAAGCTGAAAACAATGACCGGCTGAAAGCTGCGAGCTTTGATGAGCTTCACAATTTTGTACACATCATCAGAGGCGGTGGCGCCGCCTTGGCCCCTGCCCCCACGCCCACCCCGGCCCCCTCTGCCACCCCTGCCGTGCCCTCGGCCACCGCTGTCATGCCCGTCCCTGTCAGCAGAAAACCATTGTCACATTCATCGCTGAGGACAGACTTCACACTGACAGCTGCTGTGCCCAGATTGCTTAAGTGAACAGGCTATGTGCAGGCATTTGACATCATTAGTTGAGGAATGCCCATATGAGCTATGTGTTGATTTCTATCACGCCTTCCAAGATACCACAGGTCCCCACAAGCAATGCTCAGCATTGTGTAATTCAGCTCAAAATTTCTTGAGGGTATCATTTTGCGCATGCACTGGTGATTGAGGGTGCGGACTGCTTTTGTTACCGACTCAGAAGACAGCTTGCTGACAGAGGCTGACCTGGCAGGAGCAGCAACAGCAGGCTTCTCCCCATCAGCATTGCCATCCTGGTCCTTGATGCCAAAAGCTACATGCCTCAGCTCACTGAAGTTCTCGTTCTTGAAGTTGCCCTGCTCATCTTTGATCTGCATCACAGATGTAACACTGTCACAAGTGAGGAGCGACTTTGCCATGGTGCTGCAAATCAAACTGACTCACAGCTGTTGTGAGGTCATGTGCAGGAATGCTGATCGCTGAATGCAAACTGAGGCGCCATGGACAAGGCGTTTCAGCTCAACACATGACCTTTGTTCCATGCCATCACAGTGGGATCAAGTTGCTTCACACAGGCAATGGGCTGAATGCTTTCCACATCTGAGATGTAGATGCACATACTCAGTGTCTTGCAATCATTGCTCTGATTTCACTTTGCAGAAGCAGGCACAGGAAGCAGGACAGCAGTGCAGCTTCAATGGATCTAACTTCGTCCTGCAACAAAGGTATCAGCCTGTACAGTTGTCTGAAGCCAAAATCGGGACGGTGCAGTGCCAGCACAGGAGGAAGTCAAAGAAAGTGCACAGGTATTTGCCACGGCAACATGTGCACATGGGCAAAGCAGGCACCCTGTTGCTGGGCACAGTCCATGCAGAGCTGCACTGGCAAGCAACCTACCAGATATAAGCCTGAGCCTCCTGTGGGGAAGGCGTAGTGCTGCAAGGGGGTTGGTCTGAAGTCTGTGTATACCACATGGCATGGCTGTTGGTGCAGGTGACACACCCAGCCAGCAAACTCGCTAGCATTGGACAGGGTGGCTGACAGGAAGACCATGCGGATGCCTGTGGGCAAGAAGATGATTGCTTCTTCCCACACTACACCACGCTCCCTGTCTTGCATGTAATGCACCTCATCAAAGATCACCCATGCCACCTCTCGCAAGACCTCAGAGCCTCTGCAAACCAGAAGAGCGGGTCGATGCTCCTGTTCGCACATGTTGTACATGAGTAGTGTGGAAGATTAGGCTGCAGAGAAAGAGTGCATCACAAACTTGCATGGTTCAAAAAAATGGGTCCTGTCAGCTTGTGAATGCAAACATGGAGTGATTGGGATTTATTAACACAAAATCCAGATCCTGATCAGCCTCCCTGTCTGCTACTTAACCTATATCAAAACATGCCGGTGTGCTGCTCACACTTGATGCAACGCTCCAATGAGGCAAAAGGGGCAAGCTGTAAAAACATGCTACCTGTAAAGCATGCTTCGCAAGATCTCAGTGGTCATAACCACGCAGGTTGCATTTGGTCTTATAGACACATCTCCTGTCATCAGTCCAACGTCTTCATTGAACTCATCACTCAGTTCCCTAAATTTCTGGTTGCTCAGTGCCTGCAAACAGCAAATACTGCATTGGAGAGTACTTCTAAGATCAAACCCTGCACTGACTTTGCCATATAAGCATGTGAGATGCTGACAGCATGCTAAGCATGCTGACTGCTTACCTTGAGTGGTGACGTGTAGATCACCTTTTGATTGTCCCTGAAAGCCATAGCAATGGCATACCTGCAAGGAGTCCAGCAGTTGTGCTGAGCGCTGAATGAGGAGAGCATTGCTGTCAATTCTATGCTGGCAGTTGTGCACCGTACAGGCTTACTCTGCCACAGCTGTTTTCCCAGCAGAGGTATGCGCCGCCACAAGCACAGACTCCCTTCTTTCCTGTTGTAAACTCCCAGTGCTCAGTGCAAGCTGGGGTTGAGCCGACCCCTTACAAGGTCAAGACAAAGCAGACTTACCAAACAGGCCACAGATGTGCTTTGAAAGGGATCCAATTTGAAAGGGTACTCCTTGGCCATAGTGCCTGTCCATCGAGGCTGTTGTACAGAGCCTGCGTGATCGCAAGAGTGCTTGTTATGCTTAGCCGGTGTTCGATGATTATAACAAGACTTGATAAGACTTAAGCAGCACAAGTTCCACTCGTACCGTACAATTCCGGCTGCGAGTCGAGGTCACAGACGTAGCCTTCCGGTAGCGCAACCTCATGTGAGATCGCTTCAGCCGGAACAGTAGGCTTCTTGGCCGCAGGCTGATCATCGATGATGCCATGTGCCTCAAGTTCCGCATGCTTCCGTTTAGCTGCTTCGCGAGTTGCTGCTGCAGTAGCCAGTCCTTCAGGGGTTTCCTCCATGCTGATGTTCCTGACCTATCAAAGCTGCGTTCGAAATGATTCTGCTAACTCGCCGTGAACGTGAAGCAATCCTTCCACACCGAAAGCGTCAAAGCAGAACCAAAACGGTGCGAACGTAACTCGTGATGACGCTGCGTAGCATGCTGAGCAAATGCTGCGCACTTTCTCTGTGTGTCAATCAGCGAGCTCCGTGCGCTACGAACGTGCTCCGTGCATAGCGTTTCCTTCTGGTGCTTTTGGTGCAGCTCGACCAAGCGAAGCTAGAGACAGATAGTCATATGTGTCTCGTCTGTGGTCTCCTCACAAGTGTGAACCTTTCCTAGTCTCTGCTTGCACAACTCTTATTTTTCTTTTGGGCGATCATGGGAACGCAAGCTCCCGCACAGCTGTCTCAAACAGACGAGGAGGCTGAGAGACGATGGGAAAGCATGAACGAAACTGATCTGGATGCCGAAATCGACGCATATCGAGTAAGCCTCAGAGACACCAGCGAAAGGCTGACAGCAATAGGCATCTCCCCAGACTGGGAGGGTGATCAACTCACTGCTGGAGCTTTAGATAGAGGTAATGACAGCGGCGCAGCAGATGGAGAGGACGATATAGAAGCCAGGTGGCTTGAACAATGCATCAGACAACGCATGCACTGACTTTGCGTGTTCTTTGCTACTTGCCTATGAACTTCACTTGGCCACGGTCAGTCACCCTTCTCAATTTGTTTGCTTTACAGGACGGCGTCTGTGGATGACCTACATCCAAGTGAATGGCAGGTTCCACCACATTGTGTACCCATACATGCCAATGTCACTACCTATGATTGGCAGCCACTGGCCCAGGCCACGCAATTTGACGTAGTCATGATGGACCCCCCATGGCAACTGGCTACTGCCAACCCAACACGCGGTGTGGCATTGGGCTATAGCCAGCTGACAGACCAGGACATTGTCAATTTGCCTATCCCGAGCCTTCAATCAGATGGCTTCCTCTTTGTATGGGTCATCAATGCCAAATACAAGTTCACACTGGACCTTTTTGACCGCTGGGGTTACAAGTAAGCCTCTCCCCCATGTGAAGCATGTCCGTCATTCTGCTTCTGGTGAGACCCTGCAATGCAGCTTGGGCTTCAGCAAGAATGAGGCTGCATGCTGCAGGTTGGTGGATGAGATTGTCTGGGTCAAGATGACTGTAAACAGAAGAATGGCAAAATCACATGGCTACTACCTGCAACATGCTAAGGAGGTTTGCTTAGTTGGCAAAAAAGGCTCAGATCCTCCAGGCACTAAGAGGTGTGTAGGCAGTGACATCATATACAGTGAGCGCAGAGGGCAGAGTCAGAAGCCAGAGGAGATCTATCAGCTCATCGAGGAGCTAGTCCCAAATGGTGAGTCAGCCCATCTAGTCCTGTTCATCATTGTCAAACAACATGTGTAAACTTCTGCAACTGCATCAGTGTTGCAATAATTTCAGATGAGCACACAGCTGTTCACTTGCAATAGTTTGCTTTATCATGCTTGCAAGGGCATATCTGATGCCAGCAGCAAATTGAATGCACGTTTACAATAGCTTATCAGCTGTTTGCAACCAGGATTTGACGGGTGGCAATGCTCCGTCCAGGCAAGTACCTTGAAATCTTTGGCCGCAAGAACAATCTGCACAACTACTGGGTTACAGTGGGCAATGAGGTGACTGGCACCGGTCTGCCAACAGAAGATGAGGCTGCTTTGAAAGCAAACAAGGCAATACCTGGAGCAGTATATGGCGCCAGGAACTGACCTACTATACTGTCCTGAGTCAAAAACATTGTACATGCTTGTACTTCGATGCATATAATGATCATGGCTAAGCAGTAATTTCCGGAACACAAGACAGCCCAAATATGCTCAGTAAACCCATAGACGTGTGAGCTATTGCAGCTGTATGAAACGCTCAGCATACACAGTCTGCATAGCACCAACAGTGTTGATGCTCTGCAATTGTCTGGCCATACCATACCCCAACAGGAACACGCACAACACACACGTCTTCACAGCAAGGATCCCAGCTTTGATTGGAGATCTTGCCTATCTACTTGCTGACAGCAGGAATATTATATCTCTTGCTGGCACGTTGACAAAAAAGTCCAATCTATATCTGCTGTTCATACTTTGCCACGCAGCAAACGCTTCCGCCTATTCCACCACCAACCAGCTGCAAGTATGCTACTGCCAATGACAACGGCTGCGCCTAACACAACCTGCATTCCCATCAGCAATCAGGCATGTTCACAGATTGTAACAGTACCAAGAGCGCAAGTGACATTTAGGCACATCACAGTGGTGCAGAAAAAGTCTCTTGTACATTGAGTTGAGCTGGCAAATACAGCTTGATTTTGCACCTTTTGTCAAGAGCAATATGAAAGAGCAGACGGTCAGGCTATAAATCTATGAGCAGCACAGCAGTGTGAGTGCACTCACCTCTTGAGTGGTATAGGATGTTGCCAATGAACCAATTGAACTTGATGCAATAGCTGAGCTTCCATACAGGGTTACTGGCAACTGAGTGCCAAGTTTGGTCAGAAGTTCATGCGCAGCAGCGTAATCTTTAAGGTACCTTCCCTGCATAGCATCACATGCTTGGCAGAATGTCAGCATTGCAAATTGATTTAGCCTCTGTGCCCAGTTGCTAGGCAAAGCACACAGAACTTTGGTACCTGATCTGCAGCATACTGCTCTACATAACCCTTGATCTCTGCATCTTCAAGCAGAGGCCCATCTTGTGGAATGGTCCCCTTCAAAAGGTCCCTGAAGAGGCATTTGAGGAACATCAAGCTTCAGGTCCTTCTTAGCTTGCAGTTGTCATGCAGGCTGAGAGATACTGTGCAGAAGCAATGAGCTTGGCTAGGCGTCATGAATGACTCATAGTTTGGTAAATGTTGCTCTCACTTGAAGTATGCATTGGAGAATCTTTTGCTCAGGTCTCTGTAATGCTTGTCAAACAAGTCTTGGTCTGTGCTTGTCTCTCGTCCCCATCTGCCAATGTAATGAGCCCCCAGCAAGACAACAAACTGTTGAGTTGACAATCCCAATCTTTCAAACACCTTCTTGAGCTGTGTCACAGCACTTGGGCTGCCTGCATTCATGATGTGTACATGGGAAAGTGGACACAGCAGCTGTGACTACATCAACCAATGCTGGCAAAAGGGGTTAGACATTACCCAGGTCAAATGATGGCAATCGCCCTTGTGGGGGAGCTACTCTGGAATCTCTTCTGCCTGTATTCAAGGTATACCATCCAGTGGATGTACAGGTATGGCCCAGCGTTCAGCAGTGGTGCTGATCTTGTCAGAATCAGCAACCCACCTGGTGTAAAGTTAATGAAAGGGCCACCAGCAACTCTGACAGCAATAATGCCTGACAGTTGAAACAGGTCTGCACAGGATTTATCTTGTCTCAGTGTCTGAATGAAAGACTTCTTTGTGCACTTAAAGTCGTTGAATGCAGTCAGACTCATCTTATACCTGCATATGTTAAAACCTGATACTGTGCTTTGATCGGTTCCAGCAATTCCAACGCAGAGCTCAGGCTTTCGTTGCCCGCATGGTCTAGTTCCCTTTGTACACGTATGCTTCCGTTTGCACCTCCAGTTTTTGTTGTACCGTCGTAGGTCATGGCATCGTGGTACGCGAGTCTCAAAAACAGGGGAACGCATCTTGTTTGCTCAAGCAAGGTCTCGACCTCTTTTTTTGCTCCTTCCACAGCAGCTAAGTATTCCTTGTCCACCTCTGGCGTGCCAGTGCCCGACACTCTGCCGTTGGCTGCCATAGTGTGCGCGACGCTGTGATGCCTTGCGGCACCAAGCTAGGTTGTGGGTTGACCGAGCTGAGCTGGACTGTTGACCTGTGCTCATGCTGTGCTGTGACAGCCCAGCTTGTGACTGTCTCAATCGAAGCTCTCGATGGCAGCTTGTGTGGAATCCCAAACCATGCACGACCTCGAAAGTACTGTTCATGCGTTGCTAGTGCGTCGTGCACCATAGCTCTTTGACGTGAAGTGCATGCAAAGCAAAGGACAGTGACTCGAGCACTTTACGTTAGGTCAAAGCAGTAAGCTTGAAGCTCCCGGCAGACAGCGCGAGCAAAGTGCAGTTATGCTTGTAGAAGTGCAAACGACGGTATTTTCACCTTACATGAGTTATGGCGCTCTTTCGAAGGACGCTGATCACATCCGCGCGATCACAACCTACAAGTGGTGAATTACGCTTGCGGCATCAAATGCCGCCACCAAATTTGTGGCGACCTGCAGGGCTTCCCAGACTTGCTGTGGCAGGGTTCCTTCCCCGACAATACCACCGCAGCTCCTGAGCCTTTTGCTGCCACTACAGCTTGTCTCAAGAAGCTTGTCAGCTATATTGCAGCGATCTGCCCATGGCTCCGGAAGCTGCTCTTCTACAGGTCCAGATTGGAACAAGCTGAATGCAAATCTGTTGAGCTTGGCCGCATTTTGACAACTAGACTGCCATGCAGGTGCAGTCAACAGGACCAGTGAGGTTGTCGGCCACATTCACACCTACTCTCGCCTTTCATGTATGGCATAGCTTTTGCAGGATTGCTATGGCCACAGATGTGCTGCTTCCCCTGTGTTGGCTACCAGCTGCAGCCCAGCTGTACAACAGCCAAAGAACTTCATGGACCCAAATCCATGGTCCTAGACACAGCGTTCTGGTCCTTTCTGCGCTATCTGGAATGCCCCCAACAGCACTTACATCTGACAGCTGCCAATGGCAGACCCAGCGTGACAGCACAGCTTCTTCTTCAGACAATGTCAGTACAAAGCCACTAATGAGCATGTTGCAGACTCTCACAGATATTGCGCAGTCTGTTCAGCAGAAGGCACCAAGTGAGAGCAGGTAGCAGGCTGACACCGTGATGAAATCTCTGTTGCACCCAAGCACAGAACAGCAGCCCAAGTACCATGGATATCGCAACATGATGCTGGGTTCAAGCATTCTTATGGTGAAGTTGGCCTCCTTACTGGGCACTGTTCCAGCAGCATCAGCCACGACAGCCTCAGCTCACAGAACATTGTGGAAGATCCTACAGAGCTTGTGCTGCTGCCCACCAGCTCTGCAAGGCGCCACAGGGTGCTGTCAGACAGAAGCTGAAGAGGAGTCGCACCTATCTGTGCTCCTTGTTCAGCTGCTTGTCCCCATCATGCGTCAAAGTCTGAAGGGCAACCCAAAGGTGGCAGAGACATGCTGCCATATGTTGGCGTGGCTGCTGTCAGGAGGATGGGAGCAGACTTCCCAGCAGGTCACCTCTGAGATTTTGCATCTGGGTACGACACATGCAGTGGTAACCAACAATTCTTTGACTACATGAGCTGACTCTCCTGTGAAAATGCACAACTGATTGTACACAGTAGACAAACGCTCAGTCAAACTCAGGCACACTCTACATGTGACAATGTAACAGTCAACAGCTGTGAAATGAGCCATTTCAACATGCTTGCAACCAAGTGGCGTGAAAACTGTGATATTTTGGTTGTGTGCAGGAGGCATTGTCAGCTTAGTGGCCGCATTTGATGGGGACAGAGCTGTAGCTGAGGTGGCATTTAGTACGCTTGGGCTCATTGTGTCTGGCAGCAGCTTGGTACATGAGACAGCAGCAACCATTGCAGAACTTCTATCACGCCTGCAAGCAGTGCGCCGGGCTCCAAATTGCTGTGCCCATCCTTGACTGGTCAAGAGAACGAACAACTGAAGCTGAGTGGTAATTCACCGATCAGACACAAGTCTCCTGCTTAGCACCTTGAGCTGCCTTGTCCTGAGCTGCATCAAAGTTAGGGTGCCGAGAACTGACCTAACACAGAGAAGCTTGAGGTGATCGAGTTGGACCCAAGCTTCCCGTAGCCTTTCAGCCAGTTGAGTGATAGGTCAGGGCAGCTGGTATGTGTCAGTCTTCCTGCTACTTACTCAGCAGACAACTGCTACCTATACCATTGATTGTCTTCGATGGACACTCTCAGAAAACAGCCAACAACTGGACCTGCTATTGCAGAATTGAGGCAGAGAGTTGCGCTTGGCAAGGGTGTCGTGTGGAGGGCTGCAGATGTATGGATAATTCTGACTGGCTGATGTTTTGCTTGGCTAAGGCAAAGCTGGTTCAGAGCATGGCACTGACAACCACACCATGACCCAACAGCTGCAGCAGCCAGATCTGGATGTACTTGAAGTATGCAAAACTAGACCATGCAGTGTTGGCAGAAAGGTCATTTGGGGACATGCCCGGTGGTATTTGTAAGAGCCACTTCTGCCTTGTTGGAGCAGATTGTGCTGTTGCCTAGTGCCTTTCATGCAAACTTGGTGTGTCTAGCTGAGAAAAGCTTCCGGTATGAATTTACACACTCAGGACCCAGCAGTCAACCTCACACAGTTGCGTAGGTGTCAGCTTAAGCAAGTGAAACCATTGCAGCATTTTCAAAGAGCATCCTCCGATGACTGCCCTTCTGGTGTGCAATGCTGTACATGCAGAAGAGGGTGGCATTATGTGGCAGCATACCTTGGTCATGGGGCAGCAGAGCGTGCTAAGCAGTGTGCTGTCTGGAGCATGGGGTTGGGGTGCACGAGCACAAGGGATGAAGCGCTTGCAACGGCCTCAGTTGTACTTCGTACATCAGCAAGCATGCTGTTCATGTTGTCTGACTGCTTGTAGCACCTCCCTAACTTGCTGTCTGCTGAGGTGCCAGTGTGAGTGAGGTGTGAGGATGTGATGCTGTCACTTCTGTTATCATTATTGACTATCCCAAGCGTTACATCAGAAGCATCTGCAGCCAGCCACAGACCTAGCATAGCTGATTCGCAAGTTTCTTCCTTGTCTCGACTGAGAAAACTGCCTTTTAGCACGTCAGACACTGTAGCTGAGCAGACCACCAAACAACAGTTGCAAAGTCTTCATTATCAAGACAAGTGGACTGTAGAGTCTATTGGATTATTGCTCATGTTGACTGGTAATCTACAGCCGGCCCGGTAGACACTCACGCTCTACATGCTGCAAGGGAAGCACTGACAGCATAAGACATCAGACCCTGATCACATGCATAGGCCTATCTGTCATATGCATGAGCTTATAGGTCAGATTTAATAGTGAAAGCAGACTGCCAAAAGCAACTGCTTGTTTTACAGCAGATTGCCTAGTCACCCTACCATATGCTCACATTGTCGCAGGCATCAGTGACAGCTTGCATAGTGCCGCTGGACTCATCTCCTTTGCCACAGCCAAGTTGCCCTGTTCTCTTCTTCCAGCATGCTGCCATTTCTCTGTTTTCTGCTGCTGCACTTGATGCTCTTTGTCCTGTCGCTGCTGCTGTGGCGGCTGTTCCGTCAGTAGTACCAGGTCCTGTCTTTTCTGGCCTGCTTGACAGCCTCTTTGGCTTTGCCTCAGTGGCCAGTCGCTCCAGCACCAGACTGCTCTGCTGCAGGCAGCAGAGCAGCTTTCATGTCTCAGTCGGCTTGCAGTTTTGCGGCCATGCATTGGAGGCTTTGTAGCCTTCAGGTAAGAAACCCATGGTGGTGCAGACCTGTTGCTATGCGCCAATGGAGAGCTCAGACCAGCAAGTGCTTAGCATCAGTAATTGTGCAGCATATTGTTGTCCGCAAAAACTGAACTGCTCAAGGGCTACACATCTCTGCCAATCTTGCACTGGACAACAGGATCCTGGCACAGCATTGCAAGCTCTTACACAGCCTAGAAAGACAAGGCTGCCCTGACAGCAGGTCACCTCATTGCAGGCAAAGCACGCATGACAGCAAAATAGAAGGCCCAAGCTTGGCCTTAAGGCCAACAAGTAGCTAAAGACAGAAATCTCACTGAATGGCTATCAAAACTGCTAGCAAAATTAATCAGGATCTCTTGCATCACATCTGGACGCAGAGCTCTCTCACACTGTGC
>JAABUW010009840.1_pt1 | contig 10787 bp, 11 predicted proteins | sample 5560081 | NCBI WGS metagenome assembly JAABUW01 (sample SAMN10711882, study PRJNA513363) | rock metagenome | isolation source: Antarctica rocks | place: Antarctica: Victoria Land, Knobhead sud | reverse complement strand
TAGATGATACAATCAATGAAGATCAGAGTTGATAGTGCTTGATCTTTAAAGATAGCTATAACTGAATATTAAGAATACAGAAGAAGATTGATACAAGAGCTTCTATTTATGTAATGTTCAGAGACTGCGCTAGGCTCGAAAGAAATGTGTTTATAACATGAAAAGAAGATGATGTAGATGAACAAGATGTTGAGAAAGAAAAAGAATGTTGAGTCATATCTGAGTCAAACCTGAGTCAGATCTAGATCAGATCTCAACTAGATCGTTGACTAGTTCTAATCAGTCTTGATACACTCGTAACACATTGCACGTTCTGACTGAATCATTACAGTAGATTCAGTACAAAGAATATACATGTTGAACTCAGATAACAGAGAATTCTGTATCATCATTGAGTGTATTAACGATACTGACAAAGATATTTCATCAATGCTTATTCTTCAGAAAGTCAATCTATTGTTCTTTCATTTCAACAACGATATCGATGACGAGATGATTTTCACTACATCGAATACAGATTATTCAAATGACTGAATATTACTGCAGTGAATTAAACATTTTGATCACTACAGTCAATGATATCAACGAGATGCATGAAGACTACTCGTAATGAATGACTACGAATCTCATCATACACGCGAATTTCTATTCTACTGTGAGAATCACAAGATCATATCTTTCGACTTATCTTTGCATACTACTCATCTGCTTCAGTCGCTGAATGTATGTGTTTTTCAGTTTCTGAAACACTGACATTCAAAAGTCATTAACGAAGCGATTCAAATGAGTGACAAGATCTTCATCAAAATCAAATTTCTGACTGCTTTCAACGAGTTCAGAAGTAAAGTCTTTAAGAAAACTACTATACATTCGACTTGAAAGCAAACTGATCTAAATTTCTTTGATTCTAATGCAATTCTGAATAAGATGCAAGAAACTTAATTCTCAGCTCGTTCTATTACATCATCTACGACGAAATCACTCAATGTCTGAAAGACTATCTCTACTACTAGATTACAGCTGAGAAGACAACAAGTCAATCTACTTTGCGTTGACTATAAACTCAAGCTTCATCAGAAGCTATTCAAATATACGAAAGAAGTCAATGCAATGACTTGTAAAATTGAGCTACTGAAGAATAAGCTAGATCGAACACAGTCAACTCAGAATGCTTAAAATGCATGCAAAAAGCAGTCTGATAAGATTCTTCAATCAGAAGATCTACTTTATATCAAAGATGCTTAAACTATGACTCAAGATAGAGTACAAGTAGAAGAATCAAGGCAACGAACTCGCGATGAGCGTGAAGAAAAACGCTATATCAATAATCTAAAGAAGATCTACAAGACTACTAAATCTCATAGAATGAAGCTTCTAAAGCAGCGCGAAGCTATGTGAAAGCGTTGAAAGCGTGTAATGAGTGAATTGCTCACTATGTATATGAATGTAGAAGATATATGAATTTTCAAGTTGTATGACTGGTCGAATTACATGACTGACTAGTACTAAGCGAAGAATGAGTGAAAGTGCAAGATATGAATATCAGTGAATCGATTTATCTTGTGTTTCTGTGTCAACTAGTGAGTCTGCTTCAATGACACGATCAGAATCAATCTCTTCAATGAGCTAGTCGATTCTCTTCTAGTGAGTCTGTTACAAAGATGCTGTCAATGCAATGATTTATCTACTCACATCACTTTATCTATCAGTGAATCGATCTATCTCGTGTTTCTGTGTCAACTAGTGAGTCTGCTTCAATGACATGATCAGAATTGATCTCTTCGATGAGCTAGTCGATTTTCTTCTAGTGAGTCTGCTACAAAAACGCTGTCAATGCGATGATCTATCTACTCACATTGCTCTATCTATCAGTGAATCGATCTACCTCGTGTTTCTACGTCAAATAGTGAGTTTGCTACAATGATTGTTCTTTTCTTCTCATAGTGAGTCTGCTACAATAGACATTTCGATGATCTGAAAGATCAATAGAAAGATTGGTAGAAAGACGAGCGTCAAGCTCTACGTCAGTGCTATGAACTACATTACAAGTCATAGAAACATGACTTTTAAAGAGAAGAAAGTAATGTTACGAAGCGTGTCGACGTTGAATAGAGTCTAGTCAATAGATTCTAGAAATTTCAATATGTGAACAAGAAACAATGATGTTTTGAATCGAAATATGCTGAAACATTTCATCTATTCAAGCTCTAGCAAATCAACTACTTCGTCTCTTTGTTCGCTCTACTATAGATACAGCTTGAAACTGTCTTCTTTCTTCTGTATTCTTAGTTTTCTAGTTAAAGCTATCTCTATTGATCAAACATTTTATTCAGCTACGCACTATCTCGCTGCAGTGTGATTAGATTCTAGACATGATTTCAACAGCTACTCACTTTGCTACTCACTTTGCTACTCACTTTGCTACTCACTTTGCTACTCACTTTGCTACTCACTTTGCTACTCACTTTGCTACTCACTTTGTCATTCACACTGCTACTCACTGCTATCACTGCTACTTATCGCTGTCATCGCTACTCACTGCTGTCATCGCTACTCACTGCTGTCATCGCTACTCATTGCTGTCACTGCTATCTCATTTGCTTCACTACTGTCATCACTATCGATGATTGCTTCTACTTGTTATCAGAGTCACGTCAACGTCAACGTTGCTATCGCTGTCAGCAGAAGACAAAGTCATTGTTGCTTCTTCTTTTCTTATGTGTCTTGCTCTCGCTCATTTGCATCATCATCATCACTCTCGTTGAATTCATCTGCTTCTTTAAGTTTTTCTTCTTTGAATGTTTTCTTGAAAGAAATCAACTTGAAACAAACTGTTGAAACATCAACTACTTTCGTCATGCAACAGAGAATTAAGAACGTTCATCAAGCAAATATGAAACGCAAGCTGAAACAGAAGCTTCAACGACTAGAAGCTCAAAGTACAGCGCTGAATCAGTCGAGAAACAACTCAGTGATAGAGAACTCTATCAGTCAAACATCAGATACTATTCTTTCAAGTGATTCTTGCATTTAAATAATAATATCTCGCTATCTCTTTATTGATATCATTCAACTGACTTTCATCTTCAAAAATGAATTTTGAGCTGTCAATATCTTCAAGCTGATCAACAATTATATATTAAATTCAATCAACAAGCAAGATCTGCAATTGTTATGAATCGACGAGCTTCAAGCTCATGATGATGATGTCACTCAGCAGAATCTCAAGAACATAATTTTCTTTCTACGCTGTCTAGAAGTATATAATCAATGTTTCATTGAGATGATCAATGATCAATTGAGACATTCTCTGCAAGCAAGCTTAGCTTGATACATTGACTATCTGCAGAAGCTTCATCTGCATTACATCTTTGAATCTCTGCAAATCTTTCACTTTCACTTTCACGAGATTTGCATGATAAAAGAAGTCAATGATTCAAACGAGTGATACAATGCTGAAGATGAACTTGTTGATTGAGCATTGATAAAGAAAACATCTGCTATCGCTTCTCAGACGAAATATCAGAGTCAGAGAGTCAGAAAACAGTCAAGCACAGAGTTCTTAATATGCAACAAGTTCAACGACGACAGCTGCATTTATTCTAGTTGCACATATCAACATATCTGCAATGAATGTGATGAAACTCACGCTGCTATCAATTGCAAAACATCGAATTCAAACAGTTAATTGATCATCAAAAGAAAGTGACGTTGAATTTTAATCTTGCTGATATCAATATTGAAATTCTTTTCATATCAGCTCATGAAGATCGACGAGATTTCTCTAGCGCGCAGAGATTCTCTAGATGCAAGCGCATGATAAAAACAGCTAGTCGAACATTCTGATCATAGATATGTTCAAACATTGCTGTTTATCATTGAACATGAAGCTAAAATTGAATATCAAAGTCTCGATCAACTGATTTTGAGCAAGAATCTTTTCTCAACAAATGAAGCATCAAATACTCTTCAAATCAATTTGACGCAGCAAGCTCGCTGTGATCGACTAATTGAGATTCAACATGTTTCTCATCGCTTTATATTCTCATCATTGAGATTGTTATTGAAGAAAAACGATCGCTGACGTCGAATACATCATCTATCGTATTCAAAAGAAAAGTCAGTCAACTGCTTCATTCTCAAGAACTGAAAATCAATTGAAAATTTCATCTTTGATCAAGTAATCATCGCTTTATCTGATGTTAATCAAAATGCAGTTCTCATTAAAAGAGATCTGATCGATGTCTTTTGTCATGTGTCGATAGCAACATCAGATCACTGACTGCTTGATTTCTTCTGAAGAGATAAGTACTGAATAAATTGCTTTTTTCTCTTCGATCTACGCACGTCATCATATCTATTTGACCTTTTCGCTAAAGATCTTTGCTGAATGCTCATAGTCACTCTGCAATGAGACTTGATAATACACTATCTGAATGACTTTCTAGTCATACAAGCAAACATAATCGAAGCTCGTAAATACGAGAGCGATTTCAATAATCTGTGCGCTCAGTTAAAATTTAGCGTTAATCTTAAAAAGAATCTTATCAACATCACGTGCATCTTTTTGAGCATTGAGCTTGACTCAATTAATATGATGACTCATCTATCATCTGATAAGCATCAGAAGACAATTCAGCTTGTCAACAGCATGCTTACAAAGAGCTTTTTATCATACGAGAAGTTACAGATGTTATTAAACTTTCTGTCATTTGCTGCAAAGATTGTAGTTTCTGAAAGAGTCTTTCTCAGACAACTGTTCAACGATCTAATCGTCATCAAATCACGCAAGCAGCGCATCAATTACTCAATGTGACAAGATTTACTATGGTGAAAGACGTTTCTTTCAAAGTGAAATGATGTACATTTACTTTGCAAGCATGAATTCAGACATTCTTTATATCTCTGAATCAACGCTTCAGATCTGCACGACATGAGAAACTACTATCTGCATCATTTCGACCTGTCATCAGCTGCTAGTCAAACATTTTCTAATTGATTTAACACACGCTTGAGTGACAAGCATATCAATGTCAAAGAAATGACGACAGTGCTTCAAGCTTTGACAGCATGACTTCTCGTTTTCGCGAGATGCAATCTCACTATATATGATGACAACGTAGCTGTTGTTGTCGACATTAACAAGATCTTCATGCGCGAAGAAGCAATGCTGCATCTGCGATGAATAGTCTTGCTGACGACTGTGCACGATATCTGCATACATGCTTTATGAATTTCAATTTCTGAAAATTGTCTAGCTGATTTGCTTTCTCGAGCGAAGTTCAGTACTATTGCTGACGAGTTTTCTCAGCTAGCTACACTTCAGTTAATCAGCGCAAGTCATCAAGCTTCTGATACAGCGAGATTTCTCTTGATCACTCAGCAGTCAGATATCTTTGATGAAGTCTAGCGACGTTCATCAAAGATATTTACGATACAGTCAAAAGAAGTTACTTCATGTTCTGCTTCTTGATCATCAGAGTCAAATATTTGACTTCAGTCTCAAATTTGATCAGCTGATCAGCGAATCTAAAGAACAAGATGATCAAAATCAAAATCATTAAAATCTATCTCATCAATTTATAATCACATCACATTGACGTTGAATATTCTGATATCAAGATCGAGACATTTCATCATTCTACATTACAGCGAATCATAGTTGAAATTCAAAGATTTCAAGACGATGATCAGACTCGCAAGCAAAGATCTATAACACGAAATTTACTGCTACTATTGCTACGTCAATTTGATCAATCTATCATTGAAGAAGCAACATGACATGCATCATTTTGTCTGACGTTTGCAAACTTTCTGCGCATGAGCGAGTTTACATGAAGTCAATCAAATAAAACATCTGACTTCAAACAGTGACATTTAATCAGAAGTTTGATTATCTTTCAGAATGATTCTTTGCAACTCATTCTTTCAAGCTTCAAGATTGATTCTTTCAGACGTGAGATGACATTGATCATCGCTGTCGTTGATGACGAAGCGTGCGTTAAACACTCACTCGTCAATCTGTTTTCAAAGTTTTCTGCATCTCTGCTGACATCTCTGTTTGACTCAGAATATTCATACACGCGAACTCATGTCATCGAGATTCTGCGTAGAACGCTATTCACACTGAGCATAGAAGATCACTACTCAGATCACTTCTTTCGTCAAGATGCTGCTATCTCAACTCGTCAAGCAAAGCTTTCAAAGAATGAAATTCAGCTGCTAAAAAGATGAAAGTTTGACAGTTATTGCTTATACATTGAAGCTCATTCTAGCTACATACTAAATGTTTCTAGAAGACATCAAAGATAGTCACTTTTGATCAGTTGACTAGAATCAGTTCTCGTCAATCTCGATACTTCGTATCGACGTTTCTGAGATTTGAAAGTGCTTGACATTTCAGAGCGACTTTCAAGACAAATTTTAACTCTGAAAATCATCAGAGATCATCAAGTTTGCTCAAACACATATAATATATATTCGTTCAAACAAAGATGATGCTCGATAGCGAAGAGACTCATTCATGATGATTTCATTAATCTTCATTCGCAAGTACATCATGCAAGTCTCGTTGAATATATGATAGTTCAGATCTGTATACAGTCTGATAAGATATTGCTTGAAGTTCGTGATGCTTTGATTGACTCGCTGCTTCGCAGTCTCAAGTCGATGTTCTGTTTGAAAGTTGCAAATTTCAGAATTGCTAAGTTTAGCATGCAAGTATTCAGTGTAGTACTTTCAGTCAAGTATCTCATCACGATTGCATATGCTCATCACATGATCTCGTCACTGATTGCAAGACTTCTCTGACAAGTATGATGTAGATCATCGCAGCTTCTTCTTTTTCATGATGAAATCAGATGACGTCACGACTATGAAGTCTTTGCAGTCTCGCAGTCAGAACATCAAGAAGTCATAGTTTATGATGCTCTGCTCTTTAAACTTGCAAGATCGATTAGCACGCTTGCGTGCATTGCTTTGATAGTGATCATCACTATGTTGTCGTCGATGATCGAAGATTGATCGAGTTTCTCGCTCGAATTTCAATACGTGAAGTTGCAAGACAAGTAGTATATTCTGTGTCTTCAAATTCTTTAACTGCTTGCGTACTTCGCTTGCTGATTGTCAAGAGATAAAATCTGTCTGTTCATTAAATTCTTGCAATTTGAACTTCTCATCTGCGTGTTTGAATGCATGATTCTCAGACCTGTTCTGATGAGACGATGAATTCTCAGTGTGAGAAAAGTTATTACTTCTTTTGATCATGCAACTTCTGATGAGTCGCTGCGTGTTTGACATCTTTTACTGAGCAGCTTCGTGTGAACAAAGCAATTAGAACTGTGAGATGATGAGATCTCTTTACATGAAACTGCGTAGTAGAAGATAACAAGATAACACTCTATTAATGATAGAACTAATTGCTAAGAAATGAAAGTGAAAACTTGCAGAGTTTTCATCTTCTGTCAAGTCGCTACTTCTATTCACTCGCTAGTCTCTTCGATCTAATCTCGCTCGCTAGTCTCGCAGATACACATCGTTCATAGTTGATGAGATGCATTCTCACACTTGTCTTTGATCATCAGCAATTGAAAAAGACGAAGCAGATCATCGAAGCTCAAATCAATAAACATAGACGAGATGTCATCTATGAAATAAACGACTGAGTTTGATTATTCTTTAGAAACATAAAGACAACTAAATCATGTAAGAATTTGAAAGATAAACAGCTAGAATCTTATCAAATCACTATCAAAGTTGAAATCTTCTATCATCTTTATTTATTGATAAGCATGAAGCAGCTGCATTTAATGTTCAGTTCAAAGTTATTACGTTCTTGTCTTGATGATCTCTTATCAGAACAGCATTCAGAATCATTTAGATCTCTCACTATCAAAGATGATGAGCACTGAGAGATAAATGACATTTTAAACTCTAGATGCTATCAAGATTGAATACAATACAAAGTCAAATGAATGAAACTAGATCGAGACAATGAATGATACTATGTCAACAAAGAAGAATTCAAGAACTCGAAAGAAGTTTTAGTTGAATTTCATAAGCTTTATTCAGACAAGTCACACTAAATTGAAAAACAGTGAAAAAATTTTGCGTTTCATTTGTTTTATTCATGCAAACATGAATTTTCAAAGAAAGAAGTAATGTTATGAATGTGTCAGAATTAATTAGAACTAGTTGAGATTTAGTTGAGATCTGATCTAGATCTGACTCAAACTTGATTCAGATATGATTCAACATCTTTTTTCTTTTCTAACATCTTTTAATCAGCTTCTATTGTCTTCTAGATAAACACACTTCTTTGTATTACGAGTGATCAACAGATTTCTATGATAAACACATTTCTTTGTGTCACAAACATCTTTCAAATCAACATCTTTCTTGTGTTTCAACACGTCTTCTTTGAGACTAGCGTCAATCTGAGTAACTACTATATAAAGCATGTTTTTCTTGCCTTTTGTATCTTCTTTCTTCTGTATTCTTAAAGTCTTAGTTATAGCTATCTTTATAGATCAAATATTCTAGTCACGCACGCACTCTGATTAGTTTCTAGACATGATCTCAACAAAAGATTAATGTCTAGTCTTTTGCAAAGCGACTTTCATAAAATGAAGATAAATTGAGAATCTTGATTCAAAACAATGAAATCGAGTAAATTGTGTATTTGATATATTCACTGAAGCATTAGCTCAGCTGTTTTTTCTGTCGTGATTTCTTCGTCATCAGTGAAGCAAGAAATATAATGTCATTTCTTTGTCAGTTTACATATCACTGTTAGTATGATGTTTTTGTCTTTTGAAAGAGATAAGTTGATGATGAAATTCATGACTATGTTCTTTCATTACTGTTCAAGTATGAGTAAAGAATGTAGTAGTTCATTGAATTTATTTCGAGAAGTCTTTGATCACTGACAAATGTAACAGTTTCAAATATATTGATCTATTGTCTTTTGCATTGAAGATCAATAGTAGTATCTTCTTATAATCTTCATCGTTCTGAGAATTTCGAAATGATCAATAGAAGATTAATCATGAACTTTCTGAATTAGCTTCATTTGAAGATGCTCATTGAAGAGAACTCATAAAAGATCATCTCGATATAGTATTTCGTTCTGAACTCAACAATTTCTTAATTTAGTATCTTTGTATTGAGCTTCATCTTTTAATATTGCTTCGTGAAGTAACGTACAATTTTCGTCGATTTCATTAATCTCAAGAATCTGTTTATAGATTGATTCACTGATGTTCTTCTCTAGATCAGCAATTTTCATTCAATTCAAAGTCAGAATAGTGATTTGTTGATAGCAAATGCACTCATCTTCTGAACTTCTAGAAACTGAATTGACTTGACGAGTCAATGCATCAACTTTGATGTTTTATTTGTCTGAGCAATACATGATTTTGAAGTTGAAGTCAATGAGCTTTTGTACTCAGCGCATTTAACGTCTACTTAGCTCTTTATCTTTCATTAATGACGTTAAAGCTTGATGATTGATGAACATCTTTATGAGTAGTTCAGTCAATTTCAGCTCAGATCATCAATGCTTGAAGACATGAATGATTGCTAGTAGTTTCTTGTCATAGATCTTGTAATTGCACTCAGCGAGACTCAGATTCTTGCTGTAGTAGATCATCAAATGCAATGTTTCTTCGTCATCATACTGAGAAAGTATGTCATCGTTGACGTAGTTGAATGAGTCTGTTTCAAGAATAGTCTTTTTATTCTGATCAAAATAACGAAGAATAAAAGCTTCAGTCATTCATTTCTTCATATGATCAAAGATTGTTTGACAAGCTTGATTTCATTCAAATATCATCTCTTTTTGAGTTAGTTGAATCAGAGAATGAACAATCTTCAAAAAGTTCTTTATAAAGCGTTGATAGAAATTGCAGAAGTCAATGAAGAACTGCATCTGAGTGAGATTTGTAGAAGTAGATCATTCAACTACTGCTTGTACTTTTCTGAGATTCATTTTTAGTTTTTTGATGAATAGCAATAGTCTCAGAAAGAAGATCTTCTGAACATGAAACTTGCATTTGTTTATATTCATCTGTAAATCAATCTCTCGTAGTCTATATAGAACTAGTCGTACATGTTTCTTATGTTTCTTCAATGTTTTGCTGTAAATGATAATGTCATCTAGATAAATTTGACAAAACTGATGTAAATAATTAAACAGCACATCGTTCATATAGTGTTGATAGAAAGTCGAGTCGTTGATTAATTTGAAAGACATCACGTGATATTTGTAGAAATCAAAAGAGATAATAAAGATAGTCAAATCTTCGCTTCTTGAATGCATGTGTAGTTTGTTGAAGATGACTATTATATTCAATTGAGTCAGATACTTGCTATCTTGAATACGAGCGAAAGTTTCGTCTATTAAAAATAGAAAGTAGCGATCTCGTTTGATCAAAGCATTGAGCTTTCTATAATCAACGCAGAAACGCAGACTATCATCTTTCTTTTCGATGAATAGTATGAGCGAAGCGTATGAGATCAAGCTAAAAGGTATAAAGCTCTTATTCAGATATTTAATCAAATAATTCTTCATCTTTTGAAGCTTGTAGTCAGACATATGATAGAGACGACTTCAAGAAGATGTTCTCTTGTCAATTAACTCAATTTTATGATCATAGAAGCGATGAAAGAGTAGTTGATCAGTCATTGCTCAATCAAACACGTCTAGATAGTCATGATATTTCGAAGAAAGCTTAGCTTTGACTTTTTTCAAAATCTCTTCATGTAAAAGCTCTTGTAGATTTACATCT
>JAABUW010009839.1_pt1 | contig 10788 bp, 11 predicted proteins | sample 5560081 | NCBI WGS metagenome assembly JAABUW01 (sample SAMN10711882, study PRJNA513363) | rock metagenome | isolation source: Antarctica rocks | place: Antarctica: Victoria Land, Knobhead sud | reverse complement strand
TGCTTGAGGCGGCATTTGTTGCCTTGCTCACATCTGCCTTGGGCAAAAGCCTGACATATGTTGTGACTGCTGCTGCTACTGCTGGTGCTGTCACGCAAAGCTGACTTGCGCCTTGATGTTTTGTTGACAGCCTGGACTGTGTCAACACCGTCCTTCATCTCATCTTCACTGAGTTCCAGCTCCTCCACCTTGATGAGTCCATAGTCATAGGCTAAACAGATTTATGGTCAGCTCACTTGTAGGTAAAGCTATGCATGTGCGACATCCTGTACTCTGAAGATCAAGCACATGGTGCTCAACCGACTGTTCACAGCAGTAGCTTTCTGATAGCTTGTACATCAAGACTTCTGAAACTGTCTCTCTCGCATTTCACAGCAACTGAACCTCATTTGTCTTGGCAAACGCCAGGCTGACAAAAGCCAAGCTCACAAATGAAAGCTCACAGGCAGCCGTGCCAAGTTGAGACTGAAACAAAGACCTTTGGGCTTGTTCACATGCTCTTCCTTGCTGACTTTGTCCACAAAGTCAGTCAGCTCCTTGATTGTGCCGTTGGCTTCAGCACGGGCCTTGACAGACTGCATATGCTTGGCCTCCATGGTCAGTGATGCCAGCACAGTATTCAGCTCGTCCACCAGATTGAAGCTGGAGCAGATGTCCCTCACTCCTCTGCAAGCATGCAGCTTTGCATTACACTTGTACTTGCAGGAGATGCATGCTTTGCAGGAGCTGTACCTCTTGAGTAAGGCAGGCAAACATCATCTACTTGCTCAGAGTTATGGCAGTTGGTGCACTGCCTGTCAAACTGTTTTGATGACACATTGCAGCATGGTTGTCATTGCAATGCAGGTGTGGCCTTGCTGCTCAGTGCAGCAGGCACACATGCATGAGTGCTGTTCAAGCTACTTGCCTGCTGCAGGCTGCATATGAAGCTGTCTCGCATAGATCTACGTCTAGACAGTGGCTGGGGGAATGAGGGTGTTGCAATACACAACTGCTGGTCCAGACTGTGAGAGGTTTTGCAGACATATGCACAATGATGTGCACCTGCACAAGTGTTTGATCTCGGTCATCTTGCTCTCCTGCACCTTCTTGATCATGAGCATGTTACCCTTAGACCTGCTCTCCTGGTTGCGTGCTTGCATGGATTGCCTGGTTGCAAGCTAATACTTCTTCTTCATGTCCTCAAGCACACTGGAAACAGTACGAACCACCTGCATTGCAGCAGGCATAGTGACATTATGCATACTCAGATGCCTCTATCCGAAATGGCAACAGTTGCAGGACTGAACCTTACTATGCAGAAATTGACATGCGTTGCACACCAGAATGCACGGCAGGAGCTCAACATTCATTGAATGGCTGCTTGGGAGATCTTTGCTCCTACCTCTTTGATGGTCTTCCTTGCGTGATAATGGCTGCTGACACCACAGTGTCCAGTGCACACTCGACACCTTCCATTGCCGCTAAGGCCAATGCATGAGCAGAACCCAAAGCCAGCAGCACCTGGAATCATCAAGGTGTGTTGTAAACCAACCACTTCTTGCAAGGCCTGGTAAATGCAGGCAGACGCGCTCAACAGCCTGAAAATAAGGCGCAGCGCCCAGCTGCGAGCGCTTTGCAGACTGGAGACAGACAGCAAGCACAGGTACCTGACATAGGTAGTTGATAGGTGATGCAGGGCGTCAGGCTTACCTGGAGTTGTGATCCCCGTCAGACCACAGCGGTCATGGCAGACTGTGCGGCATGTGCTGCACAGAGTACTGTGATACGGGGCATCCACAATCTGTGTTCGTGGCCTCCTTGGTATACTTAGCATACTTCTGAGCATCAGCTGCTGCCCCTTTGCCCGTGACTTACATTCCCAATGCCTGTTGTCGCAGATGTCAGAGCTGCAGCGCAGCTACAGACCAGCTGTGGTGGCCACTAAATGCAGCGTCATTAACATCCCATACTGTCATGACGCAGGCCTGCAGGCTGCGGTGCAGAGATGGTCATGTGAGATCCACCATAGATTTGAACAATGAAAGTCACAGCGGGCATGTCTAAGCTTTTGCCAGGTGGGTTTCACCAACGTGTTGCATTTGAGTCAACGCATTTACTCAATTATTGGGCTGGCATGTCATTGATCAGCAGACAAGCAGAGCCAAAGATTGCATATGTGCTATCCACACACCTGTGCCTGCTCAAGGGCGTCTTCCAGCTGCTGCATGTTGCGAAAGTCGCTCAAAGCCTGTGCCATCTTGCTCTTAACAGCATCCCGCATCTTGCGCATAGCCTGCACACACAAGGATTTGGCAAGAGAGCGAGTAGCAACAAAGACCCAGTCGAGAGCAGCATAATGACTGGACAAGCCAGAGAGCATGAGATAGCATGTTGACACAACGTACACACTGTACCAAGACCCAAAAGGCAATGCAAGCATAACAAAAGTCACCTTGAAGTCAGCTGTAGTTGCTGGTGCCAGTGCAACCACAATCTTCATCATGTTCAAGGTGTTCAAAGATGTTCTCCAGTCCATCAGCAGCTGCTGACGAGCCATAGAGTCAGCTCCTTCCCACCTGCATAGCACATGTGGCTTGTTGCAAGCAAGACATGTGATGCCACCCTTCCACAAGTGACCGTGACTTAATGATTCCAATGACATGACCAGCTGGGCAAGATCTCTGTGTATACATGTGTAGGCTGGTGTGAGCTTTTGTTGAGCCTACAAACCTGACTTACTTTGCTGGATCTGTACTGAACGCAGAGTTGTTCATGTGGAAGATGTGTTCTGGCTTGACTGGGACTGGCAGGTTTTGAGGTGAGAAGTTCCTGTATATTCAAAGAAGATCTCTAGAGAAGTCAGCATTTGACTGCAACTTTAGTCCAAATCCAGCTAATGAAAAGTTGTAGTGCTTTGGCAACATCAGCATTGGAATTCTAATATTGATTCATCCATTGCTTTGATGCAAGCCATGTTGATCCGATACTACAGAGGCTGCAGCCTCTGTCAGCTGACAGAGTGATCTTGCTATGCAACCACGGCTTGCTGAGAAGATGCAAGTAGTCAGGCGTAGCTTGCGCATACATGCATACATATGCGTGCAAGCTATACCTGGTCAAGCTGTTGCAATTGGTGAGAACAGCCAATGTGTTTCGGATGACGGAGTCTGGGAGATTGTTCCTGAGGCGGTTGAAGGTGTTTTGCACAGCTATGTTTCTCAGACCCATTCACCACAAGTACCAATGCATGCAGTGCATCCAGGCCCTCAGCTGCCTTCAGAATCTTGTCCATGTTTGAATCGTCTCGGCCTGAAGGCAATTTATAGGTACTACTGACACCATAATGATACCATAATAGGTAACACTGACTGACAATCTAGCACAGGATCTGAATTTGCTTGTGCACAATGCAAACCAAGGCCTGAAGCTCTCATGTTGCACCACTGCAGACCTGGGAAACATGCAATCTCGCTTCATGTCCAAGAGAAGACTCAATGGCAGCAACCAAAGTGCTCAACACCCACCCTCTGTGTCACTCATCCTTGGGGTATCAATCATATTCACTTCGATCTGTGCGCCGTCATGAGTACAATGGCCAAACTTGTATTGTACACAATACTTGCTTCCTGCACAAAATGTAAACTACATACGTCAACAACGTCAAGTTTGGCACAATCTGGGCAATCATCATGCATCATGGTGATCACAGACTGCAGCAACTTTGGTGCTGTCAAACAGCTCTTGGAGATGCAGAACAAGCTCTGATGCCAGAGGAACTTCCGGTTCACGGTGGAAGTCTAAGCTCATGAGGTGATCACAAATGTCTGAAAGGAGGTAATCGTTGTTGCAGCAGCTGCAGCAGCATTGGTTCCACAAAGGCCAGACAGTTCCGCATTTGCCGTCGTGTCTTACGACCTTTAACATTCAGTTCTTTCGCTTTCTTGCCCTCGTCCTCGGTGACCGCTAGAAACGCCGTAGGAACAGCCACCTTCAGCTCGGCCACAGCTGGCAAGCGCTTGAACAGTTCTGGAGCACCCTGGAAAAAGTTGACCATTGTGTTTACCGGCTTGGACTTTCCAGCGCCGGTTCCTCTAAGTAGTATGACGTTGAAGGACCGCGTTTCCACCGGCGCTTTTTTCCTGCCCGCCATGCTGCAGCTGGGCCCCGGCGTTGAGCTTCGGCAATGCCTGCTGCTGCTCTTAGCTGTGTGCTTGAAGCAATGTTCGCGTTCTTGATGAGATTTTCGAAAGCCCATCGCTCTGTGCAACTGCAATGCATGTCAGCAAAACACCTGTGCCGTGTGTAACACGGCAGCCCGGGCAGTCAAACACGGCATGAAAGGGTCACGAAAAGATTCGTGACTGTGAATGCAACTATTACGTAAGCGGATTACACTGAGGTAGACACATCTCCGTCCCATGCATGCTAGTGTGAGTTTGATTGTGCATCATTGCGTGTACGCACATTCACGTGCATAAAAGCGTTTGGCGTTTGGTTGCTCCACAGCCGTATTTGGCTTGTTTCCACCACTACAGCAAGAGGTAAAAAATAGTGGGAAACTGAGTTGTAATGCCCACTTCGGACAAGACATGCCAACCACAGATGCTTAAATCCCGCATCCCATCTTGCACCCGAGACACTCTCAAACATAGCTGTAGGATACGATGTAGCCAAATCTGGCCCTAGTACACAGTATTGAATACTGACTGGATGGTTGCACGTAATGCGGCGCGTAGATGCTGAATAAGGTTTGATGCTGGTCACAATCTGGGCTAGGGCTGCTGTAAGCAGCTACAACAAGGTACGCGCAATGGGAGCATATCAGCATGCAATGACTGATAGCTATGGGTTGAAACTGTAGCAAGCAAAGCTCGTAGCTGTCGCAGCTTATGAATGAGCCTGACGGACATGCAGAAGTCGTAGTAAAGCACATAAGCAGCTGCCTGATGGACATGCAGAACACGAAAAGGCAGATACATGAAGTTACTAGAACGGATTCATGGATGACTTGACAGAGATTGATGAATGCACATGTACACAATGAATGATCCTCTTGCAATGGACTGTCCTGCACCGAGCATGTTACAGTACAACCATACGCTAGAAGAGCAGACGGACAGCCTAGGCCTTGTAGCCACAGCTGTTCCTGCGACCCCGCGCCTTCTCGAACTTGCGGCCCTTTGATCGGACATATGGCTTGGTGTGTGACTGAGGCACACCTGCACAGACAGCGACGCAATGAACATAGCTTGCAACTAATGTGACTGTTCAATTGGACCAGTGTGTACTGTGTATTTGGACATACAGTGTAGTGTCGATTTGCCTGTCCCAGCTTTTGCCTGATGTTGACCATTATGCAAATTGATAGAACAAGGACCTTGCATGGGAATAAGTGCAGGGCATGTGCTACGCCCAAAGAGCATGATACAGGCTTGCTGTACACAACAATTTTGCACTGTTGTGAAGACAGACTTGGACATGGACTGAGCCCAAAACACAAATCAACCTGTTGCCATAGACACAGCAGCGCAACACTGTGAACATGCAAGACCTTTGCATGCTGAAAGCATAAGCACCATTATCTCAGGCACCAATACCATGCAGCACAGTGCGATGCAATGTGACAACCATTGACAGGATGAGTGACTGACCTGGTGCCTTGCCAAAATGCTTGACTGCCTCACGGGCATTCTTGGGTCCCCTCAACAGCACTGTGTTGGCGCCAGTGGGTGCCAAAAGAGCCAGCTGATCAAATGTCAGGCACTCACCACCAGCCTGTCATGAAAAGTACCAAGTACATGTGAGCGAACAGCAGCAGCATTGCAGCTATCACTGCTGCCATAGGATGCAGCGGAGTCTGTGTAAATGCAACATGGTCGAACCAGCAGCAACTGTGCACAGTAGTGCTATTGAACAAGACAAGCAAGGTGCCCAGTGTTAAAATCACACTGTCTGTGGTCATTGTGGAGTGGAATGTCAGTGAGCCCAGTCACTGACTGTTGGGATTGCAGCCGCAATGAACTACTATGTCTGTGCTGAAGATGATCATGAGTCATGACAAAAAAACAATGCCCTGAATGCTGACGCAAGCCTGCTCACTCTACTTCAGTTCACTTGCACAACTTGTAGGGCAAGCCACAATTGCTATTTGCAACAGCTGCCGTATATCACTGCCTGCCTTTGTGACTGTGCTGCAGCGAATTCCTGGGCAGTGTGTTACAGTGCTCATCACTGCTGAAACACTGTGAGATCTGTGGCAATCCTGCTGGATGTGCGCTGAAGTAGGCTACAGATGTACAGCTCAAGCTCACCTTGACAATCCTAGCGCGAGCTGTGGCGGTGAATCGCAGGGCGCACACACGCAGCTTGGGCACTTCATACACACGTACATCATCTGTGATGGTGCCCACAACAACTGCAATGGACTCATCCTGTACACACACAGCCACCCATCTTATTCACGTCTTTTGCATGACTTGGCTTCGCAACCCGCAGCAATACAAGATGGGCCAAAGCACAAATTCAAATGCTGTTCTGTGTAAGACACACGACACTATTGATTGAGAAAAGAGGCTTTGATGTGCCTGCAGCCCAGCAAGGTGAGCAGCATGCAGCACCAGCAGCAGCAACAACAGCCGTCTAGCTTGCAAATCAGCTTGTAGGTGCAAGATACAAGGTTGCCGGCCATGCTGTCAGGCCTGATGTCTGCATGTTGCTTCCATGTCGAGAAGCCTCAGTGTACTATAGCTCGTCCTTTGTTAACGCGCAGAAGTTCACCTTGCCCTCCATGTACTTTTGCAAGCGAGAAAGGGACAGAGGTGGCCTGTTGGTCTTGGACATAAACAACCGCTTCAACACCACCTTGTTGAAGTTGCTGTCTGTTCGGCGGACCAAGAAGCCATATAGCTGCACAACACACAATCTGTGTGATGAACTGTTGCTTGCATAGCTCTGCTGCTGTGGTTACACTACGTTAGAGCAGTCACAGGTGACTGCTTCACTTTGCTGCAAAGGGCCTATGACAACATGTGCGCTCTATTGCTCTCTGCTATAATATCCCAAATGATGTGCCGTCCTGTCTGCTGAACAAGCCTGTACTGAGCCTGCTGCACGCCCAAAAGCTGTTGAGGAGCTGGTTTGTTTGGATGCAGCTGCCGTTACCTTGACTAGCAGCTTGAGGTAGACATTCTCACTCTTTGGTGCTGTCCGCCTGACCTTCTTGTTACGTCCTCCTGCCTCTAGATCGATACCCTGCGGCAAAACAGTGTGCTCAGGAGCTGCATCTCAACCGGTTCGTGGCGCTTTGCACATCACTACGAGAAAAGGCATGCATCAGGCTATGCTGCAACAAGACCAGACACCTCTCACCATTGCGAGGTCTTGCTAACAGATTTGCAGCCTACCGAAGAGGACCTGCAATGGTACTAAGAGTTCGCCGCCGAGCGACGGAACGCACTCACAGACTCTGAGCGCGAACACGACAGCATGCTTCTTCTTCAACACAGGTTTCCTGTCCAGTGTTATGGCGATCACGCAGCGCGGGAGCTTGTCAGCCATCGCTGTTGCAGCAACACTCAGCTGCAATGTCGATACCGCTTGTGATCTCTCGTGAAGCGATAGGCAGGGTCGGCAGACAACATAGCTTCTCACTGATCCTGTTCTCGCCTTGTTGACCACATCCTTCCAGCAAAACCCGTCGGCGGAGGTGGTGGCAATGGCACAGCAGACAACAAGCGATGCAGTGATGCAGCAATACAGAAACTGCATATCGCTGGAGCAAAAGCTGAGAGAAGAGTCGAAGCACAAGAATTTCTACGAACCCGACGTGCGCGCTGTCAGGATGAATCTGCGCTTGGCGTATGAAAGTCTGTTGTTCTTGGACTATACTGGAGCTCAGGTATAGCCCGTGACTTAGTGTAGATCGGCTATCACTGTTTTCAGTACCGTCACATGTGCATGGTACGTGCACACAGGAAAGGGAGGTGGAGCCGGCTTTGTGGAAGTCTGTGTTCTATCGGCCAATTGAAGAATTCAGACGCAGAATCAAAGCTGCTGCTGCCGCTGGAGAGAAAGGCAGAGCACCTTTGCAAAAGGTTGGTGCTTTGCATGCTACACCAGTCACACACAACTATGAGGCAGGTTGCTCTGACCAGTATTTGATGCAAGGAGTATACTCACTGACCATGTTTTGCACTCTTGCAGGTGAAGTTGACGTTTGGCAGATTCTTGCAAGATGCTGCGCTGTTCTACAGGCAGCTTGCCTGTAAGCTTCAGGCAGCATATGGGGCTGTCGGCTTCAGCTTGGAAGAAGCGCAGCTACAAACAACACCAGCTGTACCTGATCACCAGTACACTCCACAAGACTGCAAGCCGTCTGTGTACCGCTGCTTGATTTGTCTAGGGGACATTTTCAGGTATGCAGGTCACCACTGTCCCCCACAGTCCCCCTCAGTTCCTAACCGTCCCAGCTCTGACTTCAGCAGCAAGACACATCTGCCAGACTGCCTCCTTGCCACCAGCACTCTCTTGGTTCCATCCACACTGCGTCTGTATGGAATTGACTCACCAATACCACACGCATGTTTGATGGGCACATATGGTTATGCAGGTACGAGACAAGTGTCTTGCAGTCACAACCCAAAAAGGACTGGAGCGCAGCTGCTAAGCACTACCGTCTTGCAATGAATGTATATCCCTCAGGTGATACCTGTCGTCCTTCTCCCCTGCAAGCTGTCTTCTGCTGTGTGCTTACCCTGCTGCTTGATCTGCTGATCTGCTCAGCTTCATGCTGCAATGCATTGTTGTGGGTAGGGTTCCTTGCATAGGAAGTTGGTTTTGACTAGCTCTGAAAGCTCTTTACCAAGCCGTTTATTTGTCAGTTGCTGCATGCACGCTGGTAAAATGTTGTAATGACATAAAAAAAGCCATGTGCTTGAACTGAGCTGATGCCTGCAGGTGGCAACTCCTACAACCAGCTGGCAGTGCTCTCCACATATAATGAAGACGACCTTGCAGCTGTCTATTATTACTTCAGGAGTCTTGCAGTTGCCAAGCCCTTTGCAATTGCCAGGGAGAATCTTGTGCTGCTGCTAGAGCAGATCAGGGTGAAGTACACCAAGCTTCCACAGCGTGTCCAGCCAAAGACGCAGACCCAGAAGCTTCCAATGAAGAGCAAGCGGCCAGTGAATGTGTTGATGCAGGAGTTGTCCATCCGCCTGGCACATGCACATGGTCAGTAGCTGGTCATCATGCCTTCTGTTACCAGACTGACCTATGTGCTGCTGCACGGGGCTTAGCTGTCCCCTTTGTGCAAACTATTGTCACTGCCATCCTAAGAGATGTGCATGTCACACATCTGACCTGCCTGAATATCCTTTCGGCCAGAGACAAGCTTGATGTAAGCACCTGTTGCTGCACCATGTAGCTGCCTGCCAGCTGACACATCAATTCCCCTCAAAGTATGCACAGATCAGTAGCCAATAAAACAGTATTGTGTGAAAGCACCAGCATTTAAATGGTGCTGAACTCTGAGTATGTTGATGAAGCTATCAGGGCAACCATTGGGATTATATGCACTGTGTTGCACGAGCCTTGGTCCTGTGCAGGGGTGTCCGCAGCACAACGCTTACATGCTGTTCTGTAAGCTGAGAATGGAATGCCGCTGCAACAATTCCTTCCAGCTTTGTCTTTGCAGCACCTAGTGAATGCTGCTACAGATTCTAGCTACTAGCATTGTGACATTGTTATGGTGTTGGGCCTGTAGGTATCCTCTTCTCCAAGGTGAACCTCAATGACTGCGATGAAGTTCTGCCAGCTGCTATGGCAGATCTAAATGATTTGCTGGGCCGGCAAGGGGCTCTTCAAGCCTTTCTCCACAAGGGGCCTACACAGCAGAGAAGTGAACATGTGCTGCTGCAGCTGGCTGTGCTCAGCATGTTCAGCATGCATGACATTGCTGCCGCCTCTGCTGACCAGCAGCTCAGGTACCAACGCCCTACATGGCATGTTCAAGCTTGTACCATACAGACACCTCTTGGCTTTCCCTGTTTGCACAGACATTTCCAGAAGTTTCCACAGATGCTCCCATGTATGGTTACACAGAGCTCCCGGATGTTTTGCTCAATCAAAGCCTTTTTGGTATGCACTGCATGCCTTTTCTGTGCGTCCAGCTGACTGCTGATGTCAGCACAATCTTGGGATGCCTCATAAAGATGACGATAATAATAATCAAAAATAGTAATAATAATAATAATCACCCTGATAATAATAATAATAACAATAACAACAACAACAATAATAATAATAATAATAATAATAATAATAATAATAACGCCTTCCAGCCCATGATGAGCTAGGTACATGCGGGACAAGTCTTGTCTCTCCAGAGCAGCCTGTCTTGTGCACCCCTGTGATACCTACTGACTCAATTACATGAGTCAATCAGTCAATCAACACTTGTATGCAGCAATCCATCACAAAACACACAAGCCTGGATGTGGAGTTCAAGTGATAATGGAGCAACCTGCTGTGACACACATGAATCCACCCAAACACAATGTCGATTTCAGCATCAGGCATGCACCACAGAATACTTTCAGACTGCAAGATCTGTGTTTGTTTAAATGCTGAGATTTTGGGAGCAGTCTCTTTCCAGTTGGCAAAAATGCTGCCATACAATGATACGGCTGCTGCTGTACCTCCATGCACATGGTTGTGCTAATATCTGACTTGAATAATCTAGAACACTGAGCTGAGCACAAGCGAACCAGTTCCTCCCATACCTCCAGCTTGTCAGATGCAGCCGTA